>Ga0209504_1000399_pt1 | contig 38691 bp, 26 predicted proteins | sample COGITO_mtgs_1005_FD_184791 | JGI IMG/M metagenome (GOLD analysis project Ga0209504, IMG submission 184791) | Pelagic marine microbial communities from North Sea - COGITO_mtgs_100511 (SPAdes) (version 2) | ecosystem: Environmental > Aquatic > Marine > Epipelagic ...
ATGCTCATAATCAAACAATTATTGGTTCTAATGCTGTTGGGCAAGCAGATAACTCGGTAGTTCTTGGAAATGACAATGTAACTGCTATCTATATGGCACAAGATGCTGGAGCTACAGTATATGCTGGAGATGGAGATTTTACTGGAAATATGACAATTGGTGGCGATGTCTTTGTTAATTCAGATGCAAGACTAAAAGCAAACATCGTATCGCTTGGTTCTACGTTAGCAAAGCTGCTACTTGTAGATGGAAAGACCTACACCATGAAAAAAGATGGGAAACAAAAGATAGGGCTACTTGCGCAAGACATTAAAAACGTATTTCCAGAACTTGTTAGTGAAGATGATCACGAAATGTTAGCGGTAAACTATCAAGGACTGATTCCTATTCTTATTAATGCTTTGAAGGAGCAAGATGCTAAAATCTCAAGATTAGAGCAATTAACAAAACAATTAATAACGAATGAATAACCCTTTCAAATCAATTTATTTAGGAACCCCAGCTTTATAGATCTCCGCCTCAGAATTCGTTTGAATTTTATATGCTGTGTTGGGTTTGATAACAAAAGACTGTCCTTTTTCTATAAAAAAAGCATTTTTATTTTCTATCATAGTTGCCGAACCCTTCATAGCTATTAAAATTTCTATAGAATTAGACACAGAACGATGAGATGTAGAAGAATTCAACTCAATTTTACTCATTTCAAAATCTTTAGTAGTGGTTTTATACACAACCTCACCATTACTTTTATTTTGATTTCCATGTAAAATAGCAGGAATGGTCTCTTCAAATTTGGTGTTTCTTATAAGCTCTTCAACATCAATATGTTTACTCGTTAAGCCACCTCTGAGGACGTTGTCAGAATTTGCCATTAACTCCATATTTTTTCCTTCTAAATAGGCATGTGGTAAACCTGCATCTTGAAAAATAGCCTCTCCTTTTGACAATTTTAAGATATTAAAAAAGAAAATAGAAAAGACACCTCTATCTATACTTGTGAGGTCTTTGTCTGCTAAAGATTTAGCTGCCCAATATGCTGGAGCAGATTTTTCTAATTCATTGGCTATAAATGTAGGATGAATTCTATCCATTAAGGGACCGAGTACATTATTTACTTCCTCTTGCGAAAACTCCATCACTTTCTTATATAAACCTAAATATCCCTTTTCTAAAAAGGTCTTTAATAGAAAAGTTAACTCCTTTGTTTCTTGTAAGTTTTTGATCAGTTTCGATCTCTCTAAAAAGCCATGTAACAACCAAAAATCACTTAAGGCAACCATAATTTCTGGTTTGTGGTTTTGATCTTTATAATTTCTATGATTTGCGGTTAATGGAATCCCATTATTATTTTCAAGTTCATATCCTTTTTTGGCAGCTTCTTTAGTTGGATGAACTTGTATGGAAAGCATTTTATGAACATCAAGTACCTTAAAAAGGTAGGGTAATGTTCCAAAATTCGGCTCTGAATCCTTACTTAAATATTCATTTAAAAAGACATCTAAGGGAATGTTTTTTTGTTGAACCTTAACCAATGAAGGCGCTTTTAAATGAGCTCCTAACCAATATTCTGCATAGGTTATATTTGCAGGGTTCTTTTCAGAAATTAAATTTGGAATAAAACTTTTTCCACCCCAATCATAATGTTGAACCACCCCTTCTATTCGAAAAATATTATTATCTAAACTTCCCATGATTGCAAGCGTTCTTTAATTAAAAATAAAGATATTCCTTTTAAATGAAAAAATCACTAACGAATGAAAACTTTACGGCATAAAAAAACGCTCAAAATAAATTTTGAGCGTTTTAGTTAAATAAATATGCTTGTTATTACTGCTTGATAAATTTAGCAGTTCCAACAGCGTTATCAATACTATACTTAATTAAATACATTCCTGTAGCTAAATTAGAAACATCAATAGACTCGCTATTTTTGTTAATCTCTATGCTCATGACTTGTTTCCCTAGTATATTGTATATGGCTGCACTATTAATTGTTTTCGGTGCAGAAATAGTTAATCTACTTGAAGCAGGATTTGGATACATTGAAATATTTAGCAATGCATTGTCGGTTGTGCTTGCTGTCGCAGCTTCACCATAAGAAAGATCATCTATATAAGCTTTAACAGCTTCAAAATTATTTTCACCATTAAATTGTACAACTATTCTTGAAAAATTTGTAGCCGCACTTTGTGCTGAAAAATCAAACGTAAGTTCTTGCCAAACATCATATTCATAGGCAACAGAAACTGCCTGTTGTCCTTCCCATGGAGTATTAGATGAATGATCTTGTAATTTTAATGCCAATGTCTTTTCACTTACTACAGCAACATCAGGTGTAGGTACATAAACCTTTAAGGTAAATACATTCTTTGTACTTAAATCATACTTCACTGAAGTATCTGTACTCAAATCAAAATTGATGTTCGCATACTGTTGACCAGTATCACTGTATTCTAAAACAGTAGCAGAGGTATTGATTCCCGAAACAGATGGGTTTGCAAAAGCAATGTCCATTCCTGTATCTCCGTCAGCAGCCCAAGTAATGTTTCCATTTCCTTCAAAATCATCCATAGGATCTATAACTGCTACTGCAGCTTCACCATAAGAAAGATCATCTATATAAGCTTTAACAGCTTCAAAATTATTTTCACCATTAAATTGTACAACTATTCTTGAAAAATTTGTAGCCGCACTTTGTGCTGAAAAATCAAACGTAAGTTCTTGCCAAACATCATATTCATAGGCAACAGAAACTGCCTGTTGTCCTTCCCATGGAGTATTAGATGAATGATCTTGTAATTTTAATGCCAATGTCTTTTCACTTACTACAGCAACATCAGGTGTAGGTACATAAACCTTTAAGGTAAATACATTCTTTGTACTTAAATCATACTTCACTGAAGTATCTGTACTCAAATCAAAATTGATGTTCGCATACTGTTGACCAGTATCACTGTATTCTAAAACAGTAGCAGAGGTATTGATTCCCGAAACAGATGGGTTTGCAAAAGCAATGTCCATTCCTGTATCTCCGTCAGCAGCCCAAGTAATGTTTCCATTTCCTTCAAAATCATCCATAGGATCTATAACTGCTACTGCAGCTTCACCATAAGAAAGATCATCAATATATGCTTTTACATGTTCGTTGTTATTTTCACCGTTAAATTGTAAAACTAATCTACTCATGTCTGTATTACTAGCAATAGCAGAAAAATCAAACGTAAGTTCTTGCCAAACATCATAATCATAAGCTTGTTCAGAAACTACTTGACCTTGCCAAGAATTACCTCCCTTACTTCCATCTTGAAGCTTCAACCATAAAATCTTAGATTGAGTAACAGCTACCGAAGGAGTTGGAACATATACTTTTAATGTAAATACATTCTTTGTACTTAAATCATACTTCACTGAAGTATCTGTACTCAAATCAAATTGAATATTCGAATACGTACCTCCTTCATCAGAATATTCTAAAACTTTAGCAGAGGTATTAATGCCTCCTGATGCAGGATTATCGAAAGAAGCATTCATTACATTTGCGTCTGCTTTCCAAGTAATGTTTCCATTTCCTTCGAAATCATCCATAGGATCTGTTGATGTACTACTGTTTTTTACAACAGATAAATCATCCCAGTAAGTTATTGCACCTGAATACGTTCTTAATTCAAAATAAAACTTTGCTGCTCCAGCAGGTGCAGTAACAGTAGCCTCGTATTTAGACCACTCACCTCCATTATTAGGGAGATAGCTATTGTCTGGTCCTCTTAATGCACCATCTGTATCAGCATCAGTTACATTGGAGTTTGAATCGTCTTTCCAATAAGACCAAATTCTAGCATCAGTACCATCGTTCTCTACAACTTTATACCATATTGTTATAGTATAAGAGTCTCCAGGAGTAATCCCTTCAATAGTCTGTCCTAAATCTTTTGTCCCACCTGTGTGTTTTGCTGAAAAAGACCCTCCATGAATTTCTGTAGATTCTTTTTCAATATTCTCTACTTTTGTCCAGTCGGTGGGTGCTGTGTCTGAATCCCAATTTTCTAAACCTCCATTAACAAGCATTTCCTGCCCAAACGAAAACCCAGAAATGAGTATGATTAATAAAAAAGTTAAAATGTAATTTTTTTTCATATTGTTAAATATTTAAGATTAGTGAATCCCAAATATCAACAATTTTAACCATAAAGTGTGTAAAATTAACCTATACAAAAACCAAACAAATTATAAAATAGTTGTGTATTCGCTCAAAATAAAAAGACGACAAGCTTTTATCTTTATTGATACTTCAGCTTCTCATCCTTATCCCACAATCCCCAATAGGCACCAACATCTCCTTCTGCTCCAACTTTCCAAGATTCATCAAAGGATGAAAAATAGAATACATCAATATTGTCGTTCGCAGACCATACCTGCGTATTGATAAAATACTTCATTGCATTTGCTTCGGATGCATTTGCACCACCTTCGCTTCCTCCTTGATTTGGCCAGCCAGTCTCAGTAACAATGACTTTTTTACCTTGACTAACACTTTTTGCTTGATTGTACATTTTTTTCATGTGATGTATAGAATAGTCTATAGGGCATCCTTCCCAAAAAGGATAGCAATTTGACAAAATTACATCACAAGCTTCCACTAATTCCGGATATTTTGAGAACTTATAATAAGCGTCTACATAGCCAACTTGAACTTGCGGCAAAGCACTTTTAACTCTATTTAGATACCCGATTAATTGTTCGATTGATAATTCATCTCTATACAATACTTCATTACCAACTGCAGCAATATCGACAAGGCCTTGATTTCCTAGTTCAATTAAGGCTTCTATCTCTTTTTCATTTTTTTCTAAATCACTCCCTAACCAAGCACCAACCATCGTTTTTATTCCATGTTTTTTGGCGAGTTTTGGGATATGCTCATTTCCCTCTATACATGAAAACGAACGAATCCATTTTGTGTAAGGTTTTAAAATTTTAATTCTCTTCTCTACTTGTTCTTCAGTAATAGTATCACCTGGCTCTTGCCCATCTTCATACATACTAAAACAAATTCCGTGTATACCTTTGTTCAAAGTATCTCTCCACATGTTTTTTAATTGATCAATTGAATACTCACTTAAATTGGAACCAGAAGTGTTGAATTCGGTCGTAACCTTTAAATTTTGATGGTGTTCTTTTCTAAAAGACATAATGCTATTTTGTAAACTAATTATTTAAAATATATTGTATTTCTAAATTTTTTGCAAAAGTACAAATAATCTTCATAAAAATTCTTTTTGTTCCACTTAGTTTTTAATTTCTTTTCGTTCAGCTAATTGCGATCTTATTTTCAGTGCGCGTTCTTCAGTAATAGTATAATTACGCATAATAAGCATTGCTAAAATAGTTCCTATCATTGGAAAAAAACAAAAGAAAGCATGCAGTGCGTCAACTGCAGCTTGCTGGTCTATTGTTGCAAGGTCTGAGTTAAAACCAACTACAGTAATGATTACACCACTTAATGCTCCAGCAATTCCATAACCTACTTTTACCATCCACCAATAGATCGCTCCAAAAATACCTTCTCTTCGCTTTCCTGTATTAAGTTCATCAACATCAATAACATCTGCGGTCATAGACATCATAATGGTAAATAAGCTTCCAATCCCAAAAGAAAAGAAAGGCAATGCAATAATATACATCCAAGGTTTGCCGGGAATAAACAGAAAATAAAGCATAATATATCCTACTAAAGAAATTGATTGAGATACCATAAATGCTTTTTTCTTCCCTAGCTTTTTTGACATCCAAGCTACTGCAGGGATAACAATAAAAGTAGTTCCTATTGCTCCTAAACATCCAAACATCGAAACCCATATTCCGCTAGCTCCAGCATCTCCATTAAATAATTTATATACAATTACAAAAAAAGTAAGTGCAGCTACTGTATTGAAAGCATTAAAAATTAAAAAAGTTGCCCCACATAATTTTCTGAATTCTTTAATCTTAAAGGCAGCTACAAAACTTTCGTATATTTTAACTAAACTATTTCCAATACTAGCTGAGTTTAGTGGCTCATAGTCTTCTTCAAGGGTTGAGTTACTTTTTATAAAAATTGCAGGTACCATAGCGCAAATAGCACAGGGTATCGCAACCCAAATTGCTAATTCTCTCACGGCAATATCTGCAGAGGGAAACCAATTTTCATCATACATAATAATCCAAAACAAAGGTGCAATTATCCATGCCCATTGACCAATAAATTGTGCTATTGCCATAATATTAGTACGCTCATGAAAATCATCACTCATTTCGTACCCCATGGCAACATAAGGAACGCTAAAAATAGTTAAGCCTAAATAAAATACTAGGGACCATAAAAAGAAATACCAAAAGTTATATTGAACTCCATCAACTTTATAAAGCTGCCACATAAAAATATAGGCAATACCCATAAGAATACCTCCTATTAGAACATATTGTCGACGTCTTCCCCATTTGGATTTTGTATTGTCTGAAATGAATCCCATAATTGGATCGGTTATAGCATCAAAAATTCTAGGGAAAAGAAATACTAAAGACCACATCCAGCCAGAGAACTCAAGATCTTCAACTAAAACTACCATAAAAATTCCTAAGATAGCTGGAAACATTTGATTGGCTAACATTCCAAAACCAAAAGCTATTTTTTGTCCCATAGGGACTTTACTTGTTCTTGACATAATTATTAAATAGTATTAATTAATATTGTTTGTATCGCTTGCGCGCTTATTGTAATGGTTGATTCTTTTTCTCCCAGTGATAATTTAAAACTTTTCTGAGTTGTTCCTTCATTGAAAACCACTACAGCTATTGAACCATCTGTATTCTCTGCGGCTGTCACTTTTAGTTCTATATCAGAATTTTCCAGACCAATAATGGTGGCATCTGGTCTTATATATTTACTAAAATGAGCCATGGTATAATACAATGGCGTAAAGTATACTTCGTCTTTTTTAGGATCTACAATTACAGGAGCGATACACCAGTTTTTAAACCAGTTTGGCCCTCCTTGTGTGTCTAAAACCATATTCCAATCTACCCATCCATCTACCCAATTATTTAGACAACCGATCATATCTCTTGCGTATCTATTTACGGGTGCATATTTAGGATGAAGGTGTTTATCTTTTTCTTGAGCCCAATCAAAACCCCAATCTGTAGCTTCTTTTCTCCAATACCAAGCATCGTCTTTCCAAACTGGAATTTGAGAATCTATACATGCTTCTGTTTGAATGAGATACTTCGATGGTGCCTTATAATGAGCATATTGTAATTCTTTAGCATACACCTCATAAGTACTTGCATACCAGTGTATTGCTGTGCCGTCAAAATAGTTAGAAGAGGCTTCAGTTTGATACATCGAATCTACCCATTCTTTTAAATCCTCTCGGTTTTGATCATAGCCTAAAATTTTCACTTGATGCGTGTCTTTTTCTAATCTCGGTCCCAAATGATGTTGTACAAAATTTGTCATTTCATCAGGAGAAAAATGCATACTTTCCCAATTACTATTGTTTCCTAAGGGTTCATTTTCAACTGTAAAACCCCAAATATCGATCCCCTCTTTCTTATAAGCGTTTATATATTTTGAAAAAAACAAGGCCCAAGTATCATAATATTTTGGCAGTAGTTTCCCTCCGACCCACGCATTATTATCTTTCATCCAGGGAGCAGCAGTCCAAGGGGATGCAATTATTTTGAAACCATCTTTAGAGACTTTCAAAGCGTCTTTAATCATTGGAATAAGATCTTCTTGATCCTCTTTTATTGTAAAATGCTCAAGATGAATATCATCTTCTACTGGCGAATACGAATATTGACCCAATGAAAAATCACACGAATTCATGTGCGTTCTTGTAAGAGAATAATTCGCACCCTTATCCGAAAAATAAGCTTGTATAATGGTATCTCTTTTACCTTTACTTAATCGATTTAACAAAGAAGCTGATGCTTCGGTAAATGACCCTCCAAAACCAGTAATTGTTTGAAATTTTTGTTGTGGAGCTAACTTAATAATTGAACTATTTTTTTCTGGAGTAAATCCAGATACTTTCGTTAATTTATTTCCACCTGCTGATGTTTCATATACATCCGCAACCAATTTATTATCTGTAGAATTACAACTTACGATCATGAATAAAAGAAAAGTTAAAAATAAAAGATTTGTATTCATAGGTTTAATATTATCTTGTATACTCTGTATTGGGAACTAAAATTTCTTCCATTAAAGACTCATACTCTCCATCATATGTTTTTGTTATTGGATGTCCATTTCGTGACAGCCCATTGAAAACTCCCTGGTCTACTAAATTCCAAATTGGAAATTTTGCGGCACCTTTTATGGTAAATAATCCAAAATGATTTTCTGAACCGTGAGAATTTTGAGCATCTTTCCATTGTTCATCAAAAGCCTCGAAATAAAAACAAGAAATCCCTTCTTGGTTCGTCCAATCTCTTAATTTATTATAATAAAGTCCTTGTTTATATTGGTCTGTGGCACGAGAACCATTTGCTCCATAAAAACCGTTAGATACGGTTGCCCAACCCGTTTCTCCAATATGAATTGTTTTACTACTATCAATACTTTTTACATATTCAGATACATCTTTGTATTGCTTTTTTGAAAATTCTAATGCACGTTCAATGGAGCGATCTATTTTTTGTTTATCTGACAAGTGAAGCTCATTATCTGGAACCTTCCAAAAACCCGGATTATAGTGAGAATTGTGATATGCATAGGTGTGCATGGAGACATAATCTACCGCTTTAATTAAATCTTCTAGATCCTGAACTCGATAACTTAAATCACCTCCTCCCCAGGAAGAAAAATCATCAGAACTTGTAATCCATACATCTTTGGATAATTCGCCTTTTTTCTTTAATTCTTGGAGGTAATTGACATATTTAAGAATCACATTTGGTTGAACGTAATAAGTTGTTGCCCATCGAACCATTGCTTCGTTACCAACGGCTATCACTTTTACAATCGAAGGATATTTGTTTGCTAATGCAACAGCTCTTTTAATTTCTTCTTCATTTTGAGCACTTTCGACATCATGATTTGGCTCTTTGTCTGTCCAAGCATGTAAACAATCCATCCAAGCCCCTAACATCACATACATTTCAAAACTGGGGTCTTCATTTTTAAGCTGGCTAATAGCCTCTAGTAAATTGGATGCATGAGGTAATTCTAGTTGCACATTATACGTTCTTAGAATGCGAATTCCCATCGCATATAAAATTTTTAAGTCTTCCTTTAATTGTGGAATTGTAGGCTGCATAGATCTTGATTTTTCTCGATAACCTCCATAAGAAATGGCTACATAATCTGGATTCCCTAAAATTTCAGCAGCTGTCATTTGCTCACTCGCTTGATTCTTCATTCTTGATTTTTTATTATGATGAGTATTACATGCCAAAACAACAGACGATCCAATAATTAGTGCCATCATTTTTAAATATAATTTCATGTTCAACTCATTTAAATATTATTTTTTATTATATGTTAAACCATATCCAAAAGGATATAATGGTTTTGTAGTTGTATCCCAAAAATTAGGTCCGTATTTTTGATCAAAATCACGAACAGATGTTGGCCAAGAATGGGGTAATTTCCCTGAAAAATTGAAATCCCCAAACAATACTTCTGCAATTCCCTGCCCTTCAGAGCCGGGGAGCCAAGCCGCAATAAAAGCATTTGACTGTTTTATTTGTTTTGTCACCACTAAAGGTCTTCCTGAAATTAAGACTACAATCGTTTTTACTCCTTGTTTTGAATAGGTATCTATATATTGTTGATGTTTTTTGGTTAAAATTAATTGTCTTGTATTAGATTCATGACCAATATCTCCAAAAAACTCTGCATAAGGGGTTTCTCCAACAACTACAATGGCAAGATCTGCATCAGAATGAGCTACAGAAGCATCTTTATCATAGACCACTTTTCCTTTAGATTTCATTTGTATACCCTTTAAAATAGTCGTTGCTCCCTTATAACTTTTTAGTGATCCCTGCCAATTCACTGTCCAACCGCCTGATTGTAATCCTGAATTATCCGCATGTTCACCTACCACTACTATTTTTGAGACATGTTTATCAATTGGTAAAAGATTGTCCTCATTTTTTAATAGAACTAAAGATTCTCTGACAGCTTGTTTAGCTTTATCTCTATGCTCTTTTATACCAATTTTCGATACAAACGTTGAATCTGGAAAAGGATTTTTAAACAATCCCAAACGAAACTTCTGCCGAAGGATTCTTTTTACAGCATCGTCAATTCTAGTGGTTGAAACAACATTGGTTTCGACGGCTTTTTTTAGTCCATTCTGAAAAAAAGCTAAATCTCCATCCACTGCCATGACCATATCTATACCTGCATTAATTATATTGTTTTTTCCAAATTTAGAATACGCTTTCCAATCTGAAACGACAATTCCGTCGAACTTCATTTTATGTTTTAAACTATCTGTTATGTAGGCTTTATTTGCATGCATTGCTTTGCCTTTCATTGTATTAAAAGAAGCCATAACTGCGCCTACTTTTTCACGAACAGCAACTCGATAAGGAGGTAATAGACGTTTATTTATTTCTTGATCAGAGAGGGAAGTTTCTCCTCCTTCTATTCCATAATCTGTGGCACCGTCTCCGACAAAATGCTTGGCAGTAGCCATGACTGTTTTCGAATCGGAAAGTGCTCCTTGGTAACCTCTGACGGAAGCCTTGGTTAATAGAGAAGTTAATGTTGTACTTTCTGAAAAAGCTTCATACACTCTCCCCCATTTTTCATTAAAAGGAATTGCTATACAGGGCGAAAATACCCAGTTGAATCCTGTAGCCTGAGTTTCTAGAGCAGTAATTGCTGCGACTTCCTCTACTAATGTTGGATTTCCAGTAGCTCCTAAACCTATATTATGAGGAAAAATAGTGGCTCCATTAAATGTATTTTGACCATGAATTGCATCTACACCAAATAATAAAGGAATTCCTAATCGTGTAGAAAGGGCCTTTTTTTGTAATCTACTAAATTTTTGTTGCCAATCTTTTGCTGTTTCTCCGGGTATTTCCCCTTGTGTATGAATAATTGATCCTATAAACTTCGTGGCAACATCGTTCTCAGAAATATCAGAAAAGTGTCTTACTTGTGACATTTGTCCTATTTTTTCTTCTAAAGTCATCAACCCTAAAACAGAGTCAATTTTTTTCTCAATATTCATCTCTTTATTACTGAAAGTCTCTGAGGATTGATTACATCCACAAACGACAAACAACAATAGCAAAAGAAATTTATATTTCTGAAAACGAATGGCCATTAATAATCCTTATTTTATAACTGAAACTTCTATTTTATTCACTTTTCCTGTTCTTTCAAAAATTAATTTTGAAGTATTTTCACCAAGAGTCAAATCATTTAATTCTTCAACATGATTATCTGTAAAAAATATTTTGATACTTTGTTTCTTCGTATTTTTATAAATAATTGGTATTTGACAATAGGTAAAACAAAGTGAGCCCTTCTCTACATCAATAGAGGTATGTTCTTTACTAATCGCTGTATAATGGAACTTTTTAGCTGTCTGCACAAATTCACTTGCTCTTAATAATCTTGGATTGAAATTAATTTTTCCATCCTTAACAAAAACACCTAATTCTCCTATCCTACTTAATACATCTTCTTTTACTTGACCGGTCATACCAGGCTGTTGTGCTCCTTTCCCTCCTGGTGTGTGAGAATAGGGATCTGTTGGAAATGCTCCATATAATTCTGGTGATTTATGCACACCAATACCTGCTTGAATTTCATAATAATGGTCTAATAATCTACCTATTAGTGCCTCGTCTTCATTATTTTTTACAGCCGCTAAACAGTTTTCTTGAACAGCTAATAATAATTTAGAAACCATATGCCAGTATATAGAACCCAGCCCCTCGTAACCAAAGAAAGTTCCTGAACGACCCGTAAATGCTTTGTGATTAAAAACATCTTCAAAGATCTCCAATACCAACCCAGATTCTTTTTTGATTAAACCTGCATATTTTTTTGGTAAATCTTTAAAGGCAGCTTGTAAACTAGTTGCATTATTAAAATTTGCATTGAAATGATACGTTTCCGAAATATCTTTATTGATGATTTGTGTGTTTTGATCCTGAACCAATTGGGTTAATAACTCAGATTTTTTAACTGCTACATCAGAAATTACATTCTTTTGATCAAAACGCGGTAGCTCTTTGTTAGGATATAAAATGTAACTGTATTGATCCTCTCTAAACAAGGCACTTTTTTTCATTCCATCTAGAACCTCTAAAGCTTCTTTTGAAGATAAATATCCAGCACTTAAAACGGCTACTTGCCCCTCAAGCATCTCAGGCAAATAAGTAACTGCTACTTCAGAATCATTTACCAAAGTCATTAAGTTATACGAATGATATAAGTTATCTGCTCGTTTATTTGCTTTGATGGTGTGCTCTAAATATTGTTTTGTGATTGTAAAAAAGTCTAATAATTCTGCTTTAGTAATCGTTTTTCTATCGCTAGAAAACGAGTTTTTATAAATTTCTAATCTGTATTTACTTCCAGCTTTACCCAAACCATCCAGAACTGTTTTTCGATCTTTATCTGTTACCTTTCCGGAGAGAATATGCTTATTTTGGTTAAAAGTACGTACTACCGAATTGAAAAATACTGCCAATTCTTTAGAAATAAGGACTTGTTCAGTGGTAGATTTAACCACTACTTTCTCAAAGAAGTTGATAAAACGGTTCAGGTAATTTAACGTTACCATCGAGACACCGTTACCAACTAAAGCATTGTTTGCATCATTCCATTCTGGACGCTGCGTATTTAACCAAATTCCCCCCTCAGGAATAAAATTTGAAATTTTAGCCAATACTGTTGCTAATAATTTTTCTACTAAATTTACTTTATAAATAAAGTAATTTCTATCTCTTAACAAGGCACCATCTACCCCAAGTTCTTCTCTCTTTGTTGCGATGACTGCATCCAAATCGAAATCAAAATCGATGGTATCTTTTGGGTTTTTAAGAGTATCCTCATAACTTTTAATTTTGTAAGGTACGTTTGCATACACAAAAATATCTTCCGAAAAACGTTTATCTAATTGATTTGGATAGTGGTTCTCTATGAACTCTAAAAACTTTAGTAAATAAATTATTTGATGATCTCCCCAATATCCAATATATGACCAAGGATCATTTTCTTCAATAATTTCCCAATCAAAACCACCTTTTGTTACTCTGTATGGATTGTAGCCATCAAAAGTTGTTGCATTTAAAAACTTATGAATCATACTTTCAATAAACTCTGGATATGAATGTGCTAATGTTTCCCAGTTTTGAAAAATATCTCGCCAATTACCTTCATAATCTAAAATTTTTGAACCATCAATTTCACTTCTTGTATTGATCGAAAACTTATTCCAAGGCCTACTTGGATCACCGTGTCTTCTACTAAATTTTAATGGTAAATATTCGAAGCAAAGCCTTTTAAAGTTTTGATCTTCATCTTTTTCTGCTAGGTCAAGGATAAACTCTAAAGTAAATAGATCTGGCAACCCATTTAAAATAGCTTCTTTTTTCTTGAGTACTTTTTTATTTGCTTTTACAATATATTTGGTAAAATCCTCCTTTTCTATGTTATAATCATCATCAAAAGTACCTCCTCGCATGATGTTAAATAAGGTGTTTGCAAAGTGTCTAGTGTTAACTAAAGAATCGTTTGTTAGTTGCAGACCATCAGCAGCACCTGTTAATGCAATTAGTTTTTTAGTTCCCAGCTCAATGTCTTCTTGAATGATTTCAAGTAAATTTTGATCATTGTTAATTGCTTTAGAAATTTTTTGAATATCTCCAATTGTCTGGTTTACATTTGCTACAAAATACCATTGCTTGGTTTCGTTTGCTTTTAAAGTCAAATCTGCACTTATAAAATAAGCTCCTTTCTCTGCTTTTACATCTACTTCTTGCGTTAGATTTTTTCCTTTTCTGAAATTATCTAATTGTAATGAAGACATTAAATAAGTTGGATTTTCAACTCCTAAAGACCAAACAATATTCGCTTTTAATGCTTCACTAGGTTCCGCTTTATCTACAATAATAGAACTCAGAGCATAAACACCGATACCTGAATCTAACTGTAATTCACTTTTCTTATATGCGTCTACTAAATTACTTCTTGAATTTTGTAAATCTGTTTCAACATCTGAAGGAAGGATATTCTGTAATCCATCTAAAAGAGTTATTTGTATTTGATCTGAAGAATTATTGATGAATGTAGATTTTTTAACAAACCCATAAGTGTCTGTAGAACTCCATTGATATCTGAAGGTGACCCCTAAATCTTCATTAATTTCTTCAAAAACAACCTTATTCCCAAAAGTGTTTTTGTACAAATTTTGTTTTATTTCATATAGGCCAACTTGTCTATGAGAGAAAGGTTCCCATAAATAAATATTTCCATTTTTTAAGACCTGAAACATCGCTTTACTTCCTGTAATATCTGCTGATTCTGTAATTTTATCATCAGTGTAATAAGGGAAAAGTGAATACTCACTATTTTTTCTACCAGCAGTGAGACCCCCATTACTTGAGATAAACATCCAATGGTTTGAATCTGAAACGATGCTCATAAAAAAGGGCCTCATTTCATTACTGTTTACAATTTTATAATAAGCTTCATTCTCAAAATTTATCATTTCTCCCTTTACTTCGTGAGAACTAAAGTCTGCTTTATTTTTTCCTAGAAAAATACTCTTGTGTGTCATTTAAATTGGTCTTCTGTAAACTTCTACTGTTATTTTAAAAGAAGTTTGTGTTATTAATTAGTTTTATTGGAATACTTCAAAGTATTCAATCTATTTATTTTATTAATTAGTTATTGATCAAAAAATCCTTGTTTTTTTTGGCTTTTAAAATTGCATTTGATAATTGAATTTCACTGAAATATTCTGAAATAGAATCTGCAGTTACTGATGTCTGAAAGAGATTCAATTGATGTACTTGCTGTAAAATGTAATAAGCAGCTCTGGGATACAAAGTATACGATCCTTTGTCATTTGTTGGTCCTTTTGCACAAATACCAAACCATTCTTCATTCATGTTATTACTCCCTTTTTTAAAGTCAAACTCATGACCCCCACTTACCCAAGATGCGTTCGTGTCGTGAATTGATAAGTTTTTTGTTTGCTTATATTTCCACCATCCATCACTAAATTGAAAGGTAAACCCCCCAATAGAGTTATTGGCTCTTCCAAGACCAGCAGTATTTTCATAAATTTCTTTCCAATTTTCAAGTAAAAAAATAGCTTGAGATTTCTGATCTTCTTTCTTTTCAAGTCCATGGTAAGCATCTGAACCAAACTCCGTAAACATGATTGGTAAATTCAATTCTTTTTGAACTCTTTCAAAAGCATCCCCAAAAGATTTTCCACGGTACATATTTACACCCAAAACATCAATGTCTTTGCATTCTTCCGCTATGATATCCAAGTACATAAGATCACCATTACAAATAGCAACAGGATAAGAAGATGTAATTTTTTTTATTCTAAGTGCAGTTTTGTTCATTAAGGCATACATTGCTCTTCCACTAGTATCACCTATAAGGCTCAATTGATCAGCATCATCTGGAAAATCTTCAGTTTCTGCACCGGACCAGAAAAGTCCGTAGTTGTTTTCGTTGCCCAAAAGGAATAACAATAACCCTGGTGTATTTTTATAAGTAGATGCCATCTTAGTAGCTTCTTCTATTAAAATCTTTTGTACATGTTCATTAGCGTAATCTGTGGCAGGGGTCCAAACTCCATTTATGCTGAGACCGTATCTTCCAAAAGAATGGTTGAGCATGGTATAAATACCAAAATTTTCATAGATATAGGTAATCCATTTAGGTTGAATGCCTATATAGACACGTATCGAATTAACACCCATGTCTTTTAACAATGACATTTCTGAATCTAATGCTAATTTGATAAAAGAATCTGTTTGATTCCACAAACTATAATCGTAGTTAGTTCCTATTGGAAAATAGTCCCAATTCATTCCGTTAATTATAAAATCTTTTCCATTCACAATTAATCGAATACCCTGATCATTGGTCAAAATAGATACAGACTCTTTTTGAGAAAAAGTATTTAAAATGAAAGAAAATAATAAAACCCTTAAGAAAAATAAGTTCATGAATTTTAATCTTTAAATCTCTATAATTACTAATTATAGCTGCAATAGAATATTATTCTTTGTGCTATAATTACACAAGCTAAAAATAAGTTTAAAATTTGTAAAAAGTAACAAAATATACCTCTACAAAAAACATACAAAAAATGAAAAATTAAATCTTCGACAATCACCAACTGACAGAGGGTATTATTGATAATGTAGTTGAGTTTAATCAAAGATGTGTAACTAATGTATAGTTGTTTTAGAGAATTGAATGGTTTTTTAAGAAATTATAATATTAATATCTATAACAAATCATAATTATAACTGTTAAATGATCTTATCATAAACATTCACACAAAACTGTCAATTTTAAAAAGTTTTTGGAAAAGTTATTTTTTAATGAATCAAAAAAAAAGTAAAAAAATTAATGAGTTGTGAATTTAAATGAAATTAATTTTGATATACACGAACATAATCTATCTCCATACTACTTTGAGTGAAGTTAGGATCAATATCCCCCCCTAAACTACCTCCCATAGCAATATTTAAAATTATAAATTGTGGTTTATCAAAAGGCCAATTATTAGCATTTTTGTTTGCAGGACTGTAGGTATAATGAACAACATCATCTATGAAAAATTCAATTTTATCTTTAGTCCAATTCATACCGTAGGTATGAAAATTTGTAGATACATCGTTTACCCTATTTAAAAAATATACATAAGGAGTGTCGGCGTATCCAGAATTATTATGTATTGCACTAGAGGTAACCCCTTGGTCTTTTCCTTTATGCTCCATGATATCAATTTCTCCACATTCTGGCCAACCTACTGTAGTAATATTATCACCTAACAACCATATTGCAGGCCAAGTTCCACGCCCTTTTGGCAATTTTGCACGAACCTCCACTCTACCATAGGTAAAGGAGAAGCGATCTTGTGTTTTCATTCTTGAAGAGGTATATTCGTAACCTCTGTAGGTTTCTTGTTTTGCAGTAATTCTTAAAATACCGTCTTCAGAAGTTGCATTTGATCTCGTATAAAATTGAACCTCATTATTTCCCCAACCATCTTGTCCGTTACCGATATCATAAGTCCAATTATCTGAAGAAGGGCTTCCCGTTTCATCAAACTCATCAGACCAGATAAGACCATCAGGACCTACAGGTGGTTCTGGGGTTATTGTAGTTTCATTGCTAGAGCAAGAAAGTAAAATCAATAAAATAAAAGATTTAGCTATTGTGAATTTCATGATATTATTTTTTATTATTTTGGTATATAACCTGTTAAACATCGATAGACAAAATTTAATAGTACAAAGTATATATTTATTTTTTATATCAGTCTAATACATTGTTTATAGCGCCGATACTGTATATTAAAGTTAATGATAACTTAACTTATTGTAGTCTTATTCTCTAAAAAAATTTAAATAATATAAAATAAAAAACGCCTAATGCATCGTTTCTAATTATAGACTTTTTCTTAAAATTCAGTACTTCTAAATTACAAGAAAAAAGCAAATCAAAATAAAAAAATGACTGGACTGTCCTATTGAATAAAATCTGAACTAACTAACCATAAGTTAAAAAAAAATACCCGTACACTCATTTGTATACGGGTATTTAATATTTGTCAAACAAATACGATTAGTATACGTAAATGTTATCTATAAAGAAAGATTTATCTCCTGTTGCAGTTGCATCTGTACCAACTTCATATTTGATTTGATCAAGATTCCCTCCACTTTCAACAAATCCTGCAAAATCAGATAAAGAAATATCTACACTAGTCCATGAACCATTTTCTAGAGAAGCATCAAGACCTGTTTCGAAAGTTCCTCCATCGGCTTGTGTATTAATAAGAACAACTTTTAAAGCTGAAATATCACCAGAATATATATCCATATGAATCATTGTCTTACCAGTAAGATCAACTCCTGAAAATGCATTTCCTTGGTAATTCAATTGAGAATACCCAAGTATATTATTTCCATCAATATCAATTGCTGCAAACTGAGTTTCTTGACCCCAATTTGGATATGCGTCAAAAGCTTCTGGAGCAGTATAAGAATCACTGTAAATAGAAGATACTTCTGACTGATCTCTTGTAGGCGCTGCTGGAGCTGTATCAGGTGTCGCTACTACAGGACATCCGTTAGCCGCTTCACCAGCAACATCTGGACAATCATCGTCAATATCAAGTACACCATCTCCATCTACATCTGTTGTTGGAAGTTGAGCACCTGCAGAACCAACTCTAGCAAATTTAAATTGCCAAAATCCTGCTCCCATTTGAATATGAACAGTCAATTGGTTTTTATCATCAGATATGACAGCACCACTATAAGTAAGGCTTTCTTTAGCATTTGCTGGATCTTTAAGTTCAACACCATTAGCAACTCTAGAAATACCTAAGAATGCTCCCATACCGTCTATAGTAATAGTACCATCTTCAGTATTGTGAGACCATGTAGCTGTTGCAGTTCCGTCAAAAGGAGCTAAAGCATCACCACAGCCTTCTTCAGCTACAGCATCCCAACCAACTTCTTGCCAAGTTGCATCTCCTAAAATATTGTGAAAAGACATGTCATCTTTAAACTCGTAAATATCGTCAAAAAAACATGCTCTCGATTTTAAATCAGAAAGTGAATTTGCCCACCATTGACCACCAGCTGCATAAACTTCCATAGTTTCTCCAACCCATAAAGCTCTTGCCTCATGTAAAAGAACCCATTGACCAACTAAATCTGATTGCTCTACCACAACATTAACTGTAGTCGTTTTAGTTACATCGTCTGCACCTGCAGCAGAAGCAGTAACAGTAATATCATATGATGCAGATACTGGAGGATATGTATAAGAAACAGCAGGCCCTACTGTTGCTATCACATCGTCTGTAGCATCAGTACCAAAATCTACAGAATAAGAAGTAGCTCCATCTGCAGTAGGTAATACGGAAACAATGTTTCCTGAACCGGATGCATCTACACTGAAATCTAGATTACTGATGGTTATAGTAGAACCACCTCCTGTATCATCGTCACTATCACTAGAACATGATACAATTAGTAAACTTGCAAAAAGCAAGAAACTCATTTTTTTTAATAAACTCATAATTTTTGTTTTTAATTTAATGTTAATTAACGTATTCAACAAGTTGTGTTTTACAACTTGTATTTTTTAATATCCTGGATTTTGTCCCCAAGTACTTAGCGCATTTGCCAGCTCTAACTCTACTAAAGGAATTGGAAATATTTCATTTTTATTTTCATCAAAAGTAACTTCAGTTTCTGCAGTTTGGTCTGGTCTGGTTGCATTATAATTATCAAAGGCTTCTTTTGCCTTACCAGTTCTTACCAAATCGAAGAAACGGTGTCCTTCACCTGCAAATTCTATACGTCTTTCATCAGCAATAGCTACCAATAAATCTGATTCTCCATTATAAGGATAATCGTGAGAATTGTTTCCAAAAGCTCTGTTTCTAACTTGGTTTAAATAAGAAATTGCATTAACTCCACCACTTTGTGCTGCAGCCTCTGCAGCCATTAATAACACATCTGAATAACGAATAGATCTGTAATTATTGTCATAGTTTAAAGGATCTGAACCATTTCTATTACTTTCATTTTCTCTAGTAGGAAGGTATTTTCTAGTAAAATAACCTGTGTTCTCTCTACTTGGTGAGTAACTTGTAGCGCTTGGTTTCAAGATAGTAATATCTCTTCTTTGATCTCCAGCTGCATATGCATCATATAATTGCTGTGTAGGCAAACTAAATCCCCAACCTGATTTGTATACAGGTCCAGTATAATCCCTAGGAGCATTATTTTGAGGCAAGTAATTTCCTTCACTACATTGAATACAACCCCAACCAGCACCTTCTACACTTGTATACTGAACTTCAAATACTGAACCAGGACCGTTTTCTCCACTTTTTTCAAACACATTTGTCGAAGGCAAACTGTAAAACCCACTGTTAATTACTTTGTTTAATTCAGTTGCAGCCGCACTAAATTTAGAGTTATCAAATGTACCGTGGTACAGGTAGACTTTACCAAGTAAGGATTGTGCAGCTGTCTCGGTAATTTTATATTTTAGACTTGCATCTGTTGTAAAAGTTGGTAAACCAAGAGCAATAGCTTCTTTTAAATCTTCCTCAATTAAAGCATATGCTTTTGCAATACTACCTACTCTATTTACATCGTATTGCTCTCCAATCCTGATTCGTTTGTCTTGAATTCTAGAGACTCCGTTTCTTTCTTCAACAGATAATGGAATATCTCCAAAGAATTTAACTAATTCAAATGCGAAATAAGCTCTCAAGAAATAAGCCTGAGCTAAAATTTCGTCTTTCCCTTCAAAATCTGTTTTATTTTGAAACTCGAGAATATAATTTGCTCTTCCCATGGCTGCATACATAAATCTCCATATATCTCTCAATTGGTTGTTGTCTGCAGGAGTTATATCCATTTTATCTACTCTTTGCAAAGTGGGTTGATCATAAGTAAAAGGATCTCCACCAAGAATAATGTCATCCGAAGCACCTACGATGGTTAAAATATTTAGATAAGTCGTTTGCAACATATCGTATGCACCAATCAAGGCTTTTTCATAATCTTCAGGTGAATTAAAGTAATCATCTGAATCTTGAGCGATTGGCTCTAGTTCGTCTATATAAGAATTACATGAAACAAACATGGAAGCGAGTACGAAGCTAAATATAAAAATTTTGCTGTATTTTTTTACTTGAAGTGTTTTCATAATTTATAATATTAAAAAGTTAAGCTAAGTCCTAAAATGAATGTTTTTGCTACTGGATAGAAACCTCTATCAATCCCACCTCCAATTGCATCTCCACTAGAAGCAGAAGGGTCATAACCAGAATAATTGGTAAATGTGTGAAGGTTATTTGCTGACAAAAACACACGAAGGCTGTTCAATTTTATTTTATCTAAAATATTTTTATTAAAAGTGTACCCTAATTGTACATTTTGTATTCTAACAAAGGATGCATCTTCAACATAATAATCAGAAAATAAATCTGTATTAATAGAAGCTCCAGAGGTTGCTCTAGGTTCTGTATTGCTTGGATTTGTTGGTGTCCATCGATCTAAAACTCTATCACCTTTGTTGGCTAATAAATTAAATCTTTGATAATCTCTAACCATGTTATTTCCAAAGGAACCAACTGCAGATAAACTAAAATCGATATTCTTGTAAGAAAAACCTAAATTCAAACCTGCTGTCATATCTGCAATAGGATCTCCAATATCTGTTTTGTCTTCTTCTGAAATGTATCCATCTCCGTTTGTATCAACAAATTTTAAATCTCCCACTCCTGCTCCTTTATGATACACATTAAGATTCTCAACAGGTGCATTTGCATCTAAAGCATCTATTTCTCCTTGATTTTGATAAATTCCATTTGTTTTGTATCCATAAAAATATCCCAGAGAGTGCCCTGCTTCCATGCGAGAAGTTACAATTCCAGTACCAACTCCAAAACCACCACCTTGTTCGAAACCGGCTAGGTTACCTACATAAGTTACTTCATTATTAATGCTGGTGAAATTAAAACTCGCATTGAATTTAAAATCATCTGAGAACTGGTCTCTATATGAAATTAAAAATTCAACTCCTGAGTTTTCAACCGTTCCGGCATTAATTGCAGGAGCACTAGAACCAATTCCAGCAACTCCAGTTAAAGCTGAAGATTGTGGTTGTATTAATAAATCATCAGTAGTTTTTTTGTAAACATCTAAATTAAAAGAAATCTTATTATTTAAAAGCGCTACATCTAAACCAATATTACCTGTAGAAGTCGTTTCCCATTTTAAATAAGGATTTCCTAGCTGACCTTCAGCTATTCCTACCAATAAGTCCGATTCTGAAACTTCCAGACTGTTACTGTAAACACCTTCGCCGTTCAAAGACCCTACATACGGGAAATTCCCTCCTGAAACTCTATCACTTCCTAATTCTCCATAACTAACTCTTAATTTTAGAGAGTTTAAAAAGTCATTATCCTTAAGAAAATTTTCTTCTGTAAGATTCCATCCTAAAGAAACTGCATGAAAATAACCAACATTAAAGTTATCGACTTTACTAAACCTAGAAGATTGATCTCTTCTTATCAATGCCGATAATAAATATTTTTCGTTGTAGTTGTATTCTAATCTTGCAAAATAAGACAATAATCGATTCTTAAATTGATTTCCTCCAGTTTCTATAGCTGCAGGTTGAAAACGAGGATTTATAGTTTCAAAATTGGCAATACTAGCCATATCGATCGAATTCCCGTCATCTTTTAACGAGATACCACTTTGACCTGCAAACAATCCTTTCGTCTCAAACATTTCATGACCTAAAAGCACTTTAAGATTGTGAGCATCGTTAAAAGTGTCTTGATAGGTTAATATGTTATTCCAAGTATAATCATCGTAAGTATCTTCATTTTGTGAAAACTCGTTGTTGGTTGTTCTACTTAAAGACTTATTACCTCCTAAAAAAACCAACGGTCTGAATACTTCTGTCTTTACAACAGCATGATTCATTAAATATTTAGTTCTTATTGAAAGTTTATCACTAAACTTATAAGTAGCTGCCAAAGTTGGACTTATTTTATCTACGATAGCTTTATTGTATGTGCTTGCAATCTGTGACAATGGATTAGAAACTTCTATCGCACCTGTTTGTACAATTCCATAACCATTTCGTAATGATTCATAACCAGCATCTCTAAGAGGATTCGGATCTTTTGGCAATGTAAAAGGGTCTGCATTCACAGCGTTGTATAATACTGCACCAATACCACCTTCTGCCAAAGAATTTTTTTGTGAATGTGTAAAGATAGTAGTTGCAGTTAGTTGTAATTTGTCAGTTAGATCATATCTTACATTAGCTCTCGCTGTAAGTCTGTTATAATTTGATTTTTCTAAACCTATAATTCCATCTTGAGTAAGGAAAGAAGTTCCAAAGGAATAGGCAATTTTATCGGTTCCTCCACTCGCATTGATGTTCGCGTCATACATTCCTGCTAATTCGAAAACTTCATTTTGCCAATCTGTATTCGCTAGTGGTTCTGTAGCACTCACTTTAGGATCAAAAACTAAACCTGTAGAGGGTTGTATGAAATATTTACTTGAATTAGTCGCTTCATTAACATAAGCTGCTAAACCAGCTGCATTGAGTAAGTCGATTTTTTTACTAGTTTGCTGTAAGGTAAAATTGGTGTTTACCGTAAATTTTAAATCTGTATTTTTAATTCCTGATTTGGTTTCAATCAAAATAACACCATTCGCAGCAAGTACACCATAGATTGCAGCAGTTGCATCTTTTAATACATTTACACTTTTAATATCATTTGGATTGATTACCGATAAGTCAGTAATTCGGTTACCATCTACTAATATTAAAGGACTGTTATCTCCATTGGTAGAAACACCTCTAATTCGAATATTTAAACCACTACCAGGTGATCCTGAATTAGAAGTAATGTTAACTCCTGAAACCTGACCTTGCAAAGCTTGCTCAATTCTTGTAGGATTTAATTTTTCAATCGTTTTTGAATCTACAACAGATACTGCTCCTGTTGCTTCTTTTTTTCGTTGTGTACCATAACCAACAACAATAATCTCTCCTAAAGACTCTGCTTCAGTTTCCATCATTACATTCATTATCGTTGCATCAACAATAACCTCTTTTACTTTATACCCTAGGTATCGGTATACGATTGTCGCACCTTTTTCAACATTTTTCAAACTGTAAAAGCCATCAAAATCTGATTGCGTTCCTTTGCTTGATCCTTTCAAAATGATACTTACACCCGGAAGTGTATCACCATTTTCTGCATCCTTTATAACTCCTTCAATATTCAGTGTTTGCGACATGGCGCTTAAACTAAACAAAAGAACAAATAGAAATGTAAATTGTATCCTCATAAAAACATTATTTTAATTTTTGATAAATTTAACGATAAGTTATTGTTAAATCCATAAAAAAAACCACTACAAAAAATATACATTGTTTTTTTTTAGGAAAACATAGCAAATATAGGGTTTTAATAATAGTTAATAAAAATTAGAAAATGAAGTTATGTATTTTGTTGTAGCAATGTATAGTTCAAATAAAGTTGCGAAGAGGTATTACAATTCAATAATATAACTCGTTAAATTAGAATCATGGGGTAACTCCATTTTTTTTCTCAATCGATACCTTTTAACTTCGACGCTTCTCGGAGAGATGTTTAAAAGTGGTGCAATTTCTTTTGAAGATAAATTTAACCTAAGGTACGCACAAAGTCTTAAATCATTTGGGGTTAGATTCGCATGCTTATCTTTGACCTTTTTAAGAAAGTTTTTATCTGCATTATTAAATGCTTCCTGAAACATTTTCCAATCATCCGTATTATTTAGATTTTTGTCTATAATCTTTACCACTTTAGAAACGTTCTTATCTCCTCCAGTAACCAACTCGTTTTTTATATTATTTAAGAAATCATTTTTCTTAATCATGTTCATAGTTGAAGAAGCTAATTCTCTATTTTTACTGTCAATATCACTTCTTAATTTTTCATTGTTAAGCTTTATAATTTCTTGAGAACTCTCTAGTTCTTTAAGAGCAGCCTCTTTTTTAGTTTTCTCCAACAGAGCTTCTCTTTGTTTTTTATAATATCTTTTTGAAGTAATGTGAAACAAGTAGAATACCAATAAAAATAAGATCACATAAATTATTATTAGTGCATTAGACAAGTACCAAGGTCTGTCAATGACAAAATCAAAAACCGCTTCATTAACGGTCAATTCCCCCCCAACAATGGCCCTCACTTTAAAAGTATAGGTACCGTAAGAAATATTCTCAAATAACACAGATTTAGAGTCAGATAAGGAGCTCCATTGTTTTGTTTGACCTAATAATATGTATTGATATTTAATACTTTTAAATTTACTAAAACTAGGCACTCCAAAATAAAATTCAAAATTATTTTCATAAGATGAAAATTCACTTTCTTCAATTAAATTTACTTTGTTTTTAGGTTTATCTAAGATGTAATTATTAATTTTATTGATAGTCACTTTAAAATCTTTCGCTTCATTTAATTTATTTAAATTGATTGCGATATAACCATTTGAAGTACCAATAAGATATTTTTGATCCTCTAAATGTATGATATTCTCATAACCATACGTTGCCTTTGGTATCGAAGCAGAAATAGGGATACTATTAACAATAGGTTTATTACTCAATTTACCTGGAATCAAATAGTTAATCGTTTCTTTAGAAAAAGACCAAAGAATTGTATTTGACTGATTAAAGGCCAGTTCTGCTGAAATGAAATTATCTTCAGAGACTAACTTACTATATATACTATCTCTTTTGAAAAAATCCTTTTTATTATCATATAAATAAAGACCACTCTTACTTGAATATATAATTTTATCTTGGAAAGAAATTAATGAAGAATGTAGACCCTTTTTTAAAGATTCCTCCTTAGTGAGGTGAATGACCTCTCTGTAATCAGAATCTAAAGTAAGTTTAAACACTCCCTTGTATTCATGATTGACAAAAAATTTAAACGCATCGTATTTTGCAATATATTTACTAGAATTATTAAATCCTTTAATTTTATTTCTTAATCTCCAAATATTGTTTTTTCTTTCAAGTACGTACAATCCATCATAACAACCTTGAATAATAATATTTTTATCTATCTTGTTTAAGATCCATGTTCCTTGTTTGTTAAAAATTAAGGTTGATTTATTCTTATTGATTAGAAAAGTACCAGAAGTATGTCCACAAAACAACTGATTGTCAATGATTTTCAAACTCCAAACCTGACCTTGAGTATTTTCTATTAGTTTAAAACTTTCATCAGAATCAATATTTCGATAAAAGAGACCCTGATTGGTTCCTAAATATAATTTGTTGTCAAAAACAATGGATGCATAAATTGTACCTATAAAATTACTATTGTTATTATATATTTTAAAAGGCGAAGTACTATTTATGTTATTAATTCCATTATCTAAACCTAACCAAATGGTATTTTCAACATCCTCAAAAACAGACAGAACAGTGTTATTATGTAAACCTGAATCTTGAGTTATTTGAAAGTTAAGATCTCCTTTACTGTTTAAAGAAATAAAACCATCAGAAATAGTTCCCAAAGCAAACTCCTTATTTCTAAGTAACTTAGCACTATATACTGTTATATTTTTAAGCAATTTTTCCGAAGAAGTTTTCCACTTTTTAAGAACTCCACGGTCTAAATAGAAAAAGCCAGATTTTTGAGTTAAAAACAACAACTTATCTTCTTTCTCAAATATTTCAACTATGATGTTTTCTTTTAAAATTTGATGATCAGAAACCAACTTTGGTTCTCCGTTTTCAATTTTAAAAACACCTTTTTGACCTTCTTGGAAATAAATAAACTCATTTACTTTTGTTAATTTGTGAAGGTTGAACTCAGATTCAATAATCTTTAACTTATTTGTATCTAAATTATAGAGGTAAATTCTCTGCAAAGATTTAAAAAGAACCCATCCATCAATTTCTAAAATATTCCAAATCTGTTCATCTTCTAACATTTGGATATTTAATTTTTTAGCGATTGAGGAAAATTCTAATTCACCAAAATTATTTTTTTTCCAATAACCAAAATCCATGTAAAAACCTGTAAAAATCTTATCATCTAGAACTTTAACAGATCTCATTATCGTTTCATTTGGTGTAGGATACAGCTGCCAAGAAGCACCATTAAATTCCAACAAACCCTTGTTATTAGCAATATAAATAAATTTATTTTCAGACTGAGAAATAGACCAATTTTGATTTTCAGCCTTGTAGTCTTTTGCTATGTATGTATTGATCGGAGGCAACTCTTGTGCAGGCATTAAAAATGACGACAGAAGTAACACAGATAATATAACAAACTTATTCATGTAATGTTGATTGTTGTTTGGTTTACAATGTACGTTAAAAATAATAAAAACAGGGGTTTAATGAATAAATGTATCATTATGTATGGTAAATTTCACAATAAAATTATAGCAATAATAGTAATTTAAAAGAAAAATATTTTTTTATATTTATTAATTTTATTAATTTTATTGAAATTTAATAGGGTTATGAATTTTATAAAAAAAATTGGTTTGAGTAATCTCCTAATATTATTACTTTGCGCTTCCATAATATTGTTATCAGAATACCTGTTTTTAACCGGAGAAAAACTACATGGAATTTTTATTGGATTATGGGCTCCTACTTTATTAGGAGTAATTATTTATTTAAAACTGATCAAGTATGAACGCAAATAATATTGTACTGTATTTTTCAATTTTTGTTGGAATCTGTGTCTTGTTTTGGGCTTTTTTTATGATCAACGAATTCAATAAAGTCAGTAAAAATTAATGTAAAATAGTGAACAACAATTCTTTCAAAATATCATTTTGAGACTGATTTGCTCCTACTCCTTTACTTTTTACATCTGCTTCTCTAAGTAGTGCAATGATGCTTGCTACTTTTCTCATTGGATAATTTCTCGCCGCAAGAAAATACTCATCGACAAAATAAGGACTTACTCCTATTGCTTTAGCAACAGCATTTTTTGACTTATCCTGGAGTGCATGAAACATAAGTAACTGTGTAAAAAAGCTATTTAACAAAGAAATTGTCATTACTAGAGGATTATTTTTTGGATTCTCTGAAAAATAGTTGATAATTCTATTTGCTTTTACAATATTTTTTTCCCCCAACGATTTACGCAGTTCAAAATTATTAAAATCTTTAGAAATACCAATATTATCCTCTATGTGTGAGGCCGTAATAATTTGCTCTTTTGGAAGAATGAGTAACAGTTTATCCAATTCATTTGATATTTTACTAAGATCCGCCCCTAAAAACTCAACTAACATCTGAGCTGCCTTTGGCTCAATTTGATATTTTTTTCCACTTAAAACTCTTCGAATCCAATCTGAAACCTGATTTTCATATAGTTTTTTACTTTCAAAAAGTAGACCAGACTTTGCAATTGCTTTGCACAACTTTTTACGTTTATCAAGTTTTTTATATTTATAATTTAAAACGAGTACGGTTGTCGGTTGTGGATTCTCTGCGTAGGAAACTAACTTTTCGATATTCCTACTCAGATCCTGGGCTTCTTTAACAATTATCACCTGTTTATCAGCCATCATGGGATATCGTTTCGCAGATGAAACAATGTCTTCAATACTTGAATCTCTTCCATACATGATTTGCTGATTGAAACCTTTTTCAGTTTCATCCAAAATATTTTGTTCTATAAAATCAGATATTTTATCGATGTAGTAAGGTTCTTCACCCATTAAAAAATAAATAGGTTTTATATTTCCCTTCTTAATATCTGAAACAATGGCTCTAATCTCGTTCATTTTATTACTTTTGATTGATGCAAACACTCAATCTACCAACTTATAATTTTAAACTCAAAAATAGTCAAAATAAGACGCTTATTTTTGATAAATTGAGAAAAAAATATGTGGTACTAACTCCAGAGGAATGGGTACGTCAACATTTTGTGCATTTTTTGATTGATCAAAAAAAATACCCTGAAACTTTAATAGCAATAGAAAAGCAATTAACCATCAATAATTTAAAAAAAAGAACGGATATTTTAATATTCAATTCAGATGGAAAACCAGAGGTTATTATTGAATGCAAAGCCCCTTCAATTAAAATTTCACAAAAAACTTTTGATCAAATTGCACGTTATAATTTACAATTAAAAGCTGAATTTTTAATTGTAACGAATGGATTAACTCATTTTTATTGTAAAATGGATTTCAAAAATAAAACCTATATTTTCTTAAAAAATCTTCCTGATTACAAATCATAAGAAGTTCTTTTTTATTAAGAGAACTTTAAGCATAAACTAATTTATAATCTGTATTTTCGCGGAACTTGAAAACAGCAATCGTCATATTAAATTGGAATGGCCAAAAATTATTAGAACAATTTTTACCTTCTGTCGTTAATTTTAGTTTGGATGAAGCTACTATTTACATAGCTGATAACGCTTCAACAGACGACTCTGTATCTTATGTAAAAACTCATTTTCCATCCGTTAAAATCATTAAAAACAGTCAAAATGGAGGATATTCAAAAGGGTACAACGATGCTTTAAAAACTATTGACGCAGATATTTATTGTCTTTTAAATTCTGATGTCGAAGTTACAGAAAACTGGCTAAAACCCATCACTGAAGCTTTTAGAAATGATATAAATACCGCTATTATTCAACCTAAGCTATTAGACTTTAAAGAAAAAACAAAGTTCGAATACGCAGGTGCTGGAGGTGGTTTTATCGATATATTTGGATACCCTTATTGTAGGGGACGTATTTTCAACTATTTAGAAACAGATCATGGTCAATTTGATGATGAAACCGAAATATTCTGGGCCTCTGGTGCTTGTTTATTTATCCGATCAACAGTATATCATGAAGTGGGAGGTTTAGACGAAGATTATTTTGCACATCAGGAGGAAATTGATTTGTGCTGGAGAACTCAAAATCTTGGATACAAGGTAAAATACGTAGGATCATCGAGTGTCTACCATGTTGGCGGAGCTACCTTAAAAGAAACAAATCCTCACAAAACATTTTTAAATTTCAGGAACAGCCTTCTAAATGTGGTTAAAAACGTACCAAAAGAAAGGTTTTTATTCGTCATTTTTTCACGATTGCTTTTAGATGGGATTGCGGGTATTAAATTCATAATTGAGTTAAGACCTATCCATACCCTAGCAATTATCAAAGCACATATAAGTTTATATAAAAATTCAATTAAATTTTTAAAAAAACGAAAAAAATTACAAAAAAAATCGTCTTATTTCAAACATACAAGTATCGTGAGTCAATACTTTATCTTTCACAGAATAAAATTTAAAAATTTAAAATAGCGAACAAAAATCGCTGCGATTTAGAGTAAATGACTTGATTACTTAAAACACATCAACACGCCCTTTCCCCTCTCTTATAATAACCGGAGCATCTATTAAATCGACAACTGTAGATGCATAGTTATCTCCATAACCACCGTCTATAACTATGTCTACTTTTTTTTCCCATTTTTCAAAAATCAATTCTGGATCTGTAATATACTCTAAGACCTCATCTTCATCTTTGATCGAAGTGGATACAATTGGGTTCCCTAAGGTCTCTATAATTGATCGTACTATGTTATTATCAGGTATTCTAATCCCTACTGTTTTTTTCTTTTTAAATACCTTAGGTAAGGTATTACTCCCCGGTAATATAAAAGTATAGGGTCCTGGCAGGGTTCTTTTGAGTATTTTAAAAGTAGGGCTGTCTAACTGCTTTACATAATCTGATAAGTGACTTAAATTATTAAAAATGAATGAAAATGTTGCTTTTTCTAATTTCACACCTTTTAACATCGCTAGTCTTTCTAATGCTCTATTATTTTTAAGATCACAACCCAAACCATAAATAGTATCGGTTGGAAATATCACAAGTCCTCCTTTTTTTAATACAGCAACAACTTCATCTACCAACTGCTGATTGGGGTTGTCATTATATATTTTTATAAATTTTGCCATGTTATAAAACTACAAAAACTCAACTTAATGATAAAACAAGTTAAGTTTATTAAAAAAAAAATTATAGGCTTCTAGGATTTATCTAACATTCTGAAACCTTCTCCATGAATATTTAAAATTTCTACATTCTCATCAGGTTTCAGATATTTACGAAGCTTCGCAATGTATACATCCATACTTCTTGAGGTGAAATAATTGTCATCTCTCCATATTTTTGTAAGGGCCAATTCTCTTGGCATTAAATCATTTTTATGAATTGCTAGCATTCGTAATAATTTACTTTCTTTTGGAGAAAGTTTTATGGGCTCTCCATGTTCACCTACAGAGAGGTGTCTTAATTTAGAATTAAAGAAAAAACCAGCTATTTTAAATTCAAATTGTTCAAAATCAGCAGATTTATCAATCCCCTTTCTTTGTAAGATTGCCTTAATTTTATGTAACAATACTTCTGAATCAAAAGGTTTATTTAGGTAATCATCTGCCCCTACGGCATACCCTTTTAAAACATCCTCTTTTAAAGTTTTTGCAGTTAAAAATATTATTGGAACCTCTTTATTTGTTCCCCTAATATCTTGCGCCAAAGAAAAACCATCTTTACGCGGCATCATTACATCTAAAATACAAAGATCATAATCGCTGTTTTTAAACATAATTAACCCTTCTATTCCATCCTTAGCATGCGTAACATCATAATCATTTAATGTTAAATAATCCTTTAAGACAGTTCCAAAATTTGGATCATCTTCTACTAATAAAATCTTCTTACTTTCCATTGTTATACTTTTTTTTAAATTAAAGGTAATTTTACCGTAAACACACTTCCGATCCCTTTTTCACTTTCAACCAGAACTTCACCATAATGTTTATCTATTATTTGTTTTACATAAGCGAGACCAAGCCCATGACCCTTTACATCATGAATATTTCCTTTTTGCGCTCTATAAAACTTATCAAAAACCTGCTTTTGAACAACTTTACTCATTCCGATTCCTGTGTCTTTTATTTTAAAGATAAAATAATTATTTGTAGAATCAGTGCTTACGTTTATTCTTGGCAAACCATCAGAATACTTTAAAGCATTTTCTAATATATTAACAACTACGTTCGTTAAATGAAAATGATTTCCCATCACTTCAGCTGTTGATGCTTCTAATTGAACATTCAAAGAACTTTGACTATCTTCTATCAATAAATTTATACGTGTGATCGCATCCTCTATTACATCATGCATGTCAATGACCTCTTTGCTAATCTCTATTTGATTTTTTTCTAAACTAGAAATTCTTAGGACATTTTCTACTTGTGAATGCATTCTTTTATTTTCATCCCTTATCATTCGAACATACCGCAAAACCTTATCATTATCATTTATAATCTTTGGGTTTTTAATAGAATCTAATGCTAAATTAATAGTCGCAATCGGTGTTTTGAATTCATGCGTCATGTTGTTTATAAAATCAGTTTTGATTTCTGAAATTTTCTTTTGTCTTATTAATTGATATAAAGAACTTGAGAAAGCAAGTATAATGATTAAGATAAAAAATAAAGATAAAATTAAAATATTCGATATCTCCGAAAGTATGTGCTTGTTTTTGGTCGGAAAAGTAACATATAACTCATACTCTACCTCACCGTTTGGGTTTAAAAAAAAAGGATAGCGATAACTGTCTTTTTTATTAATCGTATAATAGCCAGATTTTAATTTTGTAGCTAAACCATCTACACTATATACACCATATTTAAAATCTAACTTGATATTTCGTTTTTCTAATTCCTCTTTAATTGTTGTATTTAGCTCTCTATTTCTGACTCTTTGATGAAGAGGCTTGGTTTTTTTGTAAGCTTCTAAAGCTCGATTAAAATATGGTTTCTCCATATCTTTGTATCTTTTAGTAAACGAATATCTTTTTTGATCCTCATTACTAAAAATATTATCAACCCCTTTGATTAATCTTGTCTGAAAAAAATCTTGTTTGCCTGAGACTCTCTTTAGTATGATCGTATCATTATCTAAAAAATCAGTAGGTAATTTAAAATTTTTTTCTAAAAATGTTCCACCAAATGTAATGCGCTGTTTGGTCGTAGTATCGATTTGTTGAAAAAAATAGTTTTTAATTTGAGCATTGGTCGCTAAGCCTATATTATCTATTAAACCGTCTATTTGTTTTTCAAATTCGGCTTCCTCTCTCTCATTTATTCTCTCAGAAACACGACTTAAAGTCTTTTGTACGTCGTTCTTAAATTGCTGCTTCTTGCTTTCTATGGTATTGTTAATCCAATAAAGTTGAATTGCAATTATTCCAATTAATGAGATACTCATTAATCCAACAATGAGAACAAACATTCTTTTACCCATATATCAAAGTTAGAACTTTAAATTAAAAAAATTAATGCTTTTTTTAAAAAATTAACAGTTTTACCTAAATTTTGTGCATAAATTAACATTATCATTAGACTTTAATCAAACACACAAGGTTTTTTTGTTAAAATATTGTGGATTCTTATTATTTGAGATTTAACCTTTTCTTGAGTGGAATTATAAATTATATAGTTGGATTGTAAGTGTTTTATTTTTTCTGAATATTGATTTTTAATTCTAAATTCTACAGCTGCTCTTGAACTTTGATCTCTTAGCATTGTTCTTTTTATTCTAATGTCTAAGGGTGTAAAAACAGAAATAATAATATCACAATTTAAATTACTTTTACTTTCAAAAAGAATTGCATTTTCATATAGTATGTATTCTTTATGGGCGTGAAGATTCTTAAAATACTGAAAATGTTTTCTCACCTCTGGATGAACCAATGAGGTTAGAAGTTCTAATTTACTTTTGTCATTAAAAACTAAAGACGCTATGTAAGCGCTATTCAATTGATTATTTAAATAGGATTTTTCTCCAAATTGCTGAATAATTTTTGATTTAATCGTCGAGGAAGAATTCATTATTTTTTTTGCTTCAAAATCAGCATTGTAGATAACAACATTTTCAAACTCGTCGAATAGGGCTGCTATGGTTGTTTTACCACTTCCTATTCCTCCTGTTAAACCAACTACCATTTTATTTCTGAATTAAAAAATCAATTTTATTTGGAACGACCTTGAAGCTTTTAATAAAACTTGGTTTCTCTGTCACTTTAGGTACTAAATAATCAAGTTTATTCTCATTAGATAACGTGTAATCACAGACAACTTCAAAAGAGTTTTTATCAATTTTATTAAAATTAGAAAGACCAACTACAAAATAAACTTTTACAGTTTTATGTAATGAAGTTAAATCAACTTCTTTGGAAAGATTAAGTACTTTAAAAGGAACTTCAAAAACACCTTCAGTAAACTTTTCTACCTTTCCTGAAATGGTAGCAAACTCTTTCCTAATTTTTAAATTCTTTGAATTTTCTGGTCGTAAAATTTTAACTTTTTCAGAGAAATCAAACTTCACATCTTCTAGCTTAAGCAACTCTAGGTCAATTTTAACTATTTTGTTTAGAGAGGTTTCTGGCCCGGATATTAAAATACTATCTGGTTGAATGACTTCGGACTCTAAGATATCATATCCTATATGATAATTGATCTCTAAATTAGGTATTAGAGGTACTTTTTTTGAAATCAAACTCCCTAATTCTAAATAGACGGTATCCAAACTAATTTCTTGAATCTCAATTCCAGATCGAAACTGTCTTTGAATCTTATTTTTTTGATTTTTAAGTAAAAGATAATACTTAAATGTAGCCTTTTTACTCAAAACACTTGCATTAATTTCTATCATTTGATTTGAAAATCTAGATCTTATGATATTAAACCCAGATGATTTAATGATAAAATCAATTTCATTTATGGGCTCATTTTGAAGAATCTTATCTTGAGAGAGATGCGCATATTTTACAGGAAGGGTAATCGTAGTTATATAAACTTTTGAGAGCGTAATCAAAAACCAGATTACAACAGTTATTATTAAAAAACCAATAAAACTTTTCGATATTTTTGTAGTATTTCTCAAATTAAAAATAATATTTTATGCAATCTACACAAAAGCTTTTAAACAAAAAAAAGTGAGCAATGCCTATAAAGAACATAACTCACTAACTCGTTTAAAATTTCGCTTTTTACTTTTTAGTAGAAGCGATGTATTTATTACTCAGTTCCATTGAAATTGCAGAACGTTCAAATTTAATCTTTCCAGCACCTGTTTCTACAGATACAGTATTATCGGCAGCATTTATTTCTGCGATTTTACCATGGATTCCACTTGATGTTACAACTTTAGTCCCTTTTTTAATTTCTGCTTGAAAAGTTTTTTCTTTTTTTTGACGATTCATTTGTGGTCTTATCATAAAAAAGTAAAACACAATAATGATTGCTAAAAATGGCAACATACTCATTAAGCTTCCAGCTCCCTGTTGTAAAAAAATTAAACTATACATAATTATTTTTTTGCTTTTGGTGTTACAGAACCTTTCAATGTTAACACTTCCCTACCAGATTCTGTATTGGTTGTTAAAGTGATCGTTTTTTGCTGTCTATTTGGCTTCCCCGAAGTATTAAATTTCACTTTAACCTCTCCTGTAGCTCCTGGTTTTATTGGATTTTTTGGCCAAACAGGTACTGTACAACCACACGATGCTTGTGCATTGGTAATTACTAAATCTGTTTTACCAGAATTGGTAACTAAGTAACTAGTTTCAACAACATCACCTTCATTGACGGTACCGAAATCATATTCTTTTTTATCAAAAGAAATGGATGCAGCTCCTTTTTTAATTTCTGAATCTCTCGACTTTGCATTGACTAAATTCTCTTTCTTAATCTTTGCGGTAATGTTCGTAGCATCTTTACAGCTTGTTAAAAAAGAAGCTGTAATTAAAACCAACACTAAAAATTTTGTTATTTTCATGAATACTTTGTTTTTTAACAAAAATAATAAATAAATGTTCTTGGACAATTAACTTTACAACAAACCTCTACCAATTTTTACAATTCTATTATTTTGAACAAAGTCTTTCGAGATTTTATCTAATACTCCATTAATAAAATAGCTGCTTTTTTCTGTAGAATAATCTTTGGATATCTCTATGTATTCGTTAATTGTAACTCTTGTTGGTATTGATGGAAAATTTATAAATTCAGCAATTGCCATCTTTATAAGAATCATATCAATGTCTGCAATTCTGTCTGTTTCCCAATTCGGTGTTTTATCTTCTATATCTTTTTCGTACTCTTTGTGTTTTAAGATTGTTTTCTTAAAAATTTCAGAAACGAAGTCCTCATCATCTGTGTCTTTATAAAGATTTCCTAAAACAAACACCTTGCCCTCTTTTTGATTGCCTAAAGTTTTCACAACCCAAGTATTTACAAAAGGAATATCATCTACCCAAGAAATCATATTGTCTTCAAAATAGTCTGCTAACTTGTCATTCGGTGCAATAATTTCTTTGAAAAAATTAACCACAAAAGCTTTGTCTGTTTTATAGGATTGTTCTGCAGTATCTAGGTAATTTTTATACAGATCACTTTGCAGTAATTCCTCAAAAATAATTTTCACATATTCATCGTCTAATTCCCAGTTTTTAATATTATTCAGGGAAATAAAACCGTCTAAACTGACACTTTCTGAAATTGTATTTATAATTTTATTGTCTATAAATTTTGTGTTTGGCTTAAGATCTTCTTTGGTGGCAAGAATTTTCTTTTTGGATAGCTCCATTTTTCTCGCAGCTAGTTTTTGAACCTCTACTAACAACTGTAAATTCAAGACATACAATTCATACAATTTTAAAATACTATGTTTTAAAAATTTTTCTTCTCTAATGATATCATCATTGTGAGATTGTAACATAGCGTACACAGACTGCATAACTTTAACTCTAATATGTCTTCTATTGATCATTTTCTAAAGAACTTATATATAATTTTCGATGCAAAAATAGTGTTATTTTACTTTTATCCTGTTAACTTTTGAGTCTTTTTCAAGAATTAATTTCATATCGAATTTGTATCTTGGAAAACTATTTTTTTTTATCAAAAAAAATAATTGGGTACATTAAATTAATTGTAATTTTATTTTTTTTAAAAGCAATCTCGTTTGAAGGAACTACAATATATAAATAATTACTTTTTTAAATATAAAAGACAACTATTAATCGGTATTTTAATTACCGTTCTATCTAAATTTTTAACATTAAAAATTCCTCAAATTATAGGAGACTCTTTGAACGTTGTTGAAGAATATCAAAATGGAGAAATTACAAATCTAGAAGAAGTAAAACATCAATTATTTATCAATATACTACTTATCGTTGGTGTTGCTTTGTGCTCTGGTTTCTTTACCTTTTTAATGAGACAGACTATTATTGTTACTTCAAGATTGATAGAATTTGATTTAAAAAATGAGATTTACCAACAATATCAAAGATTGTCATTAAACTTCTACAAGAAAAACAGGACTGGTGATCTCATGAATAGAATCTCAGAAGATGTTTCAAAAGTGAGAATGTATGTTGGACCGGCTATTATGTACAGTATAAATATGATTGTATTATTTGCTGTTGGCTTCACACAAATGATTAGCATCGATGTAAAACTAACAATGTACACGCTAATTCCCTTCCCGCTGTTATCAATTTCAATATTTATTTTAAGTAAAGTTATTCATAAAAGAAGTACCATTGTTCAAGAATATTTATCGAAACTAACCACCTTTAATCAAGAATTTTTCTCTGGAATTAATGTCGTGAAATCTTATGGTATTGAAACTTCCGTAATCAAAGATTTTGATAAAATCGCAAACGAAAGTAAAGAGAAAAATATTCACCTTCAAAAAGCAAATGCACTATTTTTTCCCTTAATGATTTTATTGATCGGAATTAGTAACTTATTTGTAATTTATATTGGGGGCACACAATACATAAACGGTGAAATTCAATTCGGAACGATCATAGAATTTATGTTATATGTAAATATTCTTACTTGGCCAGTTGCAGTAGTTGGCTGGGTTACCTCAATGGTTCAACAAGCTGAAGCTTCCCAAGCGAGAATCAATGAGTTCTTAAAGGAAATTCCAGAGATACAAAACACCAACACATTTTCCTCTGAATTAAACGGAAATGTTACTTTTAAAAATGTTACTTTTACTTATGACGATACCAACATCACAGCACTAAAAAACATAAGTTTTACTGTTAAATCTGGAGAAACATTAGCTATTTTAGGAAAAACAGGATCTGGCAAATCAACAATTATTGAATTAATTTCAAGGTTGTACGACACAAAAATAGGAAGCGTGTTATTAGATGAGATTCCTATAAAGGAGGTGAATTTAAATGCTGTTCGCAGTCAGATAGGTTTTGTACCTCAAGATCCTTTTTTATTTTCAGAAAGTATCGAAGAAAATATTAAATTTGGGAAAGAAAGCGCAACTAAAGAAGAAATTATTTCAGCTGCTAAAAATGCTGATGTTCACGATAATATCATCAATTTTCCCAATGGATATAAAACCATTTTAGGAGAGCGAGGAGTTACTCTTTCTGGAGGGCAAAAGCAACGTATTTCAATTGCTAGAGCCATTATAAAAGAACCTAAAATTTTAATTTTTGATGATTGCCTTTCTGCTGTTGACACTGAAACAGAAGAAAAAATTCTATCAAATTTAGAAATAATTTCTAAAAACATTACTACTTTTATTGTGAGCCATCGAGTTTCATCTGCTAAAAAAGCCGATAAAATAATTGTTTTAAATGATGGGGAAATCATACAAAAGGGAACTCATAACGACTTGATTCATATCGATGGGTATTATAAAAGTTTATACGAACAACAACTTTTAGAAAAAAAAATTAATCTTTAACATTGCTACATTAAATATTTTGTTAGATTTGTTTAAGTAAAAAAATTATTTTAACTACTAT
>Ga0209504_1000401_pt1 | contig 38576 bp, 38 predicted proteins | sample COGITO_mtgs_1005_FD_184791 | JGI IMG/M metagenome (GOLD analysis project Ga0209504, IMG submission 184791) | Pelagic marine microbial communities from North Sea - COGITO_mtgs_100511 (SPAdes) (version 2) | ecosystem: Environmental > Aquatic > Marine > Epipelagic ...
CCCACTCCCCACTTCCCACTTCCCACTTCCCACTCTCCACTCTCCACTCCCCTCTTCAGAAATGATCCTACGTGTCACCCAATACGGCGAACCCATCCTTCGCAAGGTCGGCAAGCCGATCACCGATTTCGACGAATCGCTGGCCGAGTTGGCCAACGACATGGTGGATACCATGTATGACGAGGAAGGCATCGGCCTGGCTGCGCAACAGGTGAATCGCGCGCTGCAACTCTGCGTGATCGATGTGCGACCGCCGGAAGGCGTCGAAGTGCCTTTCAGTTACAGTTTCGACGGCAAGCAACCGCCGCTCGACCTGATCATGCCGATGGCGATCATCAATCCGAAGGTCACGATTACGGATGCAACCGAAGATGTCTACGAAGAGGGCTGCCTCTCCTTTCCCGGCGTGAACGGCAAAGTAGATCGCCCTGTCGGCGTGTGCTGCGAGTTTCAAGACACGGAGGGCAACCCACACGTGCTCGAAGCAGACGGCTTACTCGGCCGCTGCATTCTGCACGAGGTCGACCACCTCAATGGCAGGCTTTTTATCGACCTCATGCAGAAGCGCGACCTCAAGAAGAACGAGGCCAAGATCAAAAAGCTGAAGCGCGAGAGCCGTGACTTTTTGAAAAGTCAGAAGTAGCCATGTCCCCTCACTTTCGGGACTGATCGATCCAAAAACCAATCCTTTCGGCTACACACTTCGCGAAATGCAGTCGATAGCGTCAGCTTTTGGCCAGAGGAGAACAGCCACTGGAGATCAATCTCATGATTAGACTGTTTCCAAGCTCGCACGCCACAATCAGTCGTTGATCAAAACGCAAATCGGGTTCGGGACTTGGATCGTGCTGCCTTCTAGGAAAGTCAGCGCGCCCGTACCTGGGTCGATGGCAAAAACGGTGACGGAGTCGGAGCGGGCGCCGGCGGCGAGCAACCATCGGCCACCGGAATCAAGATTGATATTGCGCGGCCAGACTCCGCGGATCGGCTCGTTATCGACCACATAGAGATGCCCCGTTCCGGGGTCGATCTGAAAGCCCGTCACCGAGTCGTGCCCACGATTGGCCGCGTAGACATATCGCCCGTTTGGGTGGACGAGCACCTCGGAACCGGTGTTGACCTCCGAAGCTGCCTTCATCGCCGGACTTAGTGTCGGCGTGGTAGCGACAAGCTCGGCTGCCCCGGTCTCCGCGTCATAAGTGAAGGAGGACAGCGAGACGCTGAGTTCGTCGATCAGGAAAATGTATTTGCCGTCGATGGAAAACTTCATGTGGCGCGGCCCCCCTCCGGGTGTGGCCTCCGCCGCACCGATTTTCTTCATCGAGGCCATATCGGACTGGATTTTATAAATGACGATCTGGTCGAGCCCGAGGTCGGGCACGAAAGCGAAGCGACCGTCCGGCGAGAATCCGACCCAATGCGGGTGTGACTTAGTCTGACGCTTAGGGTCAACGCCGGAAGCGCCCTCGTGCGTGTGGATTTGCCCGCAAGGCAAGACGCGTCCGTCTTTGGCAAGTGGGAATAAGGCGACGGAGCCGCCGCTGTATTGTGCCGTGAGGAGAAAGTTCCCAGACGGGTGCACGGCGATATGCGCAGCGCGGCCTGCGGAAATCGGTTCGGAATTAAGCAGGCTGAGCTCACCGTCTTTCGCGATGCCGTAAGCGACGACGGCAGCCTGCCCATCCACCACGGCCGCCCCGTAGATACGTGTGCGATCCGGATGGGAGGCGAGGAAGCCAGGCGCGCCGACTTCAGCGGCCAGCGTGGCCGGGCTTAGTTGACCGTTTTCCGCATCCAATCTAGCGTGGTAAATACCTTTGGCCCCGTCGCCTCCAGTGCCGAAATAAACGTCGACCGATTCTGCCTGCAGACATGAAACCACCGGCAAAAAGACGAAGATTAAGATGACTTGCATTACCTGTTTACCGTAGCCGAATTCGTGAGAATTTGGACAGTCGACAAGTCCCGGCCAAGTCATCAAAATTCTCAAGAATTCGGCTACGCACTTCACATGCCTCTGCATACAAAAGCTGATTGTTTGGAACTGCGCGATTGAATTCATTTAGAAAGTGCTGATCCGCCCACTTTCGAATTGCACGGCGGCGGAGCCTTGAAGGGAGAGATCGATGCGTTTAAGGGCCGGATTTCCGCGGCTTTGCACGTACTGCAAGACGACCCCCAGACGGTCAAGCTGTTGGGCGAAATCCGTGTTCAATCCGAAAATGATGCGTGGCACCATCGTCGTGCGCACCTCGATCACCTCGCCCGGCATTTCGGGATCGCCAGAGTAGTGTTCCAAGGAGACGAGCTGCCATGTCTTATAAAAGTTGGGCTGTGTGCGTCGGGTGTCTTCGAGTAATTCCGCCACCCGCTCAATGCCGCGAAGCGGCTGGAACCCAGTCTCCGGATGCCGATAGGGCAGGACAAAAGGCAAGCTGCCGAGGGTTGCGGCCGGATAACCGACGCCCTTATAGACCGTGCCCGCGCGCGAGACGATGCGGGTTTCCGGTTGGCCGTCGGCCCCCATCACACGCATCCGCAGGACTGGTTCGTGCTCCTTGATTTCAATTTTTAGTGCACTTGGGAACTGGCGCTCGATCGAAGCGGTCTTGACCTGCCCGTGCGCTTCGAGCTGTTGCTTCATCAAATAGATATCGACCTCCATCATGTTGGTATCGCGTCGGAGTTCGATCACTGTGCCCAGCCAGCGACTGGGCAGGACGCCGTCGGTGTCGAAAATAATCGTCTCCACCGGCTTAGAAGGAGTGGCGATTTGAATCGGCTCTTGGCGTTTTTTAAAAGCAATGACTCCCCAAGTGATCGCAGCAACAATCGAAACGAAGACGGCAAAAACGCCGAGCAACTTAAGCATCTGTACCTGGCGTCGCTTGCGGGCCTGCGTGGACTGAATACGCGTACCACTCCGTGCTCCAGCGAGGGCGCGCCAGCTCTGTTGACCACTGGCAGAGGTGCTACCCTTGTGTTTGCCGCCTCCGATCATGCATCCCCTCCGGATTGAAAGCGGGCGATGGCGGGCGCGACGAGTTCGGCGGCAAGTTGCATAAAATCGAAGCCCACGCAGGAGGCACTCTTGGGCAACAGGCTCGTCGCAGTGAGGCCAGGCAGTGTGTTGATCTCCAAAAAGTAAGGCCGCGCACCGTCAAGGAGGAAGTCTATGCGCGCAAAATCACGACAGCCACAGGCGCCGAAGAGTTGCTCGGCATGGTCCTTGATCGTCGCCTCGACAGCAGGTTCGAGTTTGGCAGGAAAACGATACTCGGTGGAGCCAGGAGTGTATTTGGCTTTGTAGTCGTAGACGCCGCTTTGGCTAACGATCTCGACCACACCCATAGCCCCGCTATTCAATACGCCAACCGTCAACTCGCGCCCGTGGACACGTTGTTCAATAAGCCAATGCCCCGATCGAATCATGGAAAGTGCCACCCCTAGAGCAGAGCGGTGCTCGGCGAAGTGTAGACCGACACTGCTGCCTTGGTCAGCCGGTTTGATGACCAAAGATGTGCCCAATTGCTCGATAACCGCGTCCGCGAGCGGAGCCTCCGCGCCATCAAAAGTCAGCCCCTCGGGCACGGCGATCTTCAGCTCGCGGGCGATCGCTTTGGTCGCGGCCTTGTCCATACAGAGCCGACTGGCGGCGGCATCACTCCCGCAGTAGTGAATGCCCGCAGCTTCGAGCAAGGCCTGCAGTTGCCCGTCTTCGCCGAAGTGCCCGTGCAGAGCGGGGAAAACGATCGAACAATCCTTACGGATGCCCTCCGGCAGCGCTTCGGCCTTGAGCTCCAGAGGCTCCACCTCAAAGTGTGCTGTCAGAGCCTGCGCGATCGCCTCGCCGCTGCGTAGCGAGACTTCGCGCTCGGAACCGACGCCGCCGTAGAGGACTACTATTTTAGGCAGCTTGATCATTCGCCCAAAACCTCATCCCAAGACTGGCCGACAAGCAAGACCTCGGGCTCTAAAAGATAGCCGGACTCGGCCTTAACCTTGGCGCGCACACGGCGCACCAATTCGACGACGTCGGCACAAGTCGCGCCACCGTGGTTGACGATAAAGTTACCGTGTAGCTTGGAGACTTCGGCCGCGCCAACGCGCATACCTTTGATCCCCAGTTCGTCGATCAACTTGCCTGCATAGTTACCTTCCGGATTTTTAAAAATACAACCCGCACTCGCACCTCGCGGTTGGCTTTCTTTACGCGAACTGGAGTAGCTATCGATCCGACCTCGAATTGAGATCTCCGAATCAAGGTCCGCGCTCCGCAGAATCGCACCAAGCGCAATGCCCCGACTGATCTCTTCGACTTTTCGGTAGCCGAAATGGAAGGCTTCTTTCGGTAAATCCTGGTAGTGACCGAACTCGTCAATGAACTGCACGCGCTCAACAATATCGAACATCCAACTGCCCATCGCACCCGCATTCATGCGCAAGGCACCACCAACCGCACCAGGAATGCCTTCCAAAAACTCGAACCCACCAAGTCCGTGCTTCGCGGCGTAGCCGCAGATTTCCTTGAGCCGGCCACCCGCCGCCGCCCAAATGCGCTCCTCCCCCAAGGACTCGACTCGTCGCCAAGCTGGTGCGGAAAAACGAATGACCAGGCCGTCAAAACCTGCATCCGAGACCAATAAGTTGGAGCCGCGGCCCAGGCAGAAAGTGGCTAGTTTAAATAGCTCGGCAGATTGAAGCAGGACACGCAAGTCGCTTAAATTGGCCGGTTCGGCGTAGAAACGCGCCGCGCCGCCAATACGCATCGTCGTCTTACGACCCAGTGGTTCTTGCGATTTTAGAGTACAGTCGGGGGATAGACGTGGCTTGAGGTAATCCAATAAAGCAGCATCGAGCACGTTTCCTTCGCAGCCGGAAGCACACCCGCTAGCTTGTATCCAGGATACGAAAGCAGCAGCGAACTCTTCGATATCGCCTGCGCCAACAAAGGCGAGCTGCGTCGGTGAATCCCCGACCGCGCGGGCTAAGCTTTGAATGCCTTGTAGCGACATGTCCAGTTCCACGGACGCGTGCCCGCTAAATGCCTGCGCCAAATCGGCGGTCTCCCCTCCGACTATAGGACGTTCGTGAGCAGCATAAACCGGCAAGAGATAAACTTGGTCGGCGGCTTGCAGTGATGCGGCGAAATCCGCCTTAAACTGACGCGTCCTGGAATAGCGGTGCGGCTGAAAGACGACCACGAGTTGCTTATCCGGTTCCTTCGCTTCAAGGCATTCTATGAGCGCATCGATCTCGGTGGGATGGTGGGCGTAGTCTTCCACAACTGTCAGCGTGGCATCGCGATAGAGCGTTGCCTGTCGGCGCGCCATTCCGGGAAAAGACGCCACCGTGTCCTCCTGCAGTGGCTGACCAAAGATTGAAAGCACAGCGGCGGCGGCATCCGCGTTGACTTGATTAAAGCGTCCCGGGGGTGGCGCACAGAAGCCGAGTCGGGCGGCTGCGCCGTCGAATGTCTGGAGTTCGGCAGTCCCTGAGGGATTCAAATGCAGCTCTTCCGGAAGGAGGACGACGCGCTGACTGCGGTTGAGTAAACGGGTAAACGTCTCTTCAAGCTTGGCCGCATCAAGGTAGCGATCCGCATGGTCCCAATCCGCATTGAGCACCAGTGTGACTTCCGGAGCGAAAGCGTCGATCGTACCGTCGCTCTCGTCCACCTCGGCCACCAGCCAATCGCTCTCAATGAAGTGTGCGGGCGGCGTCGTCTGATTGGCGAAAAGCCCACCCAAGATATAATTAGCCTTAATGCCACAGTGGAGTAGCCCATGGACAATCATGCCAGAGGTCGTGGTCTTGCCGTGACTGCCGACGACAGCGATGAGTCGTTTATTTTGCGCGATTTCGGCCAGCATCTCACCACGCCGGAGGCAGCGCACGCCAGCCTCTCGGGCAGCAGCAAGCAGAGGATGCGCCGCGGGTACCGCACTGGAGTAAACAACTGTGGAGAAACGAGCGATCTGCTCGGTGAAAATAAAATCTTCGAGCAGGACGCCCGCCTGCGCCAGCCATCGACGGACGCGTTCCTGTAGATGCGCGTCGTATCCGGAAACCGAATATCCTGCCTCCGACATCCAACAAGCCAAGGGCGTCATACCCATGCCGCCCGCTCCGATAAATAAATAACTGTGCCCTGTATCCATCATCTCATGGGCTTGACGCGTTCACTATTATCAATCTTTTGCTTGTCGCAGAGCGCGAGTAAATCAGCTGCTATACGCTGGCTGGACTCAAAGCGATCCAAGCGCTCCAGATTCGACTTAAACTTAGCGAGCAGCCAATCGTTGAACATCAAATCGAGAACCTCGTCGGTAAGCGTATCGAGCTTATTTTGCGACAGCAGGATGCCGGCACCGTGCTGCTCGTGGGCAAGCGCGTTGGCCTGTTGGTGGTCGTCCGACGCATAGGGATACGGCACCAAAATAGCAGGTGCCCGGCAGCGGATAATCTCTGCGATCGAGCCAGCACCAGCACGAGAAACAACAAGGTCAGCCGCAGAGATCACATCGCCCATTTGATTAGAAAAAGGCACGAAGGTCGCTGTAATATCAACGCCGCCCTTCCCAACCTCATGGATGGTAGAGGCGGAGCTTTTACCGAGCCCTGTCACACAATAAAGCGAGATGCCAGCCTTGGCTAAAACTTCGAAATTATGCGTCACCCACTCGTTCAAAGCGGAGGCACCTTGACTCCCACCGATGACGACCAGCAGTTTGTTGGGCACTTGGATCTTCAAACGCTTCCAAGCATCCGCCTTCAGTGCGTGCTTGATCTCCTTACGCACAGGGTAGCCGAAATAGCGAATACGTTCAGGGGGCACACCGCGCAGGCGGACGCCGTCGGGTAGATAGATACGGGTAGAGAGATGCTTAATCATGCGCACAGCACGTCCGGGGCGACAGTTGGCCTCGTGCAAGACGACAGGGATGCCCTTGATCTGAGCGGCCAGACCGAGGCCGAGCGAGAGGAACCCACCGAAGAGCAAAACCAAATCGGGTGCTTCTGTCCGCAACATGCGGCGCGAAGCGAAAAAACCAGAGAGCATGCTGCCGAGGAAAGCCAGGCTTTGGAACAGCCCCCCCGTGTAGGCACGACCAGGGGTTTTCATAAAATTCAGGTGCCCGTATTTCTCGACGAGGGCCGAATCGACCTGCTTATGGCTGATCAGAAGGAGGCACTGATGCCCACCTTCCTGGAGCACTTCGGCCACAGCGATACCGGGAGCGAGATGACCACCAGTGCCCCCGCAGGCGATGATGATTTTACTCACAAATCACGCTGCCCACGCAGCGCTGGGAGCTCCCAAGAACGGAAGCCGTTGAGTATAATGCCGGTGAGGGTAAACATAAAAACCAGGTTTGAACCCCCATAGGAAATAAAAGGGAGCGACATACCCTTAGTCGGCAGGCAGCCGGTGACAACCCCGATATTAATGAGCGCCTGACAAGTGACGAAGAGGAGAGCCCCCATGACGAGGAGGTATTGGTAGAGATTGGGCGCGCGTTTGAGCTGGAGGACACCAATAAAAAAGAGCGTCATAAACAGAACGACGACGCCCGCGGTGAAGACGAAGCCGAGCTCTTCGCCGACGATGGCAAAGATAAAATCAGTGTGTGCTTCCGGAAGAAAAGACATCTGCTGGCGCCCCGCGCCGAGGCCAACACCGTTCAGACCGCCGGCACCGAACGCGAGAATGCCCTGCCACAGCTGGTAGGCGCTGTCACTACGGTTGCCCTCGACATCAAGAAAAGAGGTAATGCGCTGGAGGCGCACAGGATCATAGTAAACTGCGACCGAAAAGAGAGTCAGCGCAGCGAGAGCAGTGGGAATTAGGAATTTGAGGCGCACCCCGGCGAGGAACAGCATACAGCCACCAACCGCACCACAGAGGAAAGCTGTGCCAAAGTCGGGCTCTAAAATAATGAGGCCGCAAATGACCGCAAGAATACTGCATGGCATGAGATAGCCTTTGACCGGATGATCCAGATCCCGGCGGTGGCAGGCTAAGTAGTGCGCCATGGCAAAGAGCAGTCCGAGCTTGCCGATTTCGGAGACCTGCAGGCGCATGAAGCCAAAATCCATCCAACGACGCGCACCGTTGACTTCTACCCCGATTCCCGGAATGAGAACGAGGAGAAGCAGAACCGCCGAACCGGCGGCCAGCACATAAGCGTATTCACGTAGTGCTTCAAGGTTAACACGCATAGCAATGCCACCGGCCACCGTAGCCAGGGCGAGCCAAATGAGCTGTTTGCGCAGGAGAACAGTCGGGTCGTCGTGCATCGCTTGCGATGCACTGAAGAGCACGACGAGCCCAAGAAAAGTCAGCCCGACGACGATAAAGATAATGAACAACCCAATCGGCGGAATTCGCCAATTTGATTTTGAGGACATTATAGGTGCAAACGTCGTGCGTTATTACAGGGGAGAGGAGGAAGCTGAGGAAGCTGACTCTTCGAGGCGGATAACGGGGATCTCAACCGCGCCGTCAAACATCTCGTCGGTCTGAATTTCAGTCGCTTCACCTTCTACCAATGGATCTGCTTCGATGACTCGGATCTCGACTGGACCGCTGCTCGTTACAGGAACGCGGGGCGCGGGAGAGGCTGGCGCGGGAGAGGCCGGCGCGGGAGAGGCCGGCGCGGGGGCAGGACTCACGACGGTCTCGGTGCGGGAGTCGACGTTAGCTGCAGAACCGGAGCCGTTGATTTTCAGCACTTGCCCAACTTGAAGTTTACGCGGGTCAGTAATACCGTTGAGCGCAAGTAATTCGCCTGTAGGCATGCCATATTGACGTGCGATGGTGGCGGGATACTCGCCCGGTTTGACGGTATGGGTGCGGCTACCGGATGTAGTCACTGTGCTGCTCGGCGCGGCGGACGCCGCAGAAGTGCCTAAAGAAGTGCCTGAAGAAGTGCCTGAAGTGCCCAAAGCGCCTGAAGTGTTCGCGTTGGCACCAACGGGAATGACCAGTGTCTCGCCGACGCGGATGAGGTCGGAGGTCATGCTATTGGCGGCTTTGATTGCGCGGACAGACGTATCATACTGATTGGCGACCTTGGACAGCGTATCGCCTCGTTTCACCGTGTAGCTGGTGCTGCCCTGGTTAAAGGAAGTCGGCTGGTAGGTGTCGGCGCTCACGGTGCTGATCGAAGCAGTGCTGCCTTCGACCGGGACTTGGATTTGCTGGCCGATACGAAGCACGGAGTTCTTATTGAGCCCATTGGCAGTATACAGTTCATTGAGCGAAACGTTGTAGCGCTTGGCGATTGACCAGAGATTATCGCCTTTCTTGACGGTGTAGGCCTCAAAGGAAGGGCCCGCTACCTGAACACTTTGCCCACCCGAAGTCAGCGGTGTCAGTGGTGCCACATTGTCAAACTCACTAAATTCGTTGGCTGCGCTGTCCACGGCAGGGCGACCATCTTCGAAGCCAGCATTGAATGCGGCATCCAGACCATCACCCGGAGCGACGCCCGTCGCAGGGATGAAACCATCTGCCGTGCGGTCCTGCGTGTAGGTCTGCGTCGGCGGCTGCTTCGTGCGGCAACCGGGCTGCATGAGTAAGACGGCGATCACGCCGAAGTGAAGCCCGAGGACACAACCGAAAATTTTGGATACTTTCATAATAAAAACAGAGATAACACGTATATCATTACACACTAGGGGGCCTTAACGGCGCTCTTCAAACTTAAAACCGTGTCTGTGAAGCTTTTTCCGCGCTCTTCGTAGGACTTGAATTGATCGAAACTGGAGAAACCAGGGCTGAGTAACACGTTGGAATGCGGGATCGCGGCCGCCAATCGCGCGGCCGCGCGAACCGCATCCTCAAAGTAGGTATAAACATGGATCGAATCAAGCGAGTCCTCAAGCGCCTGAGCGAGACGGCCGCCGACCTCGCCATAGAGTACCGCCACCGCAAGATGCCCCGCGACTTTCTGAGCAAAAGCTTCGACATTACCACCTTTCGCCCGACCGCCGCCGATCCAAACGATCGGGCGTTCCACAGATTCCAGCGCGGCTAGCGTGGCGTGAAAATTAGTTGCCTTCGAATCGTCCCAAAAACGCACGCCCGCGAACTCAGCCGTCAGCGCGAGACGGTGCGGCGCAAGTGAAAAAGCATTGGCTGCCTCAATCAGGGGAGCCGACGGTAGATCCAGGAAAGACCAGAACTCTAGCGCCAATGAGAAATTTTCTGAATATGGATAAGATCGAAAAACGGAATCTGACGAAAGTCCCAAGACCCGAACGGAGTCTTTACGCGCTATAGTATAGGCATCGAAGTCATTAGGCACACTCTTTATCCAGTGTGCCACTTCCGGACCGACTACGCAGATGCCGTCTTTCTTTAAGCATTTAAACAAGCGCGCCTTAGCTTCATAGTAGCGCGCCATGGTTAAGTAACGGTCCAGATGATCCTCTGCAAAATTAGTCCAGAGCAAAGCGTCTAAGCCCAAATCTTCGGACAACTCGGCCTGAAACGAGCTGACCTCGATCACCGCATAAGCCTCCTCATGATTCGAAGCCGAGAGCACCGCCTCTGAGAAAGGGTAGCCGATATTCCCAGTTGCTACACTGCTCTGTCCTGCTCTTCGTAATGCTTGATCCAAAAGCGCGGTCAGGGTGCTCTTACCATTGGTGCCTGTTATGCCAATCATGCGCCCCTTCCAATAGCGCGCAGCAAACGCGATTTCACTAAGACAGGTCAGGCCTGAAGCCTCGGCTAGAGCTCGCCAGGGATGCTCTGCAGCAAAGCCAGGGCTGAAGATGAAAGAGTCAAAATCCGACACATCATCGGCCCCAAAAGTAGTCCGGTCCCCCTCCCCGGCTTCGTCGATCAAAACAACGTCGATGCCCTTCGCCAAGGCGAGGGAACGAGCAGCCTGCGCGCTCGAGCCCGCTCCAAAGATAGCATATGTGAAGGACATGAGCACTAAGCTAGACTCCGCGCACTCAATCTGGCAATGACGTGTTTCAAAAAGCGTCCCCGGCCTCCGACGGACAGGCTCCACAATCAACGCACCGCCAAACGCAGCGAGGGCTCAATACTGAAGTCGGCAGCGGCCAGCCCCGCGGGGTCAGCATAAGCGGCAAATGCGATCATGGCAGCGTTGTCACCTGTATGCTGGGCTTGCGCGATATGGCAGGACATACAGTATTTGGCGGCCAAACGCACCATCGCGGCGCGCAAGGCTTGATTATTCGACACCCCCCCGGAGAGACCAAGGCTACGGTAATCGCCCGCCTGTATGAGGTGCCTGGTCTTGCCAACGAGTTGGTCGATCACCGCCCGTTGATAGCCGGCGCAGATATCGGGCATGGCGGGCTCCAGTTCGGCATCGCTCATTTTTTCGAGACGATAGCGCAGACTGGTCTTGAGCCCGGAAAAACTGAAGCGGCGCTCGTTGCGCGGCGCGATAGCCTTGGGGAATTCGTAGATTTTAGGATCGCCCTGAGCGGCGAGTCGCTCGACCTGGGGCCCACCGGGATAGGGCAGGCCAAGTAGTTTGGCGCCTTTGTCCAGTGCTTCGCCCGCCGCATCATCCACCGTCTCCGCGAGGATAGTGAGCCGCTGATCCGTGCCGATCTCGAAAAGGATGGTATTGCCCCCAGAGACAATCAGCCCGAGGTGCGGCAGCAGCGCCTCGAAGGCCTCGGGGTATCGCTCGGGCGAGTCCTCGTGTAAGGCGATAAACGGCGAATAGGCATGCCCCCGCAGGTGGTTCACGCCGACGACAGGTACGCCCCAGGCCAAACCCAGACTACGGGCAAAAGCAATACCCAGCGCAAGGCAGCCCGCCAGACCGGGGCCGTTCGTGACCGCGATTTGGGAAATCGCACCGCGCTCGGCAGAAAGTCCAGCGGCCTTGAGCAGCGGGAAAAAATTCTTGAGATGCTCGCGACTGGCGAGGTCAGGGACGACCCCACCGTATTCCTTATGCAGTTCAACCTGACTGTGCACCCACTCACCCGCCATCCCCGAATCCGGGTCGAAGCAGGCCAAGGCGGACTCGTCGCAAGAACTTTCAATCGCCAATATCATATTAATCAAGAAGTCAGAAGGCAGGAATCAGAAGAGGAAAGACTTTTCTTGTTTCCCTGCCAGAGGAGCGCAAGTTAGTAGCTATGTCCGATGCGCCAAACCCATTAACCCAGCTGATTCGCGATGATTGCAGAAATGAGCCGATCAGCTACCGCGACTTTATAGAGAAAGCGCTCTACTCCAAGGGCTGCGGTTATTACACGCAAGCCGCCGAGCGTGTCGGCCGGAGCGCGCGGCACGACTTTTACACGGCGGAAAGCCTCGGACGCGTCTTTGCTAAGCTCGCCACCACTGCGGCGGTGGATCTGCTCGATAGCGAAGCCGGGACGCACCGCTTTGTCGAGATCGCGGCTGAGCCGGACACCTCTCTGCTCAGCCATCTGCCGAGCCATCCCTTCACGGCGGAGCAGGTGATCCGCCAAGGAGAAGCGGTCCACGTGGAAGGCTCCGTTGTAATCTTTGCCAACGAGTGGCTCGACGCCCTGCCCTTCCACCGGCTGATATTCCGCGACGGTGTTTGGCGTGAACGGGGAGTTGGACTCGATGAGAGCGGTCAGCTGACCGAAACCTTGCTCGAATCACTCACCCCCCAAGTCGCGGCGGTGGCCGATCGCCTGCCCGCGCAGATCGAAGACGGTTACGCGCTCGACCTGCCGCTGGAGGCCGAAGCCGCGCTCGCCGCGCTGTTGGCACAGGATTGGAAGGGGCTCCTCCTCCTCTTCGACTATGGGCGCACATGGACATCGCTCCTCCAAGACCACCCCTCCGGCACTGCGCGCACCTATAAAAGCCACGTGCAAGGCAACGACTTACTGGAAACACCCGGGGCTTGCGATATCACCTGCGATGTTTGCTGGACTCCCTTGATGGAGCAAATGCAGGCTGCCAAACTGCAATCCGTGACCCTGGAAAGCCAGGAATCTTTCCTTGTGCAGCGCGCTCAACGCGCCGCCGAGGCCATCGTTTCGGGTAGCGCAGGCGTGTTCAGCCCAGAACGCCAGACCCTGATGGAATTGATTCATCCCGCCAACATGGGGCAGCGTTTTCAGGTTTTATGGGGGCTGCGCGCGTAGGCAAAGAATGTCGAAACCAGCGTGGAAGGTATTTTTGCAGCTGAAAATTTCTCGAAAAAACACTTGCTAGGTGCTCTTTCACCCCTACTTTCCAGCCTTTCAATTTTTCAACGAAGGAACCTCTATGTCACGAATTTGCGCAATCACAGGTAAACGCCCCATGAAAGGCGGCCGTATCATCCGTAAAGGTCTCACCAAGAAAAGCGGTGGTATCGGCACGTCCCTTGTTAAGAACACACGTCGGAAATTCCGCCCGAATGTTCAACGCATTCGCGTCAAGCTACCCAGCGGCGAAGTGAAGCGCATGTGGGTCTCCGTTAAGGCGATCAAGGCGGGTATGGTCACGAAGGCCTAAGCCAGATACAGTCTTTTATAGAAAAGCCTCGGTTCGCGCCGGGGCTTTTTTGTGCTCAGGCCAGAAAGCACAGGGGCATGACAAGCACCCAAAGGGCATTCCACGGGCAGTCTACTTCCTCCCCCGCGGATGATAGAGCGCATGCTCATCAGCTAGACGTTGCGACTGCACAGAGGTGTAGATCTGAGTGGTCGAGATGTCGGCATGGCCGAGCATTTCCTGGATCGCACGCAGATCCGCTCCGCCCTCGAGCAGATGGGTAGCGAAGGAGTGACGGAGCAAGTGGGGCTTGATCGTCTTCTGAATCCCCGCGCGGCGAGCGTGTTCTTTAATCATTACCCAGACCATTTTGCGCGAGATCGCCCTGCCCTGCTGACTAAGGAAAAGTTCACTTCCGGTTCGGGCTTTAACAAAATGCGGACGCCCCCCGGCGATATAATCTTGCACAGCTTTCACGGCGGCCGCTCCCATCGGGCAAACTCGCTCCTTCGAGCCTTTGCCAAAGACACGCACATAGCCCTCGTCGAGATGCATACTCTGTAGAAGAATGCCACACAGCTCGGACACGCGAAGCCCACTACTGTAAAAGAGCTCGAGAATCGCGCGATCGCGGAGACCAAAGGGCGTATTCACCGAAGGCGCATCGAGTAGACGCTCCACTTCAGCTCTGGTCAGAACATCGGGTAATTTACGCAATAGCTTGGGTGCGCCGAGCAGTTCGGTAACGTCATCTTTTCGCACGTTTTCGCGCACCAGATGCTTGGCTAGCATCCGCAGCGCCGAGAGCTTGCGCGCCTGGCTACTGCGGGCAAAGTCCGCACGGCTTAAGCTCGCCGTCCACGCCGACAAGTGCGCCGACTCGACCATTGACCAATCGTCAACACCCTCCTTAGCGAGAAATTCCACGCACTGCGCCAAGTCACGGGTGTAGGCCAGCAGTGTATTTTTCGAGAGCCCACGCTCCAACTCCAACCAAGCGAGGAAACTCTCGAGCGGTTCGATAAAGGCATCCGGCAGCTTTTCAAAAGGATCGCTTTTCATATAGACAATAACCGGCGGCAGCTGAAGCAGCCGATCCTGAGCTCCACTGGGATCGGCAGTTTTAGCTGCCGAATGCACCGCCCGGTGTTTTCCAGTATCACCCAACCTTCTTTGAAAAACTCAATGTCCAACAAGACCATTTCTAGAGCTTCATTCCAAAACATGTGCCTTGCAAGCTCGCAGAGGAATCGCACAGTTGATGCCATCTAAATGAACAACGACGAGAACAACGAACATAACATTAAGCCCACTGACCTGCGTGGCATTCTGAAATATGTGCCCATGTTTCGGGATCATGTCTTCGTACTCGCATTGGACGGTAGCCTCGTCGCGCACGAGAACTTCCAAAACGTGCTCCTCGATATCGCAGTGCTCCGCTCCCTGAATATAAAAGTGGTGCTCGTCCATGGCATCGGCCACCAACTCAAATTACTGGCCGAGACCAAACAGGTCGCCATCACTGATCCGCACGGCGAGCTCAAGACGGATGCCGCCACCCTCAAGCTAGCCACAGAAGCCGCCGCAGTGGTTAGCCTCGAAGTGATGCAAGGCCTCACACGGAATGGCCTGCGCTGCGCCATGTGTAACGGCGTGCGGAGTAAAGAGGTCGGTATCGTTAAAGGGGAAGACCAGCTGAGCAGCGGCGCCGTCGATAAGCTTGATGAAGTGCTCTTTGATAAATTGCTCGCCGCCGACACCATCCCTTTGGTCACGCCGATCGCTTTCAGCCGGGAAGGCACCACGCTACGGATTAACTCAGACTTGCTCGCTGCCGAACTGGCCTCGAAGCTGAACGCCTCGAAGCTCATCTACATGACCACGCAAGATGGGCTTAAGATCGACGACCAGCCCTTGACTAATCTACCCGTCGGCGATCTTGAAACCTTATTGGCCACCTCCCCCGAAAAGATCCCTGAGCGGCTACGGAGCAAGGTGAAGCACGCAGTCAAGGCGATCAATGCCGGCACCCCGCGGGCGCACATCCTCGACGGACGTTTCTTCGGCGCCCTCCTCAACGAGATCTTCGACAAGGTTGGCATCGGCACAATGGTCTACAGCAACGACTACCAATCGATCCGGCGCGCGATTCAAGCCGATGCTCACTCAATCTACAACATCACACGCAACGGCGTGCGCACAGAGAGCCTTAGGGAGCGCTCGCAGGAATCCATCGAAGCCGCGATCAGCGACTACCTAGTTTACGAAATCGACGGGAGCATCGTCGGCTGCGTCAATCTTAAGAGCTACGACGGCGGCGAAATGATCGAGGTCGGCAGCGTCTATGTCCTCCCCTTCTATCAAAATAAAGGCGTGGGTCGGAAGATGGTTGAGTTCGCCTGTGCCGAGGCCAAAGAGCGCGGCTCGAATCGGGTTATCGCGATGACGACCCAAGCCAGTAAGTTTTTCTCCAAAGTCTGCGCCTTTACGGAAGGCACGGTGGAAGACCTACCCGCCGAGCGAAAACAGGACTACTTGAAAAACGGGCGTCATTCCAAAGTGCTCTACATCGACCTATAATTTGCGCACGGACACAGTTCATGGAACTTTACCACACGACCGACGCCGACGGCATTTCAGAGCTCAACCCCACTGCTGAAAAAATGCGCGAGCTGCTCGACAGTCTCGACACAGTCGACGCGCACGAGGCGGAATACCCGGATGTATCCCTCGTAGATGACTCAAGCGGCTGGTCGCTCTCTGTTTATCCGAGCGGTGTCGTAACCTTCGAAAATCTCGACGAACCCGACGATGTGCCTCGTTTCATGAGTGGCGTGTCGCGTAACCAAGCTCTTGAGCTCTGGCTTGAACTCTCGCGCGGCGAGATACGCCAGGTCAATAGCCGCCCCTGGCTACGCGACGAGGCGTAATACCGCTTCGCTTTGATCTTGGTATTTATGTGCTGCGAAACCCCCTTCGGGTGCTTGCTCGCACGGCTCTAAACTAGCGCCAGCAAAGGCTGACCACGTAGTCATCGACGCATCGAAACGCGAAACGCAACTGCCTAAGCTCTGCCGCGAAGCGCGCGTCCATTTCCAGTATCTGGGCAGTGCCGGCATCCATATCGACCTCCAGCGCTAGATCTTGAAAGTTACCCGTCGTGCGCCAGCGCGGAAATTGCGCTTTGTAAAAGGCCTCCTTCAAACTGAAGAGGATCGAAGTCCGCACTTGATCACTCCCAGCTAAAGCTGCTTCGAGCGGATGCACGATTCGAGACATCGCACCCTCGCCTAAGCGATTCGTTTTTTCTACGTCCAAGCCGACCAGTGAATACAAGCCTGCGGATACGGCGACTGCCATAGCCAGACCGCGACTGTGCGAGATCGAACCGAGGTAGCCCACCGGCCAAACCGGCACGCCGTCTTCGTCCGCCGGCAGGCAAGCGTGCTCTGCGCCGACCCCTCCGAGCGCCCGACGCGCGCACGCACGCCCGGCGGCGAACTCGTTCCGGCGGTGTGGCGCCCACAATGCCGTCAGCGCATCCTCCTCGGCCGAAAGCCGGGGCAAGGCATCGCTTTCGCCGACTGGCATCGCTACAGCTGCGCAACCCGTCGGCACCAGCGCAACCAGCGCCGCCTGCAATTGTCCGGAAATTTGATCGGGCATCATCCACGGAATAAAGTGCGAAGAAGGCACACTTAGCAAGCTGAAGCCGCCACTACGATATGCTTGATTAGTCCAAAATACGCCCTTGGTGCCCCGCACTACGGTTTTTCGATCACCACGTGTTGCACGTCGATCAAGTCGGCCTCGAAACCAGCCTCGCAGTAGCTGAGATAGTAGTTCCACTTACGACGGAAGCTCGCGTCAAAGCCCAGCGAATCGACTCTCGCTTCGGCAGCATTGAAAGCATCCGCCCAACGGCGGAGTGTCTGCGCATAGCTATGTCCGAAGCGGTGCATGACCAGGACGCTCGCATCCCCAGCGTTGGCCAAGTGTCGATGAATCGCGCCGGGCGAAGGCAAATGCCCTCCGGGGAAAATATGCTTCTGTATCCAATCGCAACCGGAGCTGTAACTTTCGTAGCGCTCATCTGGTATAGTAATCGCCTGAATGACCGCGCGGGCTCCGGGCTTGAGCGACCGGCTGACAATCTGGAAATAGCTGTCGAGGTATTCACGCCCCACTGCTTCGATCATTTCGCAGGACAACACTGCATCATACTGCCCCGTCTGGATTCGGTAATCCTCCAGTGCAATATCGACGCGGTCACTAACGCCCTCGCGATCGAAAAGATCCCGCGCATATGCAAACTGCTCTTCCGACAGTGTGATGGTTTTGACGCGGCTGCCACGCTGTGCGGCACGCAGCGCCAGCGCCCCCCAGCCTGAACCGATCTCAAGAACGTGATCGCCCTCACCCACGCCGGCTAGATCTAATATGCGGTCTATTTTGTTAAGCTGCGCCTGCTCGAGGCTCTCCGCTGGCTCTCGAAACAATGCACTGGAATAGGTCATCGTCGGGTCGAGAAAGGTCCGGTAAAAGTCGTTGCTTAAGTCATAGTGCGCTTGGATGTTCTCCTTGCTTTTCTCCAAAGTATTGCGGCGGGCACGATGATAGAGTCGGTTCATTTGCTGAGTCAGCAGAGAAAAACCACGGCGCACGCGCCCGAGATCCTTTTGGTTCTTTGCCAACAGAAGCAAGAGCGCTGAAAGATCCGAAGTGTCCCAATCACCATCCACGTAGGCTTCTCCGAAGCCGATACTCCCGCCCGAGACGACCTTCTTGAAGAAACGCGCGTTTTGAATATTTAGCTTTACCGGGGGATAACTGAAGTCGCCGACGACTTTGTGTGCTCCACTGGGAAAGGTAATCTGGAGGCTGCCATGACGAAGCCCGCGCAGCATCCACGCGAAGATACGCTCTACCGGGCGGAGCCGAATCGTCGATGTATTCTCCTTGGTCAAGCTGACTTTTTTCGTGGAATCCATGGAAAGAAAGCGTTCGTAGTCGATTGATATTGGCGGTAGGCGTCCCCCCGACTTTTCAGCGACGAGCGCTCGGCGTAGGGCACCCCTGTGAGGAAACGAAGAAATAGATACATGGCAATCGGGCCGACCCAGGCCGACGGGACCCCCAAGGCAAAAGCCACGTAAGCGAACCAATACAACCATTCGAAAAAGTAGTTTGGGTGGCGGGAGTAGCGCCAGAAACCGTACTGGCAGACCTGCCCTTGGTTTCCAGGGTTAGCGCGAAACACCGCCAGTTGGCGATCGGCAATTGCCTCTCCCACCAAAGCGAGAACAGCAATGCCGACAGCCAAGGTATCCATCCAAGACCAATGAGGCACTGGGTTCTGCATCGCAGTGATCACCGGAATCAGGAAAAGCGCTATGAAGACGATCTGAGCCAGAAAAAGAAAATAGAAATTGATCGATGCTCGGCGCCCCCAGTGCTCGGCCAGCGACTTGTAGCGCGGATCCTCGTGCCCCACAAAAACACGATCTTTAAACAGATGATAGCTGAGACGGAATGACCAAAACAAAACCACCAGCAATACGGCCCAAGAACGGATCGACTCTAGGCCCGACAAGCTGTGATAAATGAACGCACTCAAACCAAGGCCTCCCGTCCAAAGAGTATCGACGATCGCCATCAACCTAGCCTTACGTGCGATCAGATAGGCGAATGTCGCGACACAAAAGCCGAGACAAAAAAAACTGATCCAGAAGTAGGGTATTGTTGTCATTCTAAATGGCTATCATCCGCAAGTTGGGGGCATGCCCGCACCAGGTGGATGAGCTGCCTCGGGCGATGAACGACTCGACATTGCGTGAATTCGAAGACCACAATATACCCACGCCTCATGGCCGGACTTGGGCTGACTCTGCCTCTTCATAGATTTTATCCGGATATGTTTTGAGGTCCCAAACCAAGCCCATTTTTTCGAGGACACGCAGCCCCCAGTAGGAAAGATCCAACTCCCACCAATACATACCCTGGCGAGCGGAGAGCGGCCAGCGGTGGTGATTATTGTGCCAGCCCTCGCCGAAAGTCAGTAGTGCGACCCACCAGCTGTTGCGGCTCTCGTCGTCATTCGCAAAGCGCTTCGAGCCCACTATGTGCGTGACCGAGTTTACGCAGAACGTGACGTGGTAGACCAATACAGTGCTCAGAAAAAAGCCCCACATAACGAGTTGCAGGCCGCTCGTGCCCAGCCCCGGGAAGTAGGCATTCAAGCCCGCACCCAGAGCATAGAGCAGCACGATCAAAGAAAGCACTGGGAGGACGTGGAAACGGTCGATGAAGCGCAACTCGGGGTATTTGGTCAGGTCCTTGATCCGATCATGCTGGATCGATCCATAGGCGCGGCAGAGCACCCACCCGATGTGCGCCCAGAAGGCATCTTTAACCACCGGTGAGTGTATGTCCTCCTCTTTGTCCGAGTGTTGATGATGGTGACGGTGATTAGCTGCCCACCACATGGGTCCCAACTGCGCCGAAGAGGTGCCTACCCACGCGAGCACAAATTGAAACGCACGACTCGTTTTGAATGCGCGATGCGAGAAATAGCGGTGGAATCCAGCTGTGAGCGCGAAAACACGCACTACATATGTTAAGATCAGCGCAGCTACGGCAACCCAACTAAAGCCGGTGAAAAAGGTCCCCAAGGCCAGCAAATGCATAATAAAGATCGGCGAAGAGGCCATCAACAGGCGATTGTCTTCGTCGCGTAAAGTATGCTGTAAAATGATGCGTAGCTTTTCCATAGTGGGTAAGTTGAGTGAACGCTTTGAATAAGGCAAACTTACAGCAAAATTGGAAGTAAGGTATCGCTCCAATCTACGATCAACTATTTTATGGCTAAAATACATGAGCTCTACCGCGCGCAAACCATACCCACCGACTTGGAAACAGCGTGGAACTTCATTCGCTCGCCTCGCAATCTGGATCAAATAACGCCTGACAACATGGCCTTCGAGATCGTCAGTTCCCTGCCTGAGGAAATGTTCAACGGCCAATTGATCGAATACCGCATCGGCATACCCTTTCTGGGCAAGCAAACATGGCTGAGCGAATTAAAGCATATCCGCGAGCGCCACTCATTCGTCGATGAACAGCGCATCGGCCCCTATAAATTCTGGTATCATTACCACGAGATTACCGAGGTCGAAGACGGCGTCCGTTTCATCGACCGCGTGAACTACGTCATGCCCTTCGGGCTATTCGGCGAGATTGCCCGTGCAGTCTATGTGAAGAATCAATTAGAGCGCATTTTCACATACCGTCGCGAAGCGATGATTCGCTACTTCGCGGACATTTAATCGTAGCAGGGCCGCTGTCGATTCGGCAGGACACTTAGGCTTCCTCGCTTTCATTATGCATGTAAATCGTGCCTAGTTTGATAGAGCAGACCAAACTGTCAAAAATAGGTGCCATTCAATCCACAGGCGGACGCAAACCGCAACAGTTGCCGGAACGCGTCCCGCACCTAAAGGAGCGGACCTGCGTATGCGGCTTCCTTTAGATGGCCGCCTGACCCCTCGATTAAAATGGCACCTGCCAAAAATCTAGTCGGATTATAGTCATTGACACTAAGAAATAATCCGAACTAATTTAAAAGGATCGCGTATCGGCGTACGCACCATGGTTGCTATGCACTCTAGGTTCGTATCGATCCCGACCGGCTGTCGGTCTCTCCGCTGAAACGCCTAATCGATTGCGGCGGATCCCTACCCTGCCGCATGTGGCCCTTACATTACGGTCAATTCCTTTCGTAGCACCTATTGACGCATCCACGCGCAGACACATGAGCCAAGAAAATTCATCCACGGAAACGCCCGCTGCTAAACAAAAAAAAGAGGCAGCGCACGAAAACGCGCCCCAATCAAACCAGGAGCCAGCCCACGACAACGAAATTGCCGTTTCCGGGATTCTCGAGATCCTCGAGAACAACACAGGGCAGCTGATCGACCCTTCCCGTAACGGGAAAACCAAGCCCGACGACCCGTTCGTCCCGCGCGAGTTGATCAAGCGCTTCAAGCTCAAAAAGGGCAGTTTCATCGAAGGTAAAGCCCAGCACAACGCGAAGTTTCCCAACCCGAAAGTCCGCTTCATTGAAAAGGTGGACGGCGCCCTGCTCGAAGAACGCAAAGGCCGCTATACTTTCCAACAAATGGTCTCCATCGCCCCGGACGAGCAGATTCGCCTCGAGGCGAAAGACGGCCGCGTGACCACCCGGATCATGGACCTCTTCTGCCCCATCGGTAAAGGCACCCGCGGACTCATCGTGGCTCCGCCTCGCACGGGCAAGACCACCCTCCTCCACGATATCGCCCACGGCGTGATCGAAAACCACCCCGAGTGCCACTGCATCGTCCTCCTCGTCGACGAACGGCCCGAGGAAGTGACCGATTTTAAGCGCAGCGTCAACGCTGAGATCTACGCCTCCTCCAACGACGAAGAACTCTCCAACCACCTCCGCCTCGCCGATCTGGCCATCGAACGCGCCAAGCGCCTGGTCGAAGCGGGCAAGGACGTGGTCTTCCTCCTCGACTCCATCACCCGCCTCGCCCGCGCCTATAACGCCGCATCCGGCAAAGGCGGCCGCACCATGACCGGCGGCCTCGACGTGCGCGCCCTCGAAAAGCCCCGCCAACTCTTCTCCGCCGCGCGTAACTGCGAAGAAGGCGGCAGCCTCACCATCATCGCCACCGCCCTCATCGAGACCGGCAGCAAGATGGACGAGCTGATTTTCCAAGAATTCAAAGGCACCGGCAACATGGAGATGGTGCTCGACCGCAAGGCCGCCGAGCTCCGCCTATGGCCCGCGATCAATCTCAACGCCTCCGGCACCCGTAAGGAAGAGCTCCTCCTCTCCGGCAAATACCTTGAAGGCGCCCAATTCCTCCGCCGCGCCCTCGCCGGCCAAAAGATCGAAGACGCCGCCGAAGCCATGATCGACCGCTTTCAGCAGACCAAGAACAACGACGAGTTCCTCAAGCTGTTACAGCGGTAGGCAGGGCGTAGGGGCGCGGCTTTCCCGGCCTGAGCCTGCCGAAGTGCAGCCGCCAGGCAGCGCCTAGCCTGGAATCGCAATCCAATGCTTGACTGCCTCTTTTCGGAGTCAGGACACCTGTCGCGGCGTAACTCGTGAAGACAGATCCTGCCCTGAAAAGAAAAGCGGCGTGACGGAACGAGGGAGTCGAACCGGCGAGGCGGCTAGTTCGCCGACCCGAGACACCACAAGCCCCTCCAATAGAGTGAATTAGCCATTTAACGGGCTTATTGTACTGTTGAATTTAGAAAGTTTTCCAAAAAACAAAAATGTGTGAATATTGAAATATCATTTTCAAATATACCCTTATTAAACATGAAAAAAATAATCTGCCCCTTACTTCTAGCTGTCGCAACTGCATCCCTCCATGCTGGAGCGGGTCTTTTTGATAGTTTTATTATTGTTCGGACTGCATCTGACACCTACTACGACGTGGGTGCGGTGTCCTTAAATCCAGATTTCCAAGGTAGTTCCCTTGGTTCATTTGATGCCAGCACTGACAATCTCCAGCTCGGCGGACAAACGAAAACTTTCAAGAACGATGGTTCGGATGTCACTAGCGCCAGCCTCCAATACCGAATTTGGCAAGTATCAGAAAGCGGGTCTTTCACGGGTTTCGGTTATACCTTTCAAATTGACAGCGTTGGTGGTGTTGGTGGCGACCAGCAGTGGGGAAGCGATGTAGCTGGTGGCAACAGCACTGCCTACTACACTTCCAATCTCTTGAGCGGCCTCAGCGCAGGGGATTATACGTTGGAAGTTTTCACTCAAATCACGACCAATGGGATCAATGCTGATTCTATTATCTACGCAAATAATGGCACTGCCAACTATGAGGCTACTTTCACTATAGTGCCCGAGCCCGGAACCTTTGCACTCGTCGCAGGCCTTCTTGGATTCATTTATGTAGCGATCCGCCGAAGGGTTGCTTAATTCAATTCTAATCTCTAACTTTCAAGCCGTCAGCTACTGCTGGCGGCTTTTTTATGCGACTGGTCTTAGTCCCCTGTCTGTGTGAAATTACTCATCTATAAGCTAATTTACCTCATACTGGCCTTGAGTTGCCTAGCGCAAATGCGCATCGAGGAAACCATCGTCGTGCGTGCAGAAATGATCACTGAAGATGGAAGACTAGACTTGACCGCTTACAAGAGGGGACAAGACCTCATTCGGGCGACTATTCAAGACGAGTCTGGACGATTCGGCGTGGACGTCATCCACAAGGATGGTCGTATTCACACTATCGAGCGATTGGACGAGGAGACGCGTGTCCATGAACTCACTGGGGACGAAGCAGCAACACATCTACTCGACCTTCTGGCCCTCACACCCCGGTATCACTTTGATAAAAGTAATATCTTCAATTTAAAAACGCCAGTTTTCAGAGACTATCGAGTCGATTTCATCTCCAGTGAAGAGGATAATGAAAGTGTTCTCCCGTCCAAACTGAGGCTTTATAAAAAAACCAATGACACGGAAGTCTTGATCCGGGAAATCATCTACAGCCATTCCAGCCGCCAGCCACAAAAATACACTTTAGAACTTTGGGAACTTGAGTTAAGGGATCTGGTAGATGGGAAGAACGGAAACATCGTTCTGAAAAAAATGGAGAACAATGCAGGCGTTCCAATGTTTATGTTTTCAATTCCAGATGTTCCAGACAAGTAATAATCGTAATGCGGACTTGTCCCTTCACGGCTGAGCAGTGATGCTCCTCAACATGTCCCTCGCCCAAAAATTCTACGATAGCGCACTGGCGCTCCAAGCCAGCGTTTACGAGCGCAACAAAACCACGCTGCAAGTCGCTGGCAAACGCATCGCGCAGAGCTTGGCGGCGGACGGCGTGCTCCACACGTTTGGCTCCGGGCATTCGCATATCCTCGCAGCCGAGATTGAGCGGCGTGCGGGCGGGCTCGTGCCGGTCAGCAGTATCCACGACCCAGCCGACGGCTGGCCGGAGCAGATCGTGGGCTACGGCGCCCGCCTCTTCCAACGCTACGCCTACCAATACGCAGTCCAGCCCGGCGATGTCGTGCTCGTCATTTCCAATTCCGGGCGCAACGCCAGCCCGATCGAAGTCGCGCTGGAGGCGAAGGCAGCCGGTCTCGATGTGGTCGTGCTGACCTCGCTTGAGATGTCGAAGGCCACCACTTCGCGCCACGTCTCCGGCAAGAAGCTTTACGAATTGGGCGACTACGTTTTGGACAACGGCGGCGTGCCTGGCGATGCGGCCATCGACGCGCCCGGGTTTGCCTACAAGGTCGGCCCGACCTCGACGATGAGTGGCGCGTTCTTGCTCAACCTCCTCGCCATGGAGATCATCGAGCAACTCATCACCATGGGCGTGACGCCCCCGACCTACGTCAGCCAAAACGCCGACGGTGGAGCGGAGCACAACGAAGCGCTGGCCAAGAAATACAGGCACCGTATTCGGCGACCGATTTGAGTGCGTTCTACCTAGTGGCGACTTCAGTCGCCGTATCCCACCGCGCGAATGGGCGGATGCTTCGTAATATGGCGGCTGAAACCGCCACTACGCTTGCTTTTTCTAGAAAACGTCTACTATTAGCAACATGAAACTCTCCAGCTATTCCACCGATCTCGGACTTCTCATCTTGCGCGTCGGCATCGGCGGCATGTTCCTCCTCCACGGCTATCCGAAACTCGTTGGTGGCGTGGATCGCTGGGAAGGGCTCGCGCAATACGGCCTCCCCTTCTTGCCGGAAGGGATCGTATCCATCACCTTTGGTCTCGCGGCGGCGCTCGCTGAATTCGGCGGCGGACTGCTCTTGATCCTCGGTGCCTACCACCGCATCGCCTGCGCCGCTCTGGCGGGCACGATGGCGGTTGCGTTTAGTACGAAATGGGATGCTGTGAGCGGCATCGGCGACTTCGCCAAAGAAGCCGGCTGGCCGCTGGAGCTGTTGATCGTCTTTGTCGCACTTTTTTTCGCGGGACCGGGGCGGTTCCGCGTGGGGAAGAGCGTGTAGAAGCAGCAGCTAAGGCAGCCCAGAACAGTAGACCAAGAATCGGCTGCTTTAGCGTTCGACGTATCCCTACCGCGATTGCAGGCGGATTTTGTTCAGTTTCTGGCTGCGGCAGACGTCCATCACTTCAGTGACGTATTTGAGGGGGACTTCTTCGTCCGCGATAAGCAGCACGGGCATGTCAGGGGTCAGTTCACCGGCCAGTTTCATGGCGGCTTCGAGTTCGGCCTTCACTACGGGTCGGTCGTTTAAGTAAATCTCTCCTTCGGGACTGAGCGCGACTACGATTTGCTCTTGAATCTCGTTTTCACCAGCGGTTTCAATCCTGGGCACCGTGATGTTCAGGGTACTGACTTGTTTGAATTGCATAGTGACGAGAAAGAAAAAAAGCAACACAGTCAGGACATCGACCAGAGGTACGATGTTGATTGTGGGCTGCCGTCGGCGACAGCGGATTAAATCGGAAGTGAGATCCATGTCTAGCCATCCCTCGAATGGACAAGCGCCTGAACCCCAAGGGCAATGCGGGCGGCCTGGGACTCGACGCGGCGCAGCAAATAAGCGTGGGCGGCGAGCGCGGGTATGGCGATTGCCAGCCCAAGAATCGTCGTGTTGAGCGCCAGTGCGATCCCGGTGATAAAAGTGCCCGGATCGGGCAGGCCTGTCTCGGCGGAAAAGCCGCTGAAAACCTGCGTCAGCCCTGTCACTGTGCCCAGCAGACCGAGGAGTGGTGCCGCACCGATGACCACTTCGAGTAGAAAAACGCCCCGCTCCATCCGGCTCACTTCCAGCCGGGCATAGGCTTTAAGCGAATTGCTGTCCACCTGTTGGGACTGATAGAAGGCTATAATTCGTCCCGCGACTGATCCCGTATCCGCCGGGACGTCAGCCACTCGGCCAGCGACAAAAGCCTCCACGACGGAGCCCGGAACGATGCACGACGGGCGGAGCGCTATCAGCCGCTCGATGGTAATGAAGACCGCGAGAAAGGAGCAGAGGCCGAGTGGGTAAATAAAAATTCCGGCATGTGTGAAGATATCCATAAGTGAAATGTTAAAATTGCTCTTTTGAGAAATCAGTCAGGTAAGATACAAGCGCTTGAAGTGGGATTCCAACATAATCAAAGGAATCGGGCATAGAAAAGGCGCAACCACGTTGCGCCTTTTGTCAGTGAAACGAATCCGAAGTTCCTCGTTTTGAGCCATACAATGAATAGGTGTGTCTCTTAATCCTGGAATGTCGCGATGAGCCGCAGCAAAATAACAATACGTTTCTGGTATCACGCCTGCATATAAGGGAGGGCAGCCGCCGTGCGGGACACTGCGTCCGTGCCAACGAGCAGCTCATCGAGCGGATCATAATTGCCGCTCAGCAAACTGTCGCGTGCTCCGGGCTTGATTTCGCAGGGTACGGATTGATCGCCAAACCAGATTTTGTGATCCTCCACGTCGATCGTGATCTCGATCTCTGGATTCGTGTCGATGGCCTTGGTGATGATCTCACGGTCGGTGTCGCTCGCGATCACGCAGACGACCCCGAGATTGGTCGAATTACCGAAGAAAATCTCCGCAAAACTGCCGGCGATCACCGCGTTGTAGCCAGCACGGAGGATCGACTGGGGGGCGTGCTCGCGGGAGCTACCGCAGCCGAAGTTGTTACCGCTGACGATGATCGAGGCCTCAGCGAAGCGGTGATCGTTGAGGTTGTGTTTTTTATCCTCGCCCGACTCGGTCTTACGCACGTCGTAGAAGAGATACTCGCCCAGTCCGTCGAAGGTGATGCACTTCATGAAGCGTGCGGGGATGATGCGGTCGGTATCGATATCGTCGCCGGGCACGAAAACGCCCTTTCCGGTGACTTGTTTAATAGGTGTGGATGGCATTTTTAAATGACTGATTGCTAATGAATGATAATTGAGAACTAAGCGCCGACAGGGGCGAAACCGAAGACCTCTCGGGCGTCGGCAACCTCCCCTGTTACGGCGGCTGCGGCGACCATGAGCGGGCTCATAAGCATAGTGCGACCGGTCGGGGAGCCTTGGCGACCCTTGAAGTTACGGTTTGATGAACTAGCACAGAGCTGGTCGCCGATCAATTTATCAGGGTTCATGGCCAGGCACATAGAGCACCCGGCTGCGCGCCATTCGAAGCCGGCTTCTTTGAATATTTTATCCAGACCTAGCTCTTCAGCGATTTTGGCCACAACCTGCGAACCGGGCACGGCGATGGCTTGCACGCCGGGAGCAACTTTGCGGCCTTCGATGTACTTGGCGACTTCCTGGAAGTCAGAAAGGCGGCCGTTGGTGCAAGAACCAAGGAAAGCGATGTCGATCTTCTTGCCCTTGATTGGGCTGCCGCCTTCGAACTGCATGTATTCCAAGGCTTCGGCCACGGAATCGCGTTCGGACTGGGTCGGCGCGTTTTCGATGCTCGGAATGTTTTCCTCGATCCCGACGCCCTGTCCCGGGGTGATCCCCCACGTCACAGTGGGCTGGATCGAAGCCGCGTCGATTTCTACGACGTCGTCGTAGCTGCAATCGGAATCCGAGGCGAAAGATTTCCAGCGCTCGACCGCCGCATCCCAATCCGTGCCCTTCGGCGCGTAGGGGCGGCCCTTAAGATATTCGAATGTCTTTTCGTCCGGATTAACATAGCCGACACGGGCGCCGCCTTCGATCGACATGTTGCAGACGGTCATGCGCTCTTCCATCGTGAAGTTGTCGAAAGTCGTGCCAGCATACTCGTAGGCAAAGCCGGTGCCGCCTTGCGTGCCGAGCAGACGGATGATGTGCAAAATCACATCCTTCGCATAAACGCCCGGTGCCAGCGTCCCATTCACATTGATGCGGCGCACCTTTAGTTCATTGAGTGCGATGGTTTGCGTGGCCAGTACGTCGCGCACCTGACTGGTGCCGATTCCAAAAGCGACTGCGCCAAAAGCACCGTGCGTGGCGGTATGGGAATCGCCACAGGCGATCGTCGTGCCCGGTTGAGTGATGCCCTGCTCAGGCCCCACCACGTGGACGATGCCCTGATGACCCGTATGGGTATCGAAAAAAGTAATGTCGTTCTCCGCACAATTCTTGCGGAGTTCCTCGATCATGCCTTGCGCGAGCGGATCACTGTAGGGCTCCACCGTCTCGTTGGTCGGTACAATATGGTCGACCGTCGCGAAGGTGCGGTGCGGGAATTGCACCTTGAGCCCCTTGTCACGCAGCATACCAAAGGCCTGCGGACTCGTGACCTCGTGAATAAGGTGCGTACCGATTAACAACTGCGTCTGCCCGTTCGCCAATTGGCGAACTGCGTGCGCATCCCATACTTTTTCAAATAAGCTTTTGCCCATAATCTAGTTCCTAATGAAGAGTGATTCTCAAAAGCGTCTCAATAAGGATAGCTTTGAGGTGGCTGGCAACCGCAAAGGCGGGAATTTTTCTTGGGCGCTACAGCTATTCTCGGAAGCGGGGCGCCCTAGCTCCGATAGCCCGACCCAATGAATTCAAAAAAACCCGCAGCCTAGGCTGCGGGTTTGAAATTTGAACTTAAAACGAAGGGGTAATCGCTTAAAGAACCGCTTTGAGGCCAGCGCCGGCTTTGAATTTCACAGCTTTGGAAGCCTTGATCCTAATCTTGGCGCCAGTTTGTGGATTGATGCCATCACGAGCTGCACGCTTGGTTACAGAGAAAGTCCCGAAACCGATGAGTTGAACATTCTTGTCCTTTTTCACGCCCTTTTTAATGCCTTCGATGACGGCTTCGATCGCGCGTTCAGCGGCTGCTTTGGAGGTGTCTGCACCGAGTGATTTTTGTACTTCTGCAACGAGTTCTGCTTTATTCATATAGTATAATTATGTTGTTGAGGTTATTTGGTCTAATGACCGTCGCAAATAAGAAAAGTCGGGATGAATACCGTCAACGGAAATCTGCTCTAAAGCCTTATTTTTTCAGGGTTTCAGCAGAGGACGAGGCTCAGGTCCTGTATCAGAGCGATTTTAAGCACCCTGCCGCGCCTCAATCACCTGTTTCAGTAGGGTCTCTGACGCTTCGACTTTTGAAATCCCGCGTTCCTCGGCGATCTGTCCTGCCCGCTTCAAGAGCTGCGCAGCCATCACCCGGGCCTGCGTTTCAGGCGCTCCCAAATTGATAAAAATGCGGGCAACCTTCGCAATCTCACAATCCTGGCCCTCAGTCATTTCTAAGTCCTACTGAAAATGGGTTCATTACGTTCATTAAAAAAGCACCACTGTGCAGTTCTGATCCGGCATCAGCAAAACGGGTTTTTAAAATGGCCACCCCCAGCCATCCTTCGGCTCGCGGATACGCGCTGCGCAAATCGCCGACTTGCTTCGCATGACTATCGTAGAGTGCCATTGGCGGCCGCGGAACTCTGCCTTCGCCTTGCACGATAAAAAGTCGACGCTGCGGCCGGCCTACATTGTGCATCCGCGCAACGACCTCCTGCCCGAGGTAGCAACCTTTGGTAAACGAAATTGCCTCGTGCTCCAATTCACCTTCGCCCGGCAAATCGGACGCACCGATCTCCTCAGGCACTTGGGGAATACCTGCGGCGATCCGGCAGAGGCCGCGTTCGCCTTCGGACAACGCCGTCAAGCCTGCTGCGACCAGCCGATCCCGGACGACACCTCGTGACGCAGCGGAATCAAATTGCATATGATACAAGCCGTTTCGCCCTGAAAAAAGAAGCCCACCGTCGATCCGGACGTAATTCTGCGGCCGAGGAGGCTGCCAGCCTGCGGCTTGCAAACCCGCGTCGGACACCTCGAAGGCGTAGCCGGATGCGCAGTGCTCGATCTCAACGTCGTCGGCGATGATATGCCGCTGCAGATGGGCAATGATACGCTCACCCGCACAGCGCTCGCTGAGCACGCGGAAACGCTCGTCTCCTTCGCAGAGCACCACACTGTCGGCAATCACCTTGCCCTTGACATCCAGCCACAGCCCATAGGTAGAGCGCCCCGCCTCGAAAGGCCGCAGATCATTCGTGAACTGGCTCTGCAAAAAATCCGCCGCATCCTCATCTGAAACGAGGAAATGCGCTGCCGGCGTATATTCATAAAAACTTTTGGAAGCATCCATCCCCCACAGTCATAAACAACCCATCGAAAGATTCAAACAGTATTCAAAGCAATCCCGATGCGAGAGTGCTTGCTGAAGCAGCGCACTACGTATTCCAAATCACTCATCATCACTCATCAGTCATCATTCATCAGTCATCATTCATCACTCATCCCGCATCAGTCATCCCGCATCTCGCATTTAGCTTGTTCCAATCACGATGCTACTCTACACATCCCGCCCGTGAAAAAAGTCACCGATATTAACATCACCTCTAAAACGCTGCTCCCCTCCCCGCTCGCGCTTTGCGCCGAGATTGAAAAGACGGAAGCTGCCGACAAATTTGTGGCCGAAAGCCGCGATGCGATCAACAAGATCATCTTCGGCGACGATCGCCGCCTACTTGTCGTGATCGGCCCCTGCTCGATCCACGACCTCAAGGCCGGCCGCGAATATGCCGAGAAACTGGCCACCCTCGCCAAGGAACTGGACGACCGCATGCTTATCGTCATGCGCGTGTATTTTGAAAAGCCCCGTACCACGGTGGGCTGGAAGGGACTGATTATGGATCCCAAACTCGACGGCACCAGCGATATCCCTGAGGGGCTGCGCATCGCCCGCCGCTTCCTGCTCGACATCATTGAACTCGGCCTGCCAACCGCAACGGAGCTACTCGACCCGATCACCCCGCAATACATCGCCGACCTCATCTCTTGGTCCGCGATCGGCGCCCGCACTACCGAGAGCCAGACGCACCGACAAATGGCCTCTGGCCTCTCCATGCCGCTCGGCTTCAAAAACGGCACCGACGGTGGCCTCGACGTGGCCATCAACGCGATCAAAGCCGCCAGCCAACCACAGACTTTTCTCGGCATCGACAATGAGGGCCGCGCCAACGCCCTCACGACCAAAGGCAACCCCCACTGCCACGTTGTGCTGCGCGGCGGTTCCCACGGCCCCAACTACGGGGCCGACGATGTCGCCCAAGCCCGCGAAAAACTGACAAAGGCCGGCCTGGTCCCCGCCATCATGACGGACTGCAGCCACGCCAATAGCTCCAAAGACCCCGGTCGCCAGCCGGAAGTCTTCGCAGAAATCGTACGCCAGAGTCTGATTGATCCCAGCGTCATCGGCGCAATGGTCGAAAGTAACCTCCACTTCGGCAACCAGTCCTTCCCCCAGCCCATCGAAGACCTCAAATACGGCGTCTCCATCACCGACGGCTGCATCGACTGGGAAACCACCGAAGCCATGCTCCGCAAAGGCCACGCCGACCTCGCGCCGCTTTTTACTTAACCCATCAATAAGGAGAACTTCTGCCAGTCCCTTCCGAGGACTTGCCACTTTACTAGGCCTCCCAACCACTCAACGTTTTAACACTACAACCACGCAACAAAATCATGAGCACAACACCCATCCGAGTCGCCGTCACCGGCGCAGCTGGCAACATCGGCTACGCCCTCCTCTTCCGCATCGCATCCGGTGCCATGTTCGGACCCGACCAGCCGGTCGCTCTGAACCTGATCGAAATCCCACCCGCCCTCGACGCGCTCAAAGGCGTCGTCATGGAGCTCGACGACTGCGCCTTCCCTTTACTCAAGGACGTCGTCGCCACGACCGATATGGACGAAGGCTTCAAGGACGTCAACTGGGCGCTCCTCGTCGGCTCTGTGCCCCGTAAGGACGGCATGGAACGCGCCGACCTCCTCGGCATCAATGGCAAGGTCTTCACCGGCCAGGGCAAGGCCATCGCCGCCAACGCGGCCGCCGATGTCCGCGTGCTCGTGGTCGGCAACCCCTGCAACACCAACTGCCTCATCGCGATGAACAACGCCGAGGGCATACCCAGCGACCGTTTCTTCGCCATGACCATGCTCGACGAAAACCGCGCCAAGACACAACTTGCCCAAAAGGCCGGCGTCGATGTGACCGAAGTCACCAACATGACGATCTGGGGCAACCACTCCGCCACCCAGTATCCCGACTTCTACTCCGCCAAGATCGGCGGCCAGTCCGCTGCCGACGTCATCGGCGACGAAGCCTGGCTCAAAGACACCTTCATCCCCGACGTGCAAAAGCGCGGCGCCGCTATCATCAAAGCACGCGGCGCTTCCTCCGCCGCATCGGCCGCCAACGGCATAGTCGATTCCGTGCGCAAGCTGACCACACCAACACCTGCCGGCGACACCTTCAGCATGTGCCTCTGCTCCGACGGCAGCTACGGCACCCCCGAAGGCCTCATCATCTCCTTCCCCTGCCGCTCCGACGGCCAGAAGGTCGACATCGTCAAAGACGTCGAACTCAACGAGTTCAGCCGAGAGAAATTTTCTGCCTCGGTCGAAGAACTTTCTGAGGAACGGGAGGCGGTTAAAGAACTTCTTTAAATTAAGCCTAAAATCCGAAATTGATATCAATCAAGCCCGTCTAGCTTCAGAGATATTTTTCTCTAAGCTAGACGGGCTTTTTTTGGGTTTGCACGATAAGAGATAGCATGTAGACACAATCGTGAACGGGGAATCGCATATACTTGGCCAGATTATCATTCTATCATCTTTACTCCTTTAGTTAATTCGATGGAGATTCCGCCCGTCCTTCCGATTAAACTCCACTTCCTCTCGCTATTTGAGAAAGGTCGATCCGAGGTCGCCTTCTACAATCGGGTCTGCACGCAGCATGGTGGAAACTACACTTTAATCGTGGAAGATCCCAGAGAGGCGGATTATGTCATCCTACTCGGGCTCCAGGATCAGGGAAACTTTACGCCTGACACGTTTGAACACGAAATTTTTGCAAAATATCCAACAAAATGTATCGTCATCTCTGAATGCGATGAACCCGTTGAACTTTGGCCCGGTCTTTACACCAGTGGACGGCGTGACGGAGTCCCCTCGGGCTATATTGAAGGGTGGTTTTACCCTTTTCACGACAATGCCTTCCCAAATATTGCCTTGGCTAACCGTCCACCAACAGCATCGGAGAAAAAATATATCGCTTCGTTTATCGGAACCCGATCGCACATTCTTCGCAACAAGATATCAAGGCTGTATCGAAAAAACCCGGACATATTTCTGAAAATCGAAACCAGTTACCGTCATTTTGATCATGACTTTGAGAAGTCGTCCGAAGCTCAAAGCAGATACGCAGACATCATGTGCGCGAGCCACTTTAGCCTATGCCCGAGAGGCAAGGGATTGTCGAGCATGCGTATTTTTGAGTCCATGCGAATGGGCGTCGCACCAGTGATACTTTCTGACAACTGGATCCCCTCTTCCCTTGTCGAATGGGAGCACTGCAGTCTCCGAATCCGAGAACGTGAACTGAAAAATCTGCACTCTATTCTGGTTAGGAATCTGGATCGTAGCAAGGAGCTCGGCGAGGCTGCACGCCATGCTTACGAAAATTGCTTTGCTCAAGCAAATATTCCCAGGCAGTTAACTAGGGCCCTACCTAAAGTCTCCTGGAAAGGAAAAAGCCTTAAAGGGCCCTCGCAGTCTTTCCATAGAAATTTGTTTAAGCGCCGGACGCGCGGCTACCGTTTCGCTTACTATAAAGCGCGCATGGGGAATGCAGCAGCAAGACTGCACGACTTCCTGACTGCCGGAGGATCTTGATCTCGCCGTTCGACCGGAACTTACCAGCTCAGATGATGCAGAACAGCCCAGTAAGACAGAAATTTACTCTGTCAAAGAAACTCAAGAGCAGGGTTCTGTCACTGAAAGGCGAGCTATTTTTCAGGCATTCCGAATTTCGAGATGCTTCCTACTTGTGTTGGTCGAAAACCGGGTCACGAAAGGGGTAATCGAAGCGGGTAGCAAGCCTGTCGGTTCAAGGGCCTGCCTTCGCCCTTCTTCAGTAGCGGCGATGCTGTAGTAGCTCTTCAGATCCTGGTAGAAGCGATTTTTCATACACATCTCTTCGACGGCCCATTGATCGGGTAGCGAGCCGATCGCGGACAAATGTTCACCCTCCCAAAAGACTATTGTTTGGGTGGATAGCATTTGCCGGCAATGAGGGTGGGACAAATCGAGGTAAAAAAAGAAGCAAGCGCGGAAGGTGCCGTGTAGGTCAATTCTTGGGCGGACGGAGAGCTTGAAAAAAGAAAATGAATCAGAAGTGTTCGGCGGAATCCCGGACAAGCCAAGACGACTCAGGCCCCGATCGATGCATATACAGGCACTGAACCAATAGATCGCCCGAGTAGTAAAATTGTGCAAGGAGTCATAGTCGCCGCCATTGACCCCCAGGATTTTCATGGCCAGCGAGTCTCCACAGATTTCACAATACTGGGAAGCGACCCATCGACCCTCCTGAAATACTTTCAATAGAAAACCTCCCTGCCCGAGCCCCCGGAGGAGAACCTCATGGTCGCCGATGATTGCCTCCTTGCCCCAAGACCCGAGAACTGTAGGTCGATGCTGCCGATTGTAAAAATATTCAAAGTCCTCACGACTAGTAGAAATAGCATAAGAGAATATTCGGGTAATTTGGTTGATCTTGTTTCGGTCGGCTTTCATCGACCTTTTCAAGCTTTCCGTATCTTTTGGAATCGGCAAATACAGCCAGACGCACCAGGGCACCTGTAAAGCCTTTTTCGCCATCCGTCGCTCATTTCCCCAATCAGATACGACAGCTAGGCCATAGCGCTTCGACAGTCTTCTGGCCAGAAAATGGCGGGGACCGAGGAGTGGAAGCGTGGTCCTGCGATTCTCTTCGGAACGTCCGAGATACCAGCGGCAGCATTGCGATGTGTGTCTTTCGTGGCCAATAACCGCAATTTTTGTTCCAGTCCCCAAGTGACTGAAAATACGGATGGAGAAGCGCCTGAAGCCCGATTTCAGCTTCTCTCGCATATAGTTGAGTTTCATTTATAGATAGCGGAAAAAGCTGAATGCATACTCTCGAAAGCTACCTCCAATTCGAGGGTTGATCTCAAGAAGTTTAGGGCTACCTTGAAATGGTTTGTAATCAATACAGCAGATCCCGTCAAAATCGATTCGGTTTAAGAGCTCCTCCCAGATATATAGAAACGGATCGCGGACGATTCTTCGCAGTTTCGGACAGTTTTGAATGTTGATAGGATGCTCTTCGCTGAAGGAGTATTCAATCGCCCATGCATGTCTGATTTTGCCTTTGCGTATCAAAATATGTGAGGCAAGTTCAACCTCCCCTGGTATGTAGGCCTGAAGCATATGTTCATGGAAGTCATCCCGCCCTCTGAGTTGCTCCAACTGGGCTTCATTTTCAATGAGCTGAACCCCATTACTGTTAAAGTTTTTCAGTGGCTTAAGCAGACAGGGAAATTCGTTTTCAGTGAAGATAGGGAGCAAATCTCGATAGCCAAGCTCAATCAACTGGTCAAACAGTCGGCGTTTATCATTGCACAGATGAAAAGTCGATTCGTTGGGGCTGACTAGCCTCGGGTCACATTTCAAAAATTCAGGCAGGGCCAGATAGGCATCCGATGATATCGGGATAACAATATCGTATGTATCGAAGGAAGCAACTGTGGCGAAGTCCTTAAAAGAGATCTGGTATTTAAACCAGGGGGCAAAGCGAGTTGAAGTCTCATCCCAATCACAGGACGAACAGAGAATCCTTTTTGATGGTGCCAACAGCCAATCTAGAATCAACCAATAGACGACAAGAGAAAGTTTTCTTAATTTAGCAGAGAGGATGGCGAACTCACGATTCATAAATAGGTGGGCATTTGAGCACAACAAGAACTAATTCCCAAAGGAAGGCAAGGCGGTCTAATAACGCTTCGCCATATTCAAGTAGAGCGGCGTATGTTTGCCTTAGCAAATTCAATCTGAAACGTTGCATGTAGTTAAATGCAACGCCATATCATGATCAGAGAGATTCCAGAAAATAGGCCGCGGCAAAGAAATTAACAAAGACTGTTCGTGCTTGCCGCTTCTGAAGATTCTCGGCCTTCAAATCGATCTTCTGAATGTAGCTTTCGACCGCATTTGTGTCGAAGTAATGTTTCACTATCTCTGACTTCAAATACGTTAGTAGGCGTTCCTTCATATCCTCAAATTCGCGTTCCAGGAGCACGCTAACGGCTGGCAAGCTTGGACCCGCCTTATCATTTCGAGTCCGAATGCTCTCTGGTAGTATCCCTCGCATGGCTTGTCGGAAGGGGTAGCGGTTCACACCCCGGCGAACCCAGAGACTGCTTGGCATACCAAGGGCCACCCGGAGCACCCGCAGGTCAAGCAGCGGGTATCGATAGTTCAGGCCAAAAGCCTCAGCCAAGACCGTTTGCTCAGAAACCACCCGATGCAGCTTCGACTCACTCAAGGCGATCACCTGCCACGCATTCATATCAAAGGGAGAACATATATTGAGTGGCGTGCATAGTTCCTTGAAAGTCGTCTGCCCTTCCAGACTCAGCAGGCCGCAGATTTCCTCCTGACCCCGGATCCAATGATTCCCACTTGATTGCATCGGAGCATACTTTTGCCGCCCGCCCATCCGCTCGGCAAAATAGCGGAGCACATACTTGGATTTTGGCCACCAGCCCTCAATCGATGGGCTGTAGAATGTTTCGCGAATAAGAGGCACCGTCAGACGATTCTCGTAGCAATGCCGCAAATATTGAGGTGCTCGTTGGGTCACAAACTCATCGCCCCCAAAACCGGAAAAGAGCGTCGAAAGCCCTTTCGACTGGGCCAGCCGGTAGCTGGGCAAGGAATGCCGGGCAATCACCGTTTTGAGTGGGTATCCGCTGATAGCGATACCCTCTTCAATTTCTTCAATCAAGCTCCGATTTCCCTCTGTGACACGGTTCTCCTTGAGAACCCCCGGATACTGGCGGTAGATATCCTCCAAAAAGGGAAAAGTCAGCTCGTAGGTTTCGCTTCCTAGATCCTGATGCTCAAAACTAGAATTGACAAAAACATCCGCCCTACGGTTAGTCCCAGTCAGTGCATCGGCGGCCAGACACGCGATGGCGGAAGAGTCGAGGCCGCCACTGAGCTCAATCCCATTCCCCGATTGGGCTGCCAGGCGTACAGCGACAGCCCGCGACAGCTCATCTCGAAGCAATTCAAAGTATTCCTCCTCATTGCTGAATCGCAAGGGCTGCAGCGAAAAAGGGTCGTTGTAGGGCTTTTGCTCCAGTTGCCCGTTTACATATTGCATCTGGTGTCCTGGCTGGAGGACCGTTATTTTTTGATACCAGCTTTCTTGTTTTAAACTCCCCCTAACGAAAAAACGGGGAATGGCTGCCTCGTCCAAAGACCGGTCCATGCCCGGCAGCTTGAGAATCGCCCGTAACTGCGTGCTGACGATCAGATAGGAACCGCTCTCGTAAAAATAGAGGGTCTTAACCCCAATCGGATCGGTCGTGCAAAAAAAGCGCTCCCGATTAGGCTCCCATACGACAAAGACAAAATCCCCCTCCAGTTCGCGGATACAATCCTGTCCGTACTTTTGATAAAGCTCCGCAGTTAGTTCGGCATCAGTTAGCTTAGAAAGATCCTGAATCAGGCCCAGACGCTTATAAATTTCGGCACGATTGTAGAGACTTCCCCAGAAAAGCAAACAAGTGGTGCCCGTCCCATCAGAGAACTGCGAGACCTGATCCTTCCCGGAGACGGCAAAGAAAGCATTTTTCGAAAAAAAAGAATACCCGAGAGCACCTGTCCGCTCCGGACGCTCACACGCCGCATCAGCCATGGAAGCTTCTACCCTCACACCTCTCCGATCAAATATTCCTAGAATCATACCATTTCCCTATCGTTTTCAACGAATTCTTTGAGGCAGTTCCCCTCTAATTGCAAATAGTGTAACACCCCTCGTAGCGAGAGACTTTAGGAACAGTTCCCTAGCACTAAGGCTTACATAAAAGCTCGCATCTTTAGAGTATCCAAACCGCGAGCGGGAGACATAAAATAACTACTTAAAGCAGTGAACCATCGGGCACATGACCGAAATAGTGGACAAATGTCGAACGAAGTAGGTAATCAGTGCCTCACTCAACA
>Ga0209504_1000409_pt1 | contig 37956 bp, 38 predicted proteins | sample COGITO_mtgs_1005_FD_184791 | JGI IMG/M metagenome (GOLD analysis project Ga0209504, IMG submission 184791) | Pelagic marine microbial communities from North Sea - COGITO_mtgs_100511 (SPAdes) (version 2) | ecosystem: Environmental > Aquatic > Marine > Epipelagic ...
GCGTGGGCTTTGATAAACCCCAATTGGATCCTGCGGTCAAAGCAACTTGTGGATGTGTTTCCGACAATAGTTTTGGGCACAGCGGTTTCACAGGTACCTATGCTTGGGCAGATCCTGATTCTGGATTGCTTTATGTGTTTTTGTCAAATCGGACCTATCCGACGATGGACAATAACAAACTGGGAGATGAAGACATTCGTACTAAAATCCAAGGTTTGGCAGTCGATGCAATTCAAGAATAAAAAAAATTCGAATCAAGCTCAGACTTCGTTGGCAAAGGCCACAGAATGACAAGCGACCAACGCAGCAGTTTCTGTTCGCAAACGGCTCTCTCCAAGGGTGACGGAGGTATAATTTTGCGCTTTTGCCAATTCGATTTCCGCGGAAGAAAAATCTCCTTCTGGTCCTATCAAAATCGTTTGCTCAGCGCCCGGCGCGATTTCTTTTTTAAGCATTTTTTTTTCTTGCGTTTCACAATGGGCAATGTACTTATGCCCTTCTCTGTTTTGTTCTACAAATTCCTTAAATGAAATCGGTGGGTTGAGTTTTGGTAGCTGAAACTTCAAGGATTGTTTCATGGCGGATTGCAGTATTTTTTCATAACGATCCAACTTGACTGTTTTTCGTTCTGAGTGTTGGCAGATGATCGGAGTGATTTCATCGATTCCGATTTCAGTGGCTTTTTCTAAAAACCATTCCATGCGGTCGTTTGACTTGGTTGGAGCGATGGCTACATGTAAAAAGTACTTCCAAGGTTTTTGTTTTGTTTGTGAGTTTAGAAGGGTGACCACACATCTTTTTTCGTTTGCAGTGCAAATTTTTGCAGTAAACAGCGTTCCTTTGCCGTTGGTGATTGACAAAAGATCTCCTTCAGATTTACGCAATACCCGCACGATGTGTCTGCTTTCGGTTTTGTCGAAAGTGTATTCCTTTTGCTTTTGATCGATTTGTGGATTGTAAAATAGTTGCACGTTGGTGAGTTTATGAACCTTGATTGTCGATTCGTTTGTTTTTTGTGAGGTAAAATACGTGTGAGCTCTTTGCTTCGGTATTAAGGGCTTGCCTTTTGATCCATGTCTTTGGTTTGGATTTCTTCTTTTGGTTTTTTCTTAAGTTTTGAATGACTTTTGTGTTCTTTTGAAAAATGAACCCCTCGCACTGGTTTTTTCAGGGAAGTTTTATTGCGTTTGCGTGCTTTTTTTGAAAACACGTTTGAAAAAAACCGACCTATTTTACGGGTGCTTTCTTTGAAAAAAAATCCAACAGCAACAAGGTGTTGGCCAAAAGATTTCTTTCGATTAGCAAGGGAAAATGATGCTTCAGTAGCATCAACGGTGTCTTTTATTTGCAGTCCTTTGAACGGTGTGTTTGGTTTGTGTATTTCCGCTGTCCCTTTGTGTCGATCTACTCTCCAAGAAATACCAGCAGAAATTCCAAATGAATTTTTATAAAGCGAACTCCAGTTTGCCGAAGCGTCTACCTGTAAGTTTTTATGAACCAAGTAGGCCATCCCCAGATTTCTATTCCAATGTTCAATTTTATGATCATCGGAATTTTGTATTATTCTTTCGTTTGTTTGAATGTTTTCTAAATACACAGACCACTTGTTGTTGAAGGTGTATGTTGAGGTAACGGTGGTAAAGAATCTCTGCTCATCCCTGCCGATGCCATCGAAATTGACATTGGCGAGTAAGTTCCAATTGTGGCGGAGTTGGTTTTGGAAAAGCAAACCTGCGCTGAAGCCACCTTTGTTGGCAGAGGTAAAACCTAGATTGGTGCTTTTAGGATGAACAATATAGCGCACAGTCGCTGCAACAGAAGGGATAAATTGAGACCAGTTGAACGCATGTCTCTTCTTCCAACTTCGGATGTTTTTTGACTTGTCAACAATCTGGTGGTTGTAGAGTAGGTATTTCAACCCGACTCCGTAGCTGTCTATAAAGCCTTTGTGAATCTTATCAATGGTATCCATTGAAACAGCAGCTTCGTTGTAGTCAAACATAAAGTTGATCTCCAATTCGTCCAAGACAAACCCTTGTCTTAGGAATAAGAGGTTGTTGAGGTAGCTGTCTTTTTTACCGCTGTCAAGAATTATTTTGTGGTGCGCAATGCCATTTTCAACTTGAAAAACACCTGTACCCACTGCATAAGTGCTTTCCGAAGCTCCGGGCCGATTGGAATTGATGATTTCTGTATACTGCGCAATGGTGATTTGTGGAGCAATTAAAAATAAAAAAAAGTAGAAAAGATTTTTACTCATTTAAGCGTCAAAATATTTTCAAATATAACATTTTCTTCAATGGAACGCTTCAGTTACTTTCAAATTGTTATTTTTGAATTAAAATTCAAATACGATGATTTTAGAAGCAGGATTTGTCACCTTTTTTAGGACCTTAGCCATTATCTTAGCGGTTATTTATGGCTTTAAGTTTGCAGCCAAATACCTCCTTCCGTTTCTTTTAAAACGTGCCGTTCGTAAGGCACAAGAAAAAACGCAACATCCATTCGGAAAGGAGCAGGATTCTCACTATCAAAAAGGCAAAGTTGGGGAGACCGTCATCGATAAAAAGCCAACGACTTCTCAGAGAAGAAGCAATCAGGTAGGCGACTATGTGGATTATGAAGAAATTGACTAAAAGTTACTGGGCATTGGCTTTGTTTCAAAGCAATGGATGTGGCTCTTTTATTTTTCAATGCGATAGTTCACAATCTTTACTATATTTGCGCACACAAGAAAACGCAGACTTGGAAAGTCTGTTTTTACAAACAACAATCAAACCATTCAATTTATACAGTTATGTACAATTTATTAAAAGGGAAAAGAGGAATTATCTTTGGAGCTTTGGACTCCAATTCCATTGCTTGGAAAGTTGCGGAACGCGCACACGAAGAAGGTGCCACATTTGTATTGACCAATGCACCCATTGCCATGCGTATGGGAACCATCAACGAACTGGCTGAAAAAACAGGATCTCAAGTGATTCCAGCCGATGCCACTTCTATGGAAGATTTGTCCAATTTGATCGATCAATCGGTTGAAGTATTGGGTGGAAAAATTGATTTTGTTTTGCATTCCATCGGCATGTCTTTGAACGTTCGTAAAAAGAAACACTACACGGAATCGAATTACGATTTTACGCACAAAGGATTTGACATTTCGGCACTCTCATTTCATCGAGTGATGAATTTGTTGTACAAAAAAGAAGCAATGAACGAATGGGGCTCTATTGTCGCTTTGACCTATATGGCAGCACAAAGAGTTTTTCCAGACTACAATGACATGGCAGACAACAAAGCTTATTTAGAGTCTATTGCACGTAGTTTTGGTTATTTCTTTGGAAGAGATCACAAAGTGCGTGTCAACACCATTTCTCAATCGCCTACGCCGACCACTGCAGGAAGTGGTGTCAAAGGATTTGATGGCTTTATCAATTACGCAGAAAAAATGTCCGCTTTGGGGAATGCAACTGCTTTGGATTGTGCAGATTACACCATTTCTATGTTTTCTGATTTGACCCGAAAAGTTACTTTGCAAAACCTGTTTCACGACGGAGGGTTTTCCAATATGGGTGTCAGTGATGCCGTTATGGAAAAATTTACTGAAGAAGCATAGCTTTCTTTCTTGGTTCCGAAAAAAATAGTACAAAATGCAAATCTTTCTAAGGTTTGCATTTTGTTTTTAGTGCCCTTTTTTTGAGCGCCAAAAACCCTTAAGCTAGCAGGAGGCAGTTTCCCAAACTTTGCTATATTTGAATGCCTTATTTAAAACTATGAACTTTCGTTATTCCTTTGTTATTCCTGTTTACAACCGTCCTGAAGAAGTGGAAGATTTGTTGCGCAGTTTGACCCAGCTAGAGGAAGGGGAGCCTTTTGAAGTGGTCCTGGTGGAAGACGGTTCCGAAAACACTTCTGAAGCGGTAGTTGCGTCTTACAAGCAGGTTTTAGACATTCAATATTTTTTGACAGAAAACCAAGGGGCTGGTAAAAGCAGGAACTTGGGAATGCAAAAGGCTTGTGGAAATTATTTTTTGATTTTGGATTCGGATTGCTTGGTGCCTCCCGGCTATTTGAATGCTGTTCACAGTCAATTGACAACTTTACCTACCGATGCTTTTGGAGGACCCGATGCTGCGCACCGAGATTTTTCTGTAGTGCAGAAGGCCATCAACTTCGCAATGACGTCCTTTTTGACAACAGGTGGAATTCGAGGTAAAAAAAATGCCGTTGGCAAGTTTCAGCCCAGAAGTTTCAACATGGGGATTTCCAAACGAGCTTTTGAAGAAACAGGTGGTTTTTCAGATCAAAAAATTGGCGAAGACATCGATCTGACCTTTCGTCTTTGGGCTAAAGGCTTTCAGACGCAATTCATAGAGAAAGCTTTTGTGTACCACAAAAGAAGAAGTACCTACAAACAGTTTTTGCTACAGACTTATGCCTTTGGTTCAACACGACCTTTCTTGAATCAAAAATATCCAGGCACGGCGAAGCTTACTTATTGGTTTCCAAGTTTGTTTTGTTTGGGTTTTTTCGGGGCTGTTTTTTTGGCTTTCAAAGGATTTGAGTTCTTTGCATACATTTATGTGAGTTATTTTGTGTTGCTTTTTGTTCAGGGGAGTTTGCAATACAAGAGTTTGCGTGTTGGACTCCAATGTGTTTTGGCAACAACGGTGCAGTTTGCAGGTTATGGGTTTGGTTTCTTAAAAAAAGTATTTGGGACTTAAAAGTCTTGAGGTTTTTAAGGTCTTACAAACATTCCAAATTAGATCAATCCAAGGTGTCAAAACGAATTAAAAACAAAGTTTCCTCCTCCTTTTTCATTCGGTAATGTTCTCGAGCAAATTTCTCCAGTTTTTCTGGGTCTTGCAAGGCGTCAATCATCGCTTTGTTTTGTTGAATTTCTTTTTGATAAAATTCAATGGCATTTTCTAGCTTTTCAATTTCTTTGTTGAATTTACGATGGGTAAGGTAGGAGTTTTCATCAAAAAACAACATCCAAATACTGAAGATGAGCAAAATCAAAACATAGCGATTGGTCAGGATCTTAAAAAGGCGGTGTTCTAATATTTTTCTGAGAAAATTCATGGTGTGAGTGTTGTTTTTTTGCCGATCAAACCGGTCAGAATTTCAATCGTTTTTGGTTTTTTTACATTGTTAGAGATGACAAAATCTGCGTAGATTTTTGTAGGTTCAATGTGTGTGTCGTGCATGGGTTTTAACGTTGATTGGTAGCGTTCTGTCACTTCTTTCAAATCTCTGCCTCTCTCTTGTACGTCGCGATGAATTCTGCGAATTAGACGTTCGTCAGCATCGGCATCGACAAAAATTTTAAAATCGAACAATTCAAGAAGTTCCGAATATGAAAATACTAAAATACCTTCGACAATCAATATTTTTTTGGGGTGAATCTTGCGTGTCTCTTTCGAGCGATTGTGGTTCTTGAATTTATAAATAGGTTGCTCAATGGAAAGATTTTTTTTGAGTCTTTTTACATGACTGACCAACAGTTCAAAATCAATAGAGTCGGGATGGTCAAAATTGATCGAAGATCGTTCTTCAAAAGTCAAATGATCGGTTTTGTGGTAATAGGAATCTTGAGAAATAACACAAAGTTCCTTTTCTTTGAATTGGTCTTTGAGTTCGTTTACCAACGATGTTTTTCCGCTAGCGGTACCTCCAGTTATTCCGATGACAAACATGCCTGTTTTTTTACAAATTTAGTAAAAATAAACGCCTTTACAAAGTTGTTGAAAAGGCGTTTTATTCATAGGTGTTTTGAAGTTTTAAAGTCCAAAAGCAGTTTTTACTTTGTCCACATAATCCAATTTTTCCCAAGTAAAAGTTTCGACTTCTTTTTCTGCAACATCACCGTAGGGAGACTCGTACCGAACCGTTTTGATTTCGGGAGTTCTTCCCATATGTCCGTAGGCAGCAGTCTCTAGATAAATAGGATTTCTTAGTTTCAAACGCTCCTCAATAGCGATGGGTCTCATGTCAAACAAATCGTTGATTTTTGAGGCGATTTCACCATCGGTAAAATCGACTTTAGACGTTCCATAGGTATCCACAAAAATTCCCATCGGAGCAACCACACCAATGGCATAGGATACTTGTACAAGGATTTCTTTTGCAACTCCTGCAGCGACGAGGTTTTTGGCAATATGTCTCGTGGCATAGGCAGCAGATCGATCTACTTTACTCGGGTCTTTGCCACTAAAAGCACCGCCTCCATGCGCTCCTTTTCCACCATAGGTATCAACAATGATTTTTCGTCCAGTCAAGCCGGTATCTCCATGAGGGCCTCCGATGACGAATTTGCCTGTTGGGTTGATGTGGTATTTGATGTCGTCACCGAACAGAGCTTGGATTTCTGGAGTCAACTTGGCGAGAACTCTTGGGATCAAGATTGAAAGGATGTCTTCCTTGATCTTGGCAAGCATGCGTTCATCGTCTTTGTCAAATGCATCGTGTTGAGTAGAAAGTACAATGGCTTCAATGCGGAGAGGGGTATTGTCGTCACTGTATTCTAGGGTTACCTGGCTTTTGGCATCGGGTCTTAGGTAAGGGATGTCTTTGGCTTCTCTACGAAGGGCTGCCAATTCAATTAACAAGCGATGTGAAAGTTCGAGTGCCAAGGGCATGAAGTTTTCAGTTTCGTCTGTGGCATATCCGAACATCATTCCTTGGTCTCCCGCGCCTTGTTCTTCTTTGGTCGCTCGGTCTACACCTCGGCTGATGTCGTCTGATTGTTCGTGAATGGCCGACAAGACGCCGCAGGAATTTCCGTCAAACTGGTAGTCTCCTTTGGTGTATCCAATTTTATTGATGGTTTCTCTCGCTATTTTTTGAACATCCAAATAGGTTTTGGATTTGACTTCTCCTGCTAAAATTACTTGGCCGGTGGTCACCAAAGTCTCACAAGCAACTTTTGACTCGGGGTCAAAAGCCATGAAATGATCGATCAATGCATCCGAAATCTGATCGGCTACTTTGTCAGGATGTCCTTCCGAAACGGATTCGGATGTAAATAAATACGCCATATTTTAATCTTTTAAAGTTGTGAAGGAAAGATGTTGAAAAGGCTACAAAAGAAGCTAAAGAGAAGAGTTTATCCTGCTTTAGCACTTTTTTAACGAGGTGGCAATCAGTCAAATCTTTCCTCAAAAAATTGAGCGACAAAATTATAAAAAAGAAATCAATATATGAACTTAAAAAAAATGTTTTTACATTTGCAAGCTTAAATACAAGGTGTCTCCTTCCAAAATAACCGACATGCATTTGAGTTTTGTTTTTGGATGAGTCCCTTGAAATTTTTGACAATACAGCAGAGACAGGTCTCTGAACAGCCTTTTAGGAGGTTTTTTTAACGTTCAATAAATTCACACTAAATAATTTTTCTCATGAGTACTCAAAAACTCTCCACACAGGCGTTGCATGCAGGACATGACACTACGCAAACATCCGGAACTAGAGCAGTTCCGATTTACCAAACTTCTTCTTATGTGTTTAACGATACAGACCACGCGGCCAATTTGTTTTCATTGGGCGAGCTTGGTTTTATCTACACGCGTTTGAACAATCCAACCAATGACATTCTACAACAGCGATTGGCAGCGATTGAAGGAGGTATTGGAGCCGTTGTTTTGGCTTCAGGAACTGCTGCAATTTCAACTGCTTTGATGACTTTGTTGAAAGCAGGTGATCACATTGTTGCTTCGAGCAGCTTGTACGGTGGAACCTTCAACTTGTTGAATGTTACTTTGCCAAGGTTGGGCATCACAACTACTTTTGTAGATGCGTCCAACCCAGCAAGTTTCAAAGATGCCGTTCAGGACAATACCCGTGCTTTCTTTGTAGAGTCTTTGGGAAATCCAAAATTGGATGTCTTGGATCTTGAAGCTATTTCAGCTGAGGCGAAAGCAGCAGATGTTCCATTTATTGTTGACAATACAGTTGCTTCTCCTGTTTTATTGAATCCAATCAAACACGGTGCAAACATCGTCATTCACTCGTTGACCAAATACATTGGAGGACAAGGAAACTCTTTGGGAGGTGCGATTATTGATGCGGGAACTTTTGACTGGACCAATGGGAAGTTTCCTGAGTTTACAGAGCCTTCAGCAGGATACCACGGTTTGGTTTACAGCGAAGCGTTGGGAGCGGCAGCTTACACTTTCAAATTGATTTTGGAAGGCTTGCGTGATTTTGGTGCTGCCTTGAGTCCCTTCAATGCTTTTCAAATCATTCAAGGTTTGGAGACATTGCCGGTTCGCATTCAAAAACACAGCGAAAATGCTTTGGAGTTGGCCAAGTGGTTGGAAGCACGTGAAGAGATAGCCTGGGTAAATTACCCTGGTTTGGAAAGCAGTGCTTATCATGAAATGGCAAAAAAATACTTGCCGAAAGGACAAAGTGGAATCGTTACTTTTGGAATCAAAGGTGGGTTTGAAGCTGCCAAAAAAGTCACCGATGCAACGGAGATCTTCTCTTTGCTCGCAAATATTGGAGATACCAAGTCTTTGATCATTCATCCAGCAAGTACGACCCACCAACAATTAAACGCGGAGCAACAAGCTGGCGCTGGAGTTTCTCCAGACTTGATTCGCCTGTCTGTTGGATTGGAAGATATAGACGATTTGAAATCAGATTTGGAAAACGCTTTTAAAACACTTTCTTAATGCGTGTATAGCAACGTTTTCTTGCAAAATTATTAAAAAGCAACTTCGAGAAGAAGTTGCTTTTTTTTGTTTTCAAGCATTTTTTTGGTTTTAAATAGTTTGGGGTGTGCAAATAATTCCTATTTTTGCAATGTAGTTCATACACGTATTGAAATTGTTATCAAGAAAGGCAGAGGGATTAGACCCGTTGAAGCCTTAGCAACCCTTTATCCAATAAAGAAGGTGCTAAATTCTACCAAAAGTTGCGGCGTAACTTCGGATAGATAACCCAAGGAATTTTCAATTCCCTTCATTTTCTTTTTTTTTAACAATTACAGATACTTAGAAAACCGTTCTCTCTTGGCTTAGAAAGCCTGTAAGAGAAGTGTAAATGGAAGTTTGTACAAATAAATTAAAAAAATAAAAATTGAGCAGTAGTTTGCAATACCATTCGATCGAAAATTTCACCACGGAAACGGGCGTGATTTGCAACGACATCGAACTCTCATATGAGGTCTTTGGTCAACAGTTGCACACGGCTCCTATTGTTTTGGTGAACCATGCCTTGACAGGCAATTCCGATGTTGCAAGCACGCATTCAGGTTGGTGGAACGGATTGGTTTCAAAAGGCAATTTGATTGATACGGATCGCTATACAATTCTCAGTTTTAACATCCCTGGCAACGGATACGATAAAAAACCGGGAAACCTAATCGACAATTACAAGGATTTTACAGCGAGAGACATTGCTCGTCTTTTTGGGCGTGCGCTATCCGATTTTGGCGTGCAGAAATTGCACACCATCATTGGAGGTTCTTTGGGAGGTGGAATCGCTTGGGAAATGGTCGTATTGTTTCCAGAGTTGGCAACAAATCTGATTGCGATTGCAACCGATTGGAAAGCTGCTGACTGGATTTTGGCACATAACAAAGTACAAGAGCAGATCCTGTTGAATTCCAAAAAGCCAGTACACGATGCACGGATGATGGCCATGTTGTTTTACCGAACAGCGGCTTCTTTTAAAGACAAATTCAACCGAAGTATCAACGAGAATTTAGGAATTCCCAATGTAGAGAGTTGGTTGTTGCACCACGGTTTTCAATTGGAAAACAGGTTCCACTTAAAAGCCTACAAAATGGTCAATCATTTATTGAGTACCTTAGACATCTTAAGGGACAGAGGGACTTTTAAAGAGGTAGCTCCTTTGATTCAGGCAAACATCATTCAAATAGGAATTGATTCCGATTTCTTTTTTGTGCCTGATGAGAACAGAGATACCCAAAAACAATTGGACGCATTGCAAATTCCAAACACCTACAAAGAAATTGTCTCCATTCATGGACATGACGGTTTTTTAGTAGAAAACGATCAGTTAAAAAAATTGTTGCAAGACTATTTTAAATAAAACAATAGCGAAAGTTGGAAAGACCAATTTTTTCAAAGAGTAATTTACAGACAGAAAAAACCAAGCGCATGAAAGTATTAAAATTTGGTGGAAAATCATTAGCAAATGGTGTGGGATTGAAAAATGTCTTGGACATTATTAGTTCCAAAGTAGCAAGTAAGGAAGCCCTTATTGTCGTGCTTTCTGCAAGGGGTAATGCCACAAATGAATTGGAGCGAATTTTAGATAAAGCCAAGAAAAGCCAAGATTACAAAGCGGCATTTCAAGTCTTTCAAAAAGAACAGCTTCAGCCCAATCCTGGCTTTGATTTTTCGGAAGAATTTTCACTGTTGGAAAAAATATTTGAAGGCGTTCACCTCTTGGGAGACTACAGTCCAAAAATCAAAGATTTGGTTTTGGCTCAGGGGGAACTTTTGTCTGTAAAACTGGTCGCGAGCATGTTGCGTGATCGAGAAGTAGCTGCAAAGGCAGTCGATGCTAGAAAACTTTTAAAGACGAATACTGATTTTGGAAATGCAGAACTGTTGGACGAATTGTCCAAGCAAAATGTCACGAACTATTTTGAGCAATCAAATCCGTCAGAAGTTCAAATCATCACAGGTTTTATCGCTTCTAACAACGAAAACGAAACGACCACCTTGGGAAGGAATGGAAGCAATTATTCCGCCTCTCTTTTTGCCAATTATTTGGAAGCGGAAGAGCTTCAGAACTATACCCATGTAGACGGTATTTACACGGCAAACCCGGACTTGGTCAGCAACGCGCGAAAAATTGAAAACCTGTCTTTTAAAGAAGCCAATGAATTGGCTAATTTTGGCGCCCATATATTGAATGCCAAGGGAATGATTCCTTTGGTTGAAAAAAACATTCCGCTGCGAATCCTAAACACCTTTGATCCTGAAAACAAGGGGACATTGATCACGAAAGACCACCGTTCCAAAGATGGGATCAAAGCAATTTCGGTATTGGAAAATAGGGCTTTGATCAATTTGGAAGGCAAAGGCCTTCTCGGAAAAGTAGGAGTTGATGCACGTGTGTTTACAGCTTTGCAAAAAAACAACATCAGTGTTAGCATCATCTCACAAGGATCATCTGAAAGAGGCATCAGTTTTGTGGTCGATGCAACCCAAGCAAGAAAGGCAAGAGAGGCTTTGGCCAATGAATTCAATTTGGACTTTTTGAGCAAGGACGTCACTAAAATTGAAGTCAAAACAAATGTGGCTGTCGTGTCTACTTTGGGCAAGACATTGGCCTCTTTTAACAGTGCTTACAGTGCCTTGATTCGCAATACAATAGAACCACTATTGATCAATAATACCGTTGCCGGTCGCAATGTGTGTCTTGTCCTAGAAGACAAAGATCTGCACAAAGCAGTCAATGTCATTCACGGAGAAATTTTTGGAGTTTCTAAAAAAATCAACATCGCTGTTTTTGGAGTTGGACTGGTCGGAGGGACCCTTCTCAAGCAAATATTAGAGGCCAAAGACACCATTCTAAAACGCAAAGGTGTCGAGCTGAATGTCTTTGCGGTTGCCAATTCTAAGAAATTGTTGCTCAAAGCACAAGGCATTCAAAAAAATTGGAGAGCATCACTTGAAGCGTTGAAAGGCGGTTATTCAGTTCAAGAAGTAATAGACTTTGCAGAAAAGCACCATCTAGAAAATTTGATTGCTGTGGACAATACTGCGAGTGCTGCTTTTGTTGAACATTACACATCGCTGGTCGCAAATGGTTTCAACCTGGTTTCTTCAAACAAAATCGCGAACACCATCTCTTATGATTTTTACCATGAGCTCAGAGAATTGCTTAAGAAAAACAAAAAGAGCTACCTCTACGAAACCAATGTAGGAGCTGGATTGCCTCTGATTGACACCATTCGGATGTTGCATCATTCTGGCGAAAACATCACACGGATCAAAGGGGTGTTTTCAGGAACCTTGAGTTATTTGTTTAACAATTTTTCTGAACAAGAAGCCTCTTTTAGTGCGGTATTGCAAGAAGCCTCTAAAAAAGGATTTACCGAGCCCGATCCAAGGGAGGACCTGAATGGAAATGATGTAGGGCGGAAATTATTGATTTTAGCAAGAGAACTCGATTTAAAAAACGAGTTTGACGAGGTGCAAATACAAAATTTGATTCCTGAAGATTTACGAGATGGAACGACAGCATCTTTTCTAAAGCACCTGTCAACACTTGATCCTATCTACCAAAAAGTCAAAGAAGCACAAGAAGAAGGACATGTCTTGAGGTATGTCGGGGATTTGCATGGGGACCTGTCTTCGGACAAAGGGATTTTAGAGGTCAAATTGGTATCTGTTTCTCGCAACTCTGCGTTGGGACAAGTCAAAGGGGCCGATTCTATTTTTGAGATTTATACCGAGTCCTATGGCGAACAACCACTTGTTATTCAAGGTGCAGGGGCAGGTGCTGAGGTGACAGCGAGAGGGGTCTTTGGAGATGTATTGCGCTTGTCTGAAAATAGGCTTTAAAAAAAAACACGATGAAAAAAACACATTTTGAAACCGACGCGGTCCGGACACAGACAGCGAGAACCCAATACAAGGAGCATTCAACACCGCTCTATCTTACATCTGGTTTTGTCTTTGACGATTCTGAGGAGATGCGCGCATCTTTTGCAGAAGAAAAACAACGCGATTTGTACAGTCGCTATAGCAATCCGAATACGTCAGAGTTTATTGATAAAATTTGCAAAATGGAAGGAGCAGAAGAAGGTTATGCCTTTGCTTCTGGGATGGCGGCTATTTACAGTACTTTTGCGGCGTTGTTAAGTGCAGGCGATCACATCATATCTGCAAGGTCTGTCTTTGGGGCTACTCACAGTCTGTTTACCAAATATTTCCCTAAGTGGCAAATCGAAACTTCTTATTTCAAGGTCAATGAACTCGAAACGATAGCGGATTTGATACAACCCAATACCAAAATCATTTATGCGGAAACACCCACCAATCCCGGTGTGGATGTTTTGGATATCGAAATACTGAGTCGCATCGCAAAAAAACACGGGTTGTTGTTGATTATCGACAATTGTTTTGCAACTCCTTACCTGCAACAACCGATCAAATTTGGCGCCGATTTGGTCATTCATTCTGCAACCAAATTGATAGACGGCCAAGGAAGAGTTTTGGGAGGTGTCACAGTTGGGAGCAAAGACTTGATGCGAGAAATCTATTTGTTTTCAAGATTGACAGGCCCTTCTTTATCGCCTTTCAATGCATGGGTTTTGTCAAAAAGCTTGGAGACACTTGCAGTTCGAGCAGAACGACAATGTGAAAATGCCTTGCGATTGGCTACTTTCTTGGAAGGACATCCCAAGGTAAACTGGGTCAAATACCCTTTTTTAAAATCTCATCCTCAATACGAAATTGCGCGCAAACAAATGAAATTGGGAGGAGTCGTTGTTACTTTTGAAGTTCAAGGCGGTGTTGCTGCTGGGCAACAATTTTTTGACAACATCCAACTCTGCTCGCTTTCAGCCAATTTAGGCGATTCCCGCACCATTGTTACCCATCCGGCATCTACTACGCATGCCAAATTGGAGGAGGAAGACAAGCGAGCTGTTGGAATTACAGACGGTTTGGTGCGTTGTTCACTTGGTTTGGAACATGTAGAAGATATCATTGCAGACATTCAGCAAGCCTTACAAACTTTGTAAACGGAGCTTGTTTTTTTGTTGAGAGTAAGAAAAGCCCTAGCATTGGTGTCGCTTGGCGGTCATAATTTTGTATCTTCGTCTCGTGCTTTCAAAAAAGACAAAATACGGAATCAAAGCTTTGACTTTTCTCGCCAGATGTGAAGAAAGCAACCCTGTACAGATTTCAGAAATCTCAAAGAAAGAGAATATTTCTCACAAGTTTTTAGAGAGCATACTCTTGACCCTTAAAAAAGCCGGGCTTCTCGGTTCCAAAAAGGGGAAGGGCGGTGGTTATTACTTGCGCAAGCATCCAACAGAGATCAAAATGACTGAAGTCATTCGCGTTTTAGAAGGACCGATTGCTATGGTTCCTTGTGTCAGTTTGAACTTTTATGAAAAATGCGACGATTGCCCAGACGAAACACTTTGCAGTGTCCATAAGTTGATGATTCAGGTTCGTGACAATACTTTGGATGTTTTTCGGAACACGACACTTGCCGATTTGGCATGATTTCTCACGAATTTTATTAATTTTCTATTTTCCTATCATTTTTATAGGGTAATACTTGTGTATGTCTGCTTCAAGTTTTATTTTTGCAGAGTAATCTATTATTCCGATAGGGTAATAGAAAAAATATAATCATGTTGTTAGATCAATTGCACAAAGGAAAAGGAACCCAGAGCTATCGAGAGGCAGTGGGATCGGAAAAACCGATTCGCAGTGTTGCCAAAGCGATTAGCTGGAGGCTTTTGGGGACTTTGGATACCTTGTTGGTCTCATTGTATGTGACAAAAGGTGAACTGGGAACTTCTACTGCGATTGCTTCCATAGATTTTGTCACTAAAATGATTTTGTATTTTTTTCACGAAAGAATTTGGAACACTATTAAATGGGGACGGTAATGAGAACACACTACACTACATCAGCCTTGAAAGAAATCAATGAATCCTTGAAAGGAAAAAGTCCTGAAGAGATTGTTTCTTGGGCGCTTTCAATTGCAGAAAACCCCGTGGTTACCACCAATTTCAGGCCTTATGAAGGAGCAATTCTGCATTTGACAACTTCTCAAATTTCGGATTTGAAAGTGATTTGGTGTGATACCGGTTACAATACTTCAAAGACGTATCTGCACGCAGGCGCTTTGACCGAGCAATTGAATTTGAACATTCATTTGTACGTCCCTAAACAGACTGCTGCGCACAGAGATGTCTTGATGGGCATCCCAAGTGTAGAGGATCCTCAACACAAAGTTTTTACAGAGCAAGTAAAGTTGGAGCCCTTTAAAAGAGCCATGTCAGAACACCAGCCCGACGTTTGGTTTACAAACCTGAGAAAAGGGCAAACCGCCTTTCGTGACAGCATTGATATTGTGTCACAGGACGCGGATGGTATTTTAAAAGTAAGTCCTTTTTACGATTGGTCAGACGAACAATTGGATGGCTATTTGGAATCGAACAAGCTGCCCAACGAATTCAAATATTTCGATCCCACCAAAGTCTTGGGCAATCGAGAATGTGGGTTGCACGCCTAAAAAATAATTAAAATAAAATCTTAGGATTAAATACGTTTAAAAAAACAACAATGAGTACACGATTACAACCCAATGCCTTGGAAAGCGAAGCCATCTATATCCTCAGAGAAGTGGCAGCACAGTTTGAAAAACCTGTCTTGTTGTTTTCTGGAGGGAAAGATTCAATTACCTTGGTGCGCTTGGCACAAAAGGCATTCTATCCTTCTAAAATTCCGTTTCCTTTTTTGCATGTTGATACGGGACATAACTTTCCGGAAACCATTGAGTTTAGAGATCGTTTGTGTTCAGAATTAGGGGTGGAATTGATTGTCCGAAACGTACAAGACAATATCGATGCAGGGAAAGTACAAGAAGAATCTGGCAAATATGCGAGTAGAAATATGTTGCAGACAGAGACGCTCTTAGATGCCTTGGAGGAATTTGGTTTTGACGCTGCCATTGGGGGCGCTCGAAGAGACGAAGAAAAAGCAAGAGCAAAAGAACGTATTTTTTCTGTCAGAGATGATTTTGGAGGTTGGGATGAGAAAAACCAACGCCCCGAATTGTTTGACCTTCTAAACGGAAAAATTGACTTGGGACAAAACGTTCGAGTCTTTCCTATTTCCAATTGGACTGAGTTGGATGTATGGTCTTACATACAAAAAGAAAACATTGAAATTCCCTCCATCTATTTTGCACACCTGCGAAAAGTGTTTTTGAGAGATGGCATGGTGTGGTCTGCAAATGATGCTGTGGTATACCGTGAAGAGGAGGAACTTGTGGAAGAACGCATGGTGCGTTTTAGAACAGTAGGAGACATGAGTTGTACGGCAGCAGTCTTGTCAGAAGCGGTAGACATCGCCAAAGTTGTAGAAGAAATAAGAGACTCCTCCATTTCGGAAAGGGGAGCACGTATCGACGACAAACGGTCAGAGGCTGCGATGGAGAAGAGAAAACAGCAAGGGTATTTCTAAAAAAAATAGGATTTTGCTGAAACAAGTAAAAAAGATAAAAATTCAAACAAGGCAGATCGCCAATAGGGAACTAAAGAAATGGAAGTTTTAAAAATAGCAACAGCGGGAAGTGTAGACGACGGTAAAAGTACGTTGATTGGACGTATTTTATACGACACAAAATCTTTGACCGACGACAAATTAGAAGCCATTGAGCGAAGTAGCAAACAAAAAGGTTTCGATTACCTAGACTTTTCTTTGGCAACTGACGGTTTGGTGGCAGAAAGAGAACAGGGAATAACCATTGACGTGGCACACATCTACTTTTCAACAGCCAACAAGAGCTATATCATCGCAGACACCCCTGGCCATGTTGAGTACACTCGGAATATGGTTACAGGTGCTTCTACGTCGCAAGCAGCTGTGATTTTGGTAGATGCACGCAAAGGAGTCATTGAGCAAACCTACCGTCATTTCTTTATCAACAATTTGTTGCAAGTCAAAGACATCATTGTCGCGGTAAATAAAATGGATTTGGTCGCTTTTTCTGAAGATAAATTTACAGCCATTAAAAAAGAAATTTTAAGCTTGGCTGCCAAGTCGGATTACAAAGGCCAACACATCACGTTTATCCCTGTGAGTGCTTTGAAAGGAGACAATGTCGTGTACAAATCAGAAAACACGCCTTGGTATGCGGGAAAAACAATGTTGGAGCATTTGGAAAGCTTGAATGCACAAGATGTGTACGAAATTTCTCAAGCCCGTCTGCCAATCCAAGCAGTCATTCGTCCCAAGACGGAAGCTTTTCACGATTTTAGAGGCTATGCTGGGAAATTGTACGGAGGTTCTTTGAGTGTCGGAGATGCGGTGACGGTCTTGCCTTCGAAGACCCGTTCCAAAGTCAAGGAGATTTATTTCTTTGACAAGACCTTTCAAACAGTTGAAAGAGGAACTTCTGTCAATATTACACTCGAAAATGACATCAATATCAGCAGAGGAGATCTGTTGGTAAAATCGGATGAATTGCCCAAAGAGGCCAAGCAAATTGAAGCAAAAATTTGTTGGATGGATGTGAAAAAATTAGTTCCAGGATCCAAATATATAGTACAGCACGGTACGCAACGTGTTTTGGCAAAAGTAGCAGCCATCAAAACGGTGATCAAAACTGATTTTTCTGGAAATGATGAAGAGACAGACCAATTGGAAATAAACGCGATTGGACGCGTCAACTTAAAATTGGCAAAACCTTTGTTTTACGATGCCTATGCCGACAATAAAGCCAATGGGTCTTTTATTTTAATCGATCCACAATCCAATCATACCTCGGGGGTCGGTTTTATTCAATAATTAATTTTTTTGATGTCAGTTAAGCACATCACAAAACTCATATAAATACGTTTGATATGTTAAGTTTTAGATCAGAAATAGAAAATCCAGTTGTCGAGAAAGACATTGTCGACTTGGCCAATAAAATCCAACTCTTTCACGAAGGGAATATCGATGAAGAGAAATTTAGGAGTTTGCGATTGGCTCGTGGAGTCTACGGGCAACGTCAGTTTGGAGTTCAAATGATTCGAATCAAACTTCCTTATGGAAAAGTAACCAGTGATCAGTTGCACCGTATAGCAGATGTTTCCGATGAGTATTCTCGGGGTCGATTGCACATTACCACACGGCAAGATATTCAAATCCATTACGTAAGTTTGGACAGAACTCCTGAGTTGTGGGCCCAACTTGAAAAGAGCGACATTACCTTGCGTGAAGCATGTGGAAATGCCGTGAGAAACGTCACTGCTTCAGAAACGGCAGGGATTGATCCAAAAGAACCTTTTGATGTGTCGCCTTATGCACATGCCGTATTTCAGTTTTTTTTACGCAACCCTATATGTCAAGAATTGGGGCGTAAATTCAAAGTTTCTTTTTCGGGAACTTCAGAAGATACCGCTTTGAGTTACATGCATGATATTGGGTTTATAGCCAAAACAAAAACAATCAATGGGGCAGCTGTACGCGGTTTTAAAGTGATGTTGGGAGGTGGGCTAGGCTCGCAACCTCGTTTGGCCGATGTGGCACATGAATTTTTAGAGACAGACAAAATCATTCCTTATATGGAAAGTGTTTTGCGTGTGTTTGACCGTTATGGAGAGCGTTCCAAGCGCGCCAAAGCACGTTTGAAATTTTTAATCAAAGAGCAAGGATTGGAAGCGTTCAATGAGATTGTAGCGACCGAAACCAAAGCTTTGTTACACAAAACAGTTGCCATTGAAACGGCAGGTTTTGAAACTCCAGAACTCCCATCGATTGCCATTCCAGAAGTTCAGATCTCTGACCAGGCAGCTTATCAGGCATGGAAGGCAAACAACGTGATTGCTCAAAAGCAAGTCGGACTGTTTGCCATCGGAGTCAAAGTGACTGTCGGAGATTTTTATACCAAAGAAGCTCGGGTTTTAGCTGATTTGATTAAGAAATATGCGGGAGACGAAATTCGTTTGACCCTAAGACAAGACATTTTGATACGTCATGTCAAAGAATCTTTGTTGCCTTTTTTCTATCAAGAATTGGGGAAATTAGGAATGGTGGATTTGGGCTATCAATCGATACAAGATGTTACAGCATGTCCAGGTACGGATACATGTAACCTAGGGATTGCTAACAGTACGGGGATTGCTGATGAATTGGGAAAAGTACTGCGTGCAGAATATCCTCAGTTTGCCAACAACCCAAAGATGGAAATAAAAATCAGTGGTTGTATGAACGCTTGTGGACAGCACAACATGGCTGCCATTGGTTTCCAAGGAATGTCTGTCAAGTCAGGTAAAAATGTAGCTCCTGCCTTGCAAGTTCTTCTGGGAGGAGGTACGTTGGGAGACGGTCAAGGTCGTATTTCCGACAAAGTCATTAAAATTCCGAGCAGAAGAGGGCCAGCAGCCTTGCGTTTGGTGCTCAATGATTACATCCAAAACAGTGGTGGGCAAACATCTTTTATTGCCTATTATTTAGACAAAGGAGAAAAGTATTTTTACGACTTCTTAAAACCCCTTTCTGACGTAACCAATTTAGAAGCAATGGATTTTGTGGACTGGGGAGCTGAAGAAGCATATGAAAAAGCAGTTGGAGTAGGAGAATGTGCGGGTGTGGTCATTGATCTAATCGCGACACTGTTGTTGGATAGCAAGGAGAAATTGGAGAATTCCAAAACTTCTTTTGAAGAGGGAAAATTCTCCGATGCCATCTATTATTCCTACAGTGCTATTGTCAATACAGCCAAAGCTTTGTTGACAGCTGAGGGGCAAAAGACGAATACCCACAACAAAATTATTGCTGATTTCAACGCGTTTTTTGTAGCGACTAAAAAAATTGAGTTGGGAGCTGATTTTGAGACATTTGTATACCAAATCAATCAAAATGAACCCTCAGAAGCTTTTTCCGTTCATTATTTGGAACAAGCAGAAAAGTTTTACAAGATTGTAGAAGCATACAGAGCCGCGGAATTAACGGAAGTATAAACAGGCTATTTGAAGAGTTGTTGTTATTTTTTACAACTTCTTTTGAAAAGAATAAACAGGATGAAAAAACAACCTAAATTGACATTGGTAGGAGCAGGACCGGGAGATCCGGATCTGATTACGTTGAAAGGCGTCAAGGCGTTGAACCAGGCAGATGTGGTTTTGTACGATGCCTTGGTCAATGAGTCTTTGTTGCAACACGCACCTGAAGCCACATTGCTTTTTGTGGGCAAGCGCTTAGGATGCCATGCGTATACACAAGACGAAATCAATCAATTGATAGTGGACAACGCCTTTAGTTTTGGACACGTTGTTCGGTTGAAAGGAGGGGATCCTTTTGTTTTTGGAAGGGGAACGGAAGAATTGGATTATGCGGAAAGTTTTGGCCTAGAGGTACAGATTGTTTCAGGTGTTACTTCTTCGATATCGGTTCCTGCCAGTTTGGGTGTATCCTTGACCAAGCGAAAGGTAGCCAACAGTTTTTGTGTGGTGACTGGAACAACAACAGACCGAACGTTGAGTGCGGATTTGTACGCTTTTGCCAAAACCTCAGCGACGGTAGTGGTTTTGATGGGAATGAGCAAATTGGATCAGATTGTTGCCATTTTTAAAGGAGAAAAAAAAGGGGATTTGCCTGTAGCCATTATTCAAAACGGTACCACTGAACAGGAAAAAATAGGCATTGGAACCATTGATACCATTACAGCCGTCGTGGCTGATGAAGGCTTGAGTTCCCCCGCGATTATTGTGATTGGAGAAGTGGTGAAGGAAAGTCAAAAACTTCGATATTTTTATGAAGAACTTACGATTGACAACGAAGTTTTTTACGATCGATTTATCAATTAAAAGAACCCATTAAAAAAATGGATACACATACAAATACCAATCACGAACTATCAAAGAATGATGGACAGCCTTTGAATCAGCTGTACCCCATTTTTTTAAAGGTTAGGGTATTGCAGACCTTGATTATAGGAGGTGGCAATGTTGCTTTGGAAAAATTGACATTTCTTTTAAAGTCAAGTCCATCAGCACAAGTGACTTTAGTTTCTCCGATGTTTCGTGAGGAGACCATTGCCTTGGCTGACAAGCACGGCATCCCGATGATTTTGCAGGTCTATGACTCTAGCTTTTTGGACGGAAAGCACATGGTGATCGCCACCACAGATTCAGATGTTGTAAACAAAAGTGTTTACAATGACTGTAAAGAGCGAAATATTTTGGTCAATTTGGCTGACAATCCTCCTTACTGTGATTTTTATATGGGTGGAATCGTTACCAAAGGAAATGTGAAAATAGCCATTTCGACTAACGGAAAATCGCCTACGATGGCGAAACGTTTGCGACAATTTTTTGAGGATGTTATTCCAGCGGACATCAATGAATTGGCAGAAAATTTAAACGAATATCGAAAAACAATCAAAGGTGACTTTGAGCAAAAGGTGGAAGCCATGAATGAATTTACCAAATCTTTGGTCACCAAAATCAAATAAATTGAATATCAACAGGGGCAAGTGGTAATTTATTGCGATTTTTGCCTTTTATAGTAATTATAAAAAAGAGAAAAAAATGATCAAAACAGATATTTTAATAATTGGAGCTGGTCCCGTGGGGATGTTCGCTGTTTTTGAAGCAGGATTGTTAAAGTTGCGTTGTCACCTAATTGACGCATTGGCAGAGCCTGGAGGTCAATGTACAGAGATTTATCCCAAAAAACCGATTTATGACATCCCAGCGTATCCCGAAATTTTAGCAGGAGATTTGGTGAAAAATTTGGCAACTCAAATTGCGCCTTTTCAGCCGAGTTATACTTTGGGAGAGCGAGCAGATACCATTGAAAAATTAGCGGATGGCAGTTTCAAAGTGACCACCAATAAAGGGACAGAACACAACGCACCTGTTGTGTTTATTGCAGGAGGACTCGGGTCTTTTGAACCCCGAAAACCGCCCATCAAAGAAATTGTCGATTTCGAAGATTGTGGTGTGGAATACATCATCAAAGATCCTGAAATTTACAGAGGTAAAAAAGTAGTCATTTCAGGAGGGGGTGATTCCGCCTTGGATTGGGCTATTTTCTTAGCCGATATTGCTGATGAGGTGTCGTTGGTACACCGAAGAAAAGACTTTAGAGGAGCTTTGGATTCTGTGGAAAAAGTAGCGGAATTGTCAAAATCAGGAAAAATCAATTTGATTACCGATGCCGAAGTCAAAGAAATTCATGGAGAAGGAAAGGTGTCTTCTTTGTTGATCCAACACAAAACAGAAGGGGCAATTGTCAAAGAATGTGATCATTTTGTTCCCTTGTTTGGCTTGTCACCAAAACTCGGTCCCATCGGAGATTGGGGCTTGGAAATCGAAAAAAATGCGATTGTCGTAAACAACGCTTTGGATTACAGTACCAACATCCCAGGAGTTTTTGCAATTGGTGATGTCAATACATATCCAGGAAAGCTCAAATTGATTTTGAGTGGTTTCCACGAAGCAACCATCGCAGTTCAGTTTGCGTACAACATCATCAACCCTGGAAAGCGGTATGTGATGAAGTACACAACCGTCAATGGTGTTACAGGTTTTGATGGTGAAAAGAAAGAAGCGAAAAAAGCAGTTGTAAAAAGCATCGTATAATGTCAGATATAAAAGTAAAAATAACAGATAGAGAAGGAGTGATTCATGATTTAGAAGCACCGACAGATATGGGGATGAACCTCATGGAATTGTGCAAAGCCTACGAATTGCCTGTTGAAGGGACATGTGGGGGGATGGCTATGTGTGCCTCTTGCCAGTGCTATGTAACTTCTGATCACGAGCTGCCTGAAAAGGGAGATGCTGAAGAAGACATGTTGGACCAAGCTTTTTTTGTGGAGGACAACAGTCGTTTGGGCTGTCAACTTCACCTAACGCTTGAGCTAGACGGTCTGGAAATCGTTTTGGCTCCCGAAAGTGACGTTTGATCTTAACTAAGAGTCGTCTTAAAGACGCATTGAAAATAAAAAAAGGCTGTTTATAAACAGCCTTTTTTTGTGCTCGTTTGTTTTAGTATTTGCATTAATGACTTGTAGAAGTTAAAACCTACTCACAACAAACCAAATACCAAACCCAATTAAAAAAACAATTCCTAAAACACTGATTGATATTAAGAATCGGGAAGGACGCGCTTCTATAGGGGTGTGTTTGCTACAAATCAAGGAGAGGTTTAAAATGGCGTAAAATGGGGCACTTAAAAAAGAAAGAATGGTCGCAATCTTGATCAACCAAGCCATTTCAGATTTGAAAAATAAAAGTATGCAAAGGGTTCCAATGGCTAAAAAAGAGATCCAAAACCAATACCCGTATTTGTAATTGCGTTTTCCGAGAAGTTCCGTGGCTTTGAGCATTGACCTTGGAGAAGCATCCAAAGTAGTCAAACTCGTACTAAACATGGTTGTAAGTGCAGCAAAGGCAATAATCCAATAACTGCTAGGCCCCAAGTTTTTAGTGTACATGGAAACCAACTGTTGTGAAAATTTCACAGCCCCTCCTTCAAAAGTATCACCGGAGCCATAAAACACAAAACAACCAAGAGCGACAAAACATAGACCTATTGACAAGGTGGCCGCATAGCCAATGTTGAAATCCAATAAAGTTTGTTTGAGGGTCGTCTTTGTTTCTTTTTGTTTTTCAACAGTCCACAGCGATTGCCAAACAGAGATGTCCAAAGGGCCAGGCATCCATCCCATAAAAGCGATCAAAAAACCAATCTCCAAAGCGCCTTGGGGAATGATTTGTCGAAAATGGATGGTTTGTGTGTGATTTTTAAAGGCTATGCTGACAGCGATAAAAGTTGTTAGTGCCAAAACAAGCACGATGTATTTGATCAAGTTGTCTAGCAATTTGTATTTTCCCAAGGTTAATAATAAGAAGGCCACAGCAGTGACTAAAAGGCTCCAGATAAAAATAGAAGTATCACTTCCGAACAGGTTAGCTGCCAGCCCTGCGGTTACAATTGTCACGGCCGCTTGTATGGTAAACATCGTTGCAAACGTGAGAACAAAATAGGCTCTTAGGGCATTTTTTGACATTTTTTGATACCCTTCCAAAAGACTTTCTCCTGTTGCAGCGGCATACCTTGGACCAAATTGAAAAAAGGGGTACTTACAGAAGTGGGCCAAAAGGAGCGCCCAGACCAAACCGAAACCGAAATCTGCTCCGGCTTTGGTTGATTGTACCAGGTGAGAAACCCCAATAGCAGCTCCTGCAAATAACAATCCAGGACCTAATTTTTTTATGAATTTGAACATGTTTTGAGTGTGTAAAGGGGGCTAAGAAAGTTTTGTGAAAAGGGACTGAAGTATTTGTTAATACGCTTGTTTTGAAGGATGTATTTTAATTTAAAGAATTTGAGTTTTGGATGATTTCTGCGAGGAGTTTTTTCGCTCTCAGAAGTTTGACTTTGACATTGTTGATGGGCTCATTTAGTTCCGCTGCAATCTCTTTGTAAGTCAATTCTTGAAAATATCTTAAATGAATTACTTTTTGGTAGTGAGGTTTCAAGAGTTTGATGTGCGCGAGCAACTGCGAAAGGTTTTGTTCGATGATCAATTGGTCTTCTGGAGAAGGTGCATTATCGGTGATGTCTTGTGTATAATTGAAAACAGGATCGATTGTTAACAACTCTTTTTTTGTTTTTCTCAATTCATCAATCTGAAGATTTTTAGAAATGGAAAGCAGCCAAGTTTTAAAATTGTAGGAGTCCTTGTACAAGTCTATCTTGTCAAATGCTCTTGAGAAAGTTTGAATGGTGATGTCTTCCGCTTTGTTTTCATCATTGGTTTTGGAAAATTGAAATCGGTAGATGTCATTCCAATAATGATTGAGTAATGCTTTGAAAGCCGCTTGTTTGCCCTGTTTTGCCTCTGCTATATAAAACTGAATTGATTCTGTCATGTTATTTTTAAATTGCAGGCGAGCCAATATAAATAGGGTTTAAAAAAAGTAACGTCTCTAAAAATAGGTGTAATTTCTTAAAAAAACACAAAAAATGTTTTTTAAAAAAAATTGTGAATTTAATATAGCAGGAAGTGAATCGGAAAAAGAGGCATTGTTATATCTGAGAGGGGATATCGATCAATGATGATGATGCTAGTTGTTCTCGCAGTCTTCCGGCATTTTTCCGCAAAAACCACAAGGCTCTCCCTTTTCATTGAAATTGCTGTTTTGACTGGCGCATGTCCCTGAGAACTCCCCGTTTTTTTTTGCCCAAATTTTAATAGCAATCCCTGCAAATCCTAGTGCCAACAGGAAAAAAGTAATTAGAAGAAGTTTCATGAGAAAAGTTGTTTTTGAAATGCAAAGATAGACAAAACAGAAAAACAAAATTCAAACAACACAAAATCTTTGCAATTGATGGAAATAGTTGACCAAAACCTACCCAATCCAACTCAACTTTCTCAGGTGAGTATCTGCACATGTATAAAATCACACAATTGTTTCTTTAAGAAATTTAGTGACAAGTTTTTAGAGCGTTATTTTCTTTTGTTTATTTTTTTTAAGGTGTTTTTTTAAAACAACATAGAGCTCTTTTTTGAGTTTTCGATTTCTTTCTTTCAACGTGTTTGTTTGAATGGCCAAGTCAAAATGTTTGTTTCGATAAGTTTCGTGTTCATTGGGAACTTTAATGTCGTCCAACAGTTCTTGAAGTCGGTTTCTGTGATCCTGTAACAGTTGGAGGAGATCGGCTCCCATCTTTTGATTTTTTTTCAATAAGTCTACTATCTTTTGGCACTTGGCAATGTGTTCTTTGTCCAGAAAGGCCAGTGTGTTATCGAGAATCAAATCTTCAAAAAAAAGTTCTACGTCTGCAATGAATTTCAATTCGGAGATCCAACTACTGGTAGCTTGATGCATCTCTAAGGTTCCTATTTTTATCTCTTTTGTTTTCATTTTGTCTGTGGTTTTTATGACAGCTCATTTTTTGTGACAAACACAAATTTCAAGTCTGTTTGTGGGTTGATGGATCTTCAATCAACTTATTTCAATCTGTTTTTTAGGGATTGTTTTTGCAGCCTCCTTTTTTGCCAATTGCAACTGCAAAATTCCTTTTTTGTAAGTCGCATTTACGTTGGCTTCCAAATCGGCATTGGCGGGAATTTTGAGAGATCTTTTAAAAGAATTGTAGGAAAACTCTTTGCGTGTATAATTTTCTGCTGTTTCTTCTTCCTCTTGGGTTTTTTCTCCAGAAACATGTAGGATGTTTTCATCGAGTGTGATGTTAAAATCTTCTTTTGAAAACCCAGGAACGGCAAACTCAATTTCAAACAAATCTTCTTTTTCTTGAATGTTCATGGCTGGTAATATTCCGTTGTCAAATGTGAAATCATCATTGACAAACGGGTCGAAGCTCAGTAAATTTTTAAACGCATCATTTCTCCACGGAAATAGAGCGTTTTGTGTATTGAATTTTAAAAGTGTCATGTCATATTTATTTAAGTTAAACGTCTGCGGATGCTCTAAAATAAAAGATGAAAAAAGCATATAAAATGATATCTGTCAACATCTGTAAATTATTTTTTTTGAGGCAGGTGTTTTTAGTAGCGTTGCTTGGAATAATAATCACGGACCAATGCGATAATTTGGTTCTCCGTCATGTTGTCTATTTTTTGAACTTCATTTGTCTTATTAAACAACTCTTTGTAGTGTTCTTGCAATTCTTTTTTTAATTTGAAATTGGTTTCAGCTGGACCAAAAATCACCAATTCATCCGCATCTTTGATTTCAGTTACAATTGTTTTGAAATAGTTTTTAAGTTGTTGTTTTTCACGCTCAAGGTATTTGCTATCGTGTACAACATCTTGTGGTCCCCCTTTGAGTCGAGTCCCAGCCCCACCTTTTACATGAAAATCATCCAAATTGGACGCAATGGTTTTGAATGGGTTTTGTTTGTTTGAAAGGTCTACAATATGTGCTTTTCGTTTGTCAATCCAGATACCAATTTGCTTCATGGGTTTGTGCTTTAGGTTTGTTGGTGTTTATGAATTAAGTTTCTTTCATTCCTTATAATTTTCAGTCACTTTTGCCATTTTTTTTCAATACAGGCAAGACCAACAAGGGCTTTTGCAAATGAAACCCAATTTGATGTATCAGAGAACCTGAAAATAATTTTTCAAAAAACGTGTGTTTGTAACGCAGCATAACGATCAGGTCTATCGGTGTATTTTTTTTAAAATTCTCAATAGTTTCTTCTGTGTTTTGGTTGTCAACAAAGTGAAATAAGTGAGCAATGCCATGAAACAGCTTTTCAAGTTGCAATTTGTTTTCTTTTTGTTGGGTAGATAAATTGTACCCATAAGTGGCGTTTAAAATATGGATCATTGAGTGGTTATTTGTGCCAATTTCCAAGAGTTCATTGAGCGTTTCTTTTTGAAAGTTTACTTCGTAATTTGTTGGAAATAAGATTTTAACGAGCGGGGAGAAGGGGTGTTTTTGAGGGATTGCCAGGATCGGACACTTTGTTTTGTCTATTGCGTGAATGGTATTGGTGCCAAACAAAATCTTTTGAATCCCACTAGCTCCTTTGGTTCCCATCACAATCAACTCAATTGCATGTGCTTCCGTCAGCTTTTCGATTTCCGATTGCAAGGTGTTGAAAGATGAAATTGTTTCGAATTGGTGTTTGTTATTTGGATATTTTTCTAAAATCTTTTCCTTTGTTTTTTTGAGTCTGTTTTGAGAGTTTTTACGTGTGATGTCCATCAGTTCCAAATCTTGTCTGCTAGTAATGCTAAGTTCTGGATTGTATAATATAGGTGTGTAAGTATGCACCAAATAAAACAAACATTCGGTTGTTTTAAAGAGTTCTAGTGCATAGTAAATGGCGTTCCATGAATTTTTAGAAAAGTCTGTAGGCAAAAGTATTTTTTTCATTTCAAACAACTGTTTTGTAGTTTTCTTTACAAACAAATAGGATTGTTTGCAAAAGGAGCTTTTCAGTTTAATTTTTGTTTAAATCAATTTATGGGCCGGTATTTTGGTGGTTGTTAAAAGTGTGAACGCGAGACTTTTTTTGAGTTTGAAATCCTTCAAGGATTTTATTTTTGTCCTTCACAAGAATGTTTTAAAATGAAATGGGGGGTTGCCCCCCCATTTCGTTGATTGTCCCAAAAAATTAATTCAGACTTAGAAATCACCGACATTGTCAATAAACAAGAGTCGTTTCTTTCCATTTTGTCAGTTATTTTGGAACACCAACTGTGACCCTAAGATTCGCTTCAAAGGATCGAGTTTTGAGAGCATATCTTATGTGTGATTTCTCCTTTGTTTTGACACTGATGGGCTTTCTCCCTCAAGGTTGCAGAACAGCTGGTATCGGTAACGATAGGTGTCCAAAAGTGTTCAAAACTTTTCAAGCAATTTTCAATGAACTAGCACTTTAGTCATGCAACCTTTGATTAAATATAATTAACAAATGTTAATAATGCAAAAAAAATAGCAATATTTTAAAAAATTATTTCCCACTATTGCCATGCCAACAAGGGTTTTTTGTCCGCTGTGCAAATACACGGTACAAAAAAACACCTTTATGACTAGCAAAAGGTGTTTCTTATGGTTATTGGGAAACTTTTTTTAGAAAGAATACTTGTTATCAGAGATCAATTTAGAGGCGATTGATTTTCGCAATGCGATTGCATCAGGATGGTTGTGGTATTTGGTGAATCGTTTCAAGCCCATGAGCATCATTTGCTGATCGTCACCCTTGGGCAATGAAAAAATAGCCTCTTTTGCCTTGCTCGATATCATTTCTACGGCATTGAACAGGTTCAATTGAGCCATGGCAATTTGTGCTTTGCTATCTGCATCAGGAGCCTGTTGTACTCTTTTTTCTGTTTTCAGGAGCGTGGATTCTGCCAAATAAATTTCCATGATGATTTCTGCTATGCAAGAGACCAATTGTTGTTGCTTTTCGAGTTCCATGCCATGCGTTTCTACTGCCTTTCCGGCAATCATCAAGGCTACTTTTTTTAATTTTGAAACCATGGCATTTTCTTCAGAAAACAATACCGAATAGTCAGGCGTCTCAAACGCTGGAATGCCCATCAATTCCTGAGCTACCTCCATGGCTGGAGTCATCAAGTCTAGTTCCCCTTTCAATGCCTTTTTGAGAAGCATGCCAACGGTCAACAGACGATTGATCTCATTTGTTCCTTCATAGATTCTACCAATGCGCGCATCTCGCCAAGCAGCTTCCATAGGGGTTTCTTTGGAAAATCCCATGCCTCCAAAAATCTGTATGCCTTCATCGGTTACGTATTGAACTGTTTCAGAGGCGTATACTTTTAAGATGGCACATTCGATGGCGTATTCTTCGACTCCTTTTAATTCTGCTTCTTGGTGTGATTTACCGGCTGCAATATATTCATCAATTTTGTTTTGAATGTCTTTTGCTGCTCGGTAACAACCCGATTCTGATACATATGTTTTCGTAGCCATTTCTGCGAGTTTGTACTGAATGGCGCCAAAAGAGGAAATGGGTGTTTTGAATTGTTTCCGTTCGTTGGCGTATTTGATGGCTTCGTTGTTGATTCTTCTGCATGCATCCAAGCAGGCTGCAGCCAATTTGATGCGTCCTACATTCAATGAATTTAAGGCAATTTTAAAACCGGCACCTCTTTCAGAAAGCATGTTTTCCAAGGGAACTTTTGTGTCGCTGAAAAAAACTTGTCTTGTGGAAGATGCTTTGATGCCTAATTTGTGTTCTTCTTCGCCCAAGAGAATACCGTTTGGAGTATTTGAGTCGTATTCAACGATAAATGCAGTGATGTTTTTGTCCTCTTCAATTCGTGCAAAGACAATCATCAAGCTGCAAAACCCTGCATTTGAAATCCACATCTTTTGACCAGAAATCAGGTAATGCTTGCCATCTTCTGTGAGTGTTGCTTTTGTTTTTCCAGAGTTGGCATCACTTCCGGCTCCGGGTTCTGTAAGGCAATAAGAGCCAAACCATTCTCCAGAAGCCAACTTAGGAACGTATTTTTGTTTTTGGGCTTCAGTCCCATACAACAAAATAGGCATGGTTCCAATCCCTGTGTGAGCGCCAAAGGCAGTAGCCATTGAGCCCGAAGCACCAGAAATATAATCACAAACCAACATGGCCGAGACAAATCCCATGCCCATTCCTCCATAGACTTCTGGAACAGAAATACTCAGAAGCCCCATCTCTCCGGCTTTGACCATGATTTCTTCTGTAAAAGCATAGTCCCCCTCTTCAAAACGGTTTTTTTGTGGCCACACATCTCGGTCAATAAATTCTTGTACCGAGACTTTCATCATTCGTTGTTCCTCCGTAAAGTCTTCCGTGATAAAAACATCGGTTGCTTTTGTTTCTTTGGTTAAAAACTCACCTCCTTTTATTGTTTCCATAATTACTTTTTTTAAGTTGAAAAAATAAAATTTATTTTAAAAATTCATAAATCCCCGCGGCACCTTGTCCTGTTCCGACACACATGGTGACCATTCCGTACTTGTTTTTTCGTCTTCTCATTTCGTTAAACAGCTGTACAGACAGTTTTGCACCTGTGCATCCCAGGGGATGACCAAGAGAAATGGCACCTCCATTGACATTCACAATCTCCTGATTGATTTCTAAGGCGCGTAAGACTGCCAAAGATTGAGAAGCAAATGCCTCGTTCAATTCAATCAAATCGATGTCTTTGAGTTGCATGCCTGCACGATCCAAAGCCTTAGGAATCGCTTTTACAGGACCAATTCCCATGATTTTTGGGGGTACGCCAGCTACTGCAAAAGAAACCATCCGAGCAATGGGTTCTAAATTCAATTCCTTGACCATTTTTTCGCTCATGACTAACACAAAAGCTGCACCATCACTCATCTGTGATGAGTTTCCAGCCGTTACAGATCCACCATTCGCAAAAACAGGTTTTAGTTTGGCCAGTGCTTCTATGGAAGTGCTTCTTCTGGGGCCTTCGTCTTTGGAAACGGTAAAATTCCGTTGTTGTTTATTGTCTTCTTCGTTCATAAAAATTTCTTCCACCTCAATCGGAACAATGTCCTCTTTGAAAAGATCCTTGTCCAAGGCGTTCAAAGCTTTTTGATGGGAACGAAATGCAAATGCATCTTGGTCTTCCCGAGAAACCTTGTATTGCTTGGCAACCGCTTCTGCGGTCAACCCCATTCCCCAATAGTAATCTTCATGGCCTGCGGCAGTTGCTTTGTAATTGGGAACCGGTCTGTAACCTCCCATTGGGATGTAGCTCATGCTTTCGACACCACCGGCCAAAATACAATCTGCCATGCCTGCTTGAATTTTTGCGGCCGCAATGCTAATTGTTTCCAAACCAGACGCACAATAACGGTTGACTGTCATTCCAGCAACGGTATCGATTTTCAAGCCCATCAAAGAAATCAGTCGGCCAATATTCAGTCCTTGTTCTGCTTCCGGCATGGCATTTCCGACAATCACATCATCGATCCGAGATTTGTCCAATGCGGGCACATTTTTTAACAGGTGTTCGATGGTTTCTGCTGCCAATTCGTCCGGTCTTTTGAATCGAAAAACCCCTTTTGGTGCTTTCCCAACAGCAGTTCTGTATCCTTGTATGATGTATGCGGTTGTGTTCATATATGTGTTTTTTTAGAGGTGTTTTTTGTTCAAGAACTCTTTTGTAAAAAATCTAATTCCTCAAAGGTTTTCCTGTCTTTAGAGTGTGTTGTATGCGTTCCAAGGTTTTGCGTTCTGTCAACAAGGACAAAATAGCTTCTCGTTCTAAGTCTAATAAGTACTGTTCAGAGACAAACGTCGGTTCGGACAAATCTCCTCCGGCCATGATATAGCCCAATTTATTGGCGATTTTTTTGTCGTGTTCGGATGCGTACTGTCCTTTTTGAAGGCTGTCGGTTCCAACTTGAAACATGCCCAGTGCTTGTTGTCCAAGAACTTTAATCTTTTTCCGGATGGGTTGTGTGTAGCCGTCTTCTAACATCTGCAGTGCGTAGCGCTTTGCAATGGCGATCTGTCGGGCAGGGTTGACCACAACCAAATCTTTGCCCTCTTGGTAATACCCCAGGTCAAAAGCTTCGTGTGCGGATGTAGCCACCTTTGCCATGGCGATATTGATAAAGCTATCCCGCAATCGGTTTAGCTTGACATCGTCTTTTAAAAACGCTTCGGAGGCACGCAGCGTCATTTCTTTGGTTCCTGCACCAGCAGGAATGATGCCCACTCCAAACTCCACGAGTCCTGTGTAGGTTTCTGCGGAGGCAATTACTTTGTCAACGTGCAAACTCATCTCACAAGCACCCCCAAGAGTCATTCCTCTTGGAGTGAGCAGCGTGGGAACGGAAGAATAGCGCAAACGCATCACTGTGTCTTGAAACAATTTTGTCGCCCGATTCAATTCGTCGTATTCTTGTTCAACAGCTAGTAAAAAAGCCATGGCTAAGTTGGCACCCACAGAAAAATTAGCGGCTTGATTTCCTAAGATGACCGCTTCGTATTCTTGTTCGGCCAAATCGATGCCTTTGTTGATGGCTTCTAGCACTCCGCCTCCAATTGTATTCATCTTGGATTGAAATTCGACGTTCAATACCCCGTCGCCAAGGTGTTGGATCGCTGCTTCCTCGTTGGACCAAATGGTGGTGGTTTTCCGAATGTTGTTTAGGATTAGAAAGCTTTCTTGTCCGGGTACTTTGAGGTTGGATTTTGTGGCGATGTCATGGTAGTAGGAAGCCCCTTCTTGAATTGTGTAAAAGGAATTTTGGCCTTTTTCAAGCATCTCGCTCACCCAGTTGTTCAAACTGAGATTTTCAGATTCGATGAGTTCGATTCCTTTTTCGATGCCTATGGCATCCCAAATTTCAAAAGGACCGTGTTCCCAGCCAAATCCAGCTTTCATAGCGTCGTCTATTCGAAACAATTCCTCAGATATTTCGGGAATTCGGTTCGCGCTGTAAGCAAACAACGCCGCCAATGTTTTTCGGTAAAACAGGCCCGCTTTGTCTTTTCCTTCAATCAATATTTCAAAACGATCGATGACTTTGTCAACGTTTTTTGTCGCCGACAAACTTGCAAATTTCGCTTTTTTAGATGGGCGATAACTAAGGGTGTCTAAGTCAAGGGCTAAAATTTGTCTCTTTCCATTGGCGTCGATGTCTTTTTTGTAAAAGCCTTGCTTTGTTTTGTTGCCTAGCCATTTGTTTTCAAGCATTGTACTGAGATATGTAGGCAGTTCAAAAAGTGCATGTGCCTCGTCTTCGGGGCAGTTTTTATGGAGTCCGTTTGCTACGTGAACAAGTGTGTCCAATCCGACCACATCGACGGTTCGAAAAGTGGCTGATTTTGGGCGCCCGATGAGCGGTCCTGTTAATTTGTCAACTTCTTCTATGCTGAGCTTCAATTCTTTGACAATGTGAAACAAACTCATGATTCCAAAAATACCGATGCGGTTGCCGATAAATGCGGGAGTGTCTTTTGCAAGCACAGCTGTTTTTCCAAGAAAATTTTGACCGTAGTTCATCAAGAACGCTACCCATTCGGGTTTGCAAGAAGGACCTGGAATTACCTCAAAAAGCTTTAGATATCTGGGTGGATTGAAGAAATGAGTCACAGCAAAATGTTCTTGAAAATCTTTGCTGCGTCCTTCATTCATAAATTTGATGGGAATCCCAGATGTGTTTGAGGTAATAAGAGTTCCAGGTGTTCTGTATTTTTCTATGGATTCAAAAACATGTTTTTTGATGTCTAAGCGTTCTACGACAACTTCTAAAATCCAATCCACACCGGCAATTTTGTGCAGGTCGTCTTCTAAGTTTCCCGTCTTGATCCTCTTTGCGAATTCTTTTTTGTAAATAGGGGAGGGACTTGATTTTAAAGAAGCCAAAAGGTGCTCGTTTACAAGGCTATTACGCACGACTTTGTCTTGCATTTTAAGTCCATTTGCAGTTTGTTTTTTGTTGAGTTCCTTTGGAGGAATGTCTAACAACAATACTTCCACACCTATGTTGGCAAAATGACAAGCGATTCCAGATCCCATAATCCCGGATCCAATGACTGCGACTTTTCGTATGTGTTTTTTCATTTGGTAAAAATTCTGAGATTTTATTCTCATGGGTTTGTTTAAAAATGAGGCAGGGCTTTATTTTGACTCAAATATCAATCGATCCGAAATCAATTGGTTGATGGTTTCGGTGACCTCAAAAAAATGTTTTATTTGTACCTCTGACAATTGATTTTTGACGGTTTCGTTAAATCGAAGCACACTTTTTTTCGAATCTTCTCTTTTCTCTTTTCCGAGTGCTGTCAATTTTATAAAAACACCCCGTCCATCCTTTGGATTTTTTTCTCTGTAGATCAATTCTTTGGTTTCCATGTTCTTTAACAACCGTGATAGACTCGTAGATTCCATTCCCATTTTTGGTCCCAATGCCGTTGATGCTGTGCCCTTCTCTTGGTCGATGTTCAATAGCATGAATCCGGTAGCCATCGTGCTTTCGTGTTTTGTTGCTTCTTCGTTGTACATTTTAGCAACGGCTTGCCATGTTGCTCTCAGGTGATGGTCTAATGATTTTTCTTTGGGGTACATTGTTAAAAATATATTTTGATTTACTATGCATGCATAACAAATCTATGCAAATATTTCAAACTGACAAAACAATCGCAAAGAAATATGACAGCCCAATTAAATTTATATCTTTGAAAGCAAACCTCTAAAAGAATTTCATTTGTTAAGGATTGAAAATGTAAGTAAAAGTTATGGAGCCAAACAAGCGCTGAAAGGGGTTTCAATTTCAATCCCCAAAGGAAGTATTTGTGGATTGTTGGGACCTAATGGAGCTGGAAAGACCACATTGATTCGGATTTTAAATCAAATTATTTTACCAGATTCTGGGAAGGTGTATTTGGACGGAGCATTATTGGAACCCAAACACATTTCTACGATCGGCTATTTGCCGGAAGAACGCGGCCTATACAAAAACATGAAGGTAGGTGAGCAAGCCTTGTATTTGGCCCAATTGAAAGGGCTGTCAAAAGCTGAAGCGACCAAAAGACTTCGCTATTGGTTTGACAAATTTGACATTTCTGACTGGTGGTACAAAAAGATTCAAGAGCTTTCTAAAGGAATGGCACAAAAAATACAATTCATTGTCACCGTGTTGCACCGTCCAAAGCTATTGATTTTTGACGAGCCATTTAGTGGTTTTGATCCTGTAAATGCGGCATTGATGGCCAAGGAAATTTTACAACTTCGCGACGAAGGTGCAACCGTTATATTCTCCACACATCGGATGGAATCCGTTGAGGAAATGTGTGACCACATCGTTTTGCTTCACCAATCGGAAAAGATTTTGGAAGGTTCCTTGACTTCCTTGCAAAAACAATTTCAGTCTCGTGTTTTTGAGATTGGACTGCAAACAACTGATAAGATGCAAGTGATGGCAAAGTTGTCTTCTAAGTTTGGTATTTCAGAAGCCCACTTCCAAACGCAGCAGGACGAATTGAAATTCCATCTGCAATGGGATCTTGACAAATCTTCAAACGAGTTGATTCAAACCCTGAAAGCATATGGGGAAATCTCCCATTTTGTTGCTGCCATTCCTACGGTGAATGAAATTTTTATGAAAGCCGTAAACGTACATATCGAATAGGTTTGCAAACTGAACTGCGTTGTTGAGCGTACTTTGAAAAATAGAATAATGAAAAAACTACAATTGATTATTTACAGAGAGTTTAAAAGTAAAGTGAACAACAAATCTTTTATGATTCTGACTTTTCTCAGTCCTTTCCTTGTCATTGGGATGGGCATGCTCATCCATTACCTCAGTGCATTGAATGGAAAGGACGTAAAAGAAATTGTACTAGTAGATCAGTCTGCCTTGAAGTTTAAGGATGTGTTTTTGGACAATCCTACTGAGAAATATTTAGACTTTACGGATTTGGGGCTTGAACAGTCCAAAGATCTTGTCCGGCAGCACAAATATAGTGGCTTGCTGTACATTCCACCAATTTCTAAGGGCGTCAAACATTTGGCAGAGTCCATGGAATTTTTTTCTGAAGAGACACCGAGTCTTCCTTTTTTGAGTGCGTTGGAAAGCAAAATCGAAGAACGGCTAAAGTTGCACAAATTAAGTTTGTCTGGAGTGACTTCTAAAACCATCTCAGAAGCGCATTTTGATGTTGATCTCAAACAGGTTAACTTCTCAGGAGAACAATCCTCCAAGTTGGGCAATGGGTTGCGAATAGGATTGGGGTTGGGTGCGGGCTATTTGGTCATGATGTTTATCATCGTCTACGGAAATTCGGTCATGCGAAGTGTGATTGAAGAAAAGACCAGCCGGATCATTGAAATTGTGATTTCCTCTGTCAAACCTTTTCAGTTGATGTTGGGTAAAATTGTGGGCAACGCGATGGCGGGCCTTTTGCAGTTTTTTATATGGGGAATTTTGCTCGTGCTTTTTGGACTATTGGCACGTTTCTTTACAGAGGGAGGTTTTGGGACAACGCCTTCTTCTCTTGTAGCAGCATCCAACATCGAAATGCCCGCTCAGAACAGCGAACAAAGCACTTTAATTCTCAAAGAAATAGCGGCACTTCCACTGTTTCAGATGTTTGTCATGTTTGTTTTTTACTTTTTGGGCGGCTTCTTTTTTTACAGCGCGATTTATGCGGCCATTGGAGCTGCCGTAAACAGTGAAACAGATACTCAGCAATTTCTATTGCCAGTCTTGCTTCCTCTGATGCTAGCCGTCTATGTAGGTATTGTTTCGGTGGTAGATGCGCCTCACGGCCCTGTGGCGACAGTATTTTCGATTTTGCCCTTTACTTCTTCAATCGTCATGCTGATGCGAATTCCTTTTGGTGTTCCTTGGTGGGAGTTACTCCTTTCTATGGCATTGTTGTTGATAAGCTTTGTAGGAATGGTTTTGTTCGCTGCAAAAATTTACCGCATTGGGATTTTGATGTACGGTAAAAAACCCAGTTACAAGGATTTGTACAAATGGTTGCAGTATTAAATATTTTTTTAGAATTAATTGAAAAAACATGAGTAAAATTTTAATCATTGAAGACGAGGCAGCAATTCGGCGCGTATTGTCAAAAATAATTGCAGAAGAAAGTACATCCTACCAAGTATTTGAGGCAGAAGATGGGCTCAAAGGCCTAGAAATGCTTCTTACAGAAGAATTCGACTTGGTTTTGTGCGATATCAAAATGCCTAAGATGGATGGTGTGGAAGTATTGGAAAAAATAAAAAAAGCAAATCCTACAATTCCTGTCGTCATGATTTCTGGTCATGGAGATTTGGAAACTGCTGTCAACACCATGCGTTTGGGAGCGTTCGATTACATCTCAAAACCTCCAGATTTGAACCGTCTTTTGAATACGGTTCGCAACGCTTTGGTTCGTAAAGACTTGGTTGTTGAAAACAAGAGATTAAAGAAAAAAATAAGCAAACGTTATGAGATGATTGGCAAAAGCCAGGGCATTTCGAAGATCAAAGACATGATTGAGAAAGTAGCTCCTACCGATGCACGTGTTTTGATCACGGGACCGAATGGAACAGGAAAAGAACTGGTGGCTCATTGGATACACGAAAAAAGCAATCGCAATGCTGCACCTATGGTGGAGGTAAACTGTGCTGCGATTCCTTCTGAATTGATAGAAAGCGAATTGTTTGGGCATGTTAAGGGTTCCTTTACGGGAGCCAATAAAGACCGGGCAGGGAAATTCGAAGCTGCAAACAACGGGACTGTTTTTTTAGACGAAATTGGAGACATGAGTTTGTCTGCACAAGCCAAAGTTTTGAGAGCGCTGCAAGAAAATAAAATCAGCCGTGTTGGAAGCGACAAGGACATTCAAGTGAATGTTCGTGTGGTTGCAGCGACCAATAAAGACTTGAAAAAACAAATTGCAGCGGGTAATTTTCGAGAAGATTTGTACCACCGTTTGGCAGTGATTCTGATTGCTGTTCCCAAGTTGAACGATCGCAGGGAAGACATTCCACTGTTGGTGAATTACTTTTCAAAAAGCATTGCCAAGGAGCATGGTACGGCTCAAAAAAAGTTTACTCTTAGCGCAATCGAGATTTTGAAATCATATGATTGGACTGGGAATATTCGAGAGTTGCGCAATGTTATCGAACGCTTGTTGATTTTAGGTGGTTCTGAAATATCGGAAAGCGATGTGCGCATGTTTGCGAACAAATAAATACAGGCCCTTAAAAAACAAACTTACCGAGAAGCCTCTTCCGTTTTGCTTGATGTTCCAATTTTTTGTTGCATAATTTGAAGCT
>Ga0209504_1000419_pt1 | contig 37590 bp, 32 predicted proteins | sample COGITO_mtgs_1005_FD_184791 | JGI IMG/M metagenome (GOLD analysis project Ga0209504, IMG submission 184791) | Pelagic marine microbial communities from North Sea - COGITO_mtgs_100511 (SPAdes) (version 2) | ecosystem: Environmental > Aquatic > Marine > Epipelagic ...
TGCAGTAAAACCGCCACGGCTTGCCGTGGCGTTTTATTTTCAAAGGTTTACAAGGATTAACCGATGGATATGAACGTCGAACAACTGGTGAAAATGTCTGAGGCCTGGCTGCCTGTGGTGCTCGAATACAGCGGCAAGCTGACGTTGGCTTTGATCACAATGCTGATCGGTTGGTGGCTGATCAGCAAGCTCACCAGCAGCATTGGTCGCTTGCTCAATATGCGTCAGATCGACCGCGCGCTGAGCAGTTTTATCTGCAGCCTGGTCGGCATCGTGCTCAAGGTGTTGCTGCTGGTCAGCGTGGCCTCGATGATCGGTGTGGAAACCACCTCCTTTATCGCGGTGATCGGTGCCGCTGGTCTGGCGATTGGCCTGGCCCTGCAGGGTAGCCTGGCGAACTTTGCGGGCGGGGTCTTGATCATGCTGTTTCGCCCGTTCCGCGCCGGCGACTGGATTGAGGCGCAGGGCGTATCGGGCAGTGTCGACAGCATTCAGATTTTCCATACCACGCTGAAAACCGCTGACAACAAAGTGGTGATCGTGCCCAACGGCAGCCTGTCGAATGGCCATATCACCAACTATTCGCGCGAATCCACGCGGCGCGTCGATATTAACCTGGGTATCGATTACTCAAGTGATATCAAGCAGGCCCGCGAGGTGTTGCTGAGCATCGCCAAGGACCCACGCGTGCGCCAAGACCCGGCTCCGGTGGTGTTTGTGACCGGCTTGGGTGATAGCGCAATCAACCTGTCACTGCGCATCTGGGTGGCGACGCCGGATTTCTGGCCGATCACTTTCGCTTTCACCGAGCAGGCCAAGGAGCGTCTGAGTGAGGCGGGTATTGGCATTCCATTCCCGCAGCGGGTGGTGCATCTGGTGCAGCAGCCCGCCGCGTGACGGCGCGCCGGGTTAGCGGCGAGTGGCGTTGTAGAGGGTTTTGAAGGTGCGGCCCATCGCCAGTTGGTAGTGGCCGATCAGGCTTTGCCAATCGGCCTGATCCCACGGTGAATGGCGCCGCAGTTGCAGCATGTCGTGCAATGCGGCTTGTTTGCTGGTCAGACGCGGGCGTGATTTTTCCAGATCAAGCAATGCGATTTCGCAGGATGGCTGTGCATCAGTAGTCTGGATGCGCACAAAGATATGCTTTGCATACATGCAGCCATGCTGCCGGCGGGCCTTGTGTAGGTTGGCCAGACTTTGCGCGATCTGCTGCAGAAGTTGTTGGTGCAGGGCGGCGTCTAGCACCTCACGATCATGGCTTGCATACCATTCATCGAGAGGTTGAAAGCCTTCCAGCGCTTTGGTCACCAGCATTGCGCGCCAGCCTTCGCGGCTTCGCTCGGCTGCGCAGTAAACGATCTCCGGTACCGCTACACCGGCCTTGAGTGCGCTGAGCAGCGCGTCGCGCTCGCGCAATACGGTGGGACGCCCCCAGGGGTGAAGCAGGCTGCGGTAGGTATGCCCGGTCTGCTTTTTGGCATAGAGCAACTGCCCCTGCTGGGTGATGCGCTGAACGCCGCTGTTGCCTCCACGGCGGTCATTGGGCTCTTCGACCCATTCGCCCTGGATCTGCCACCAGCTATCAAGGCTGACTGGGCTGAGGATACTGCTGACGTTACTGAATGTTACGGTCATGGCCTGCCCTTTTGCGAATGTTAGGGCATAGCAAGACTCTTGCCAGTTAGCTCAGTTAGCGCTGCTCGGCGGCGTTAATCGTGTTGGCATCACTGGCCTGCGGCCGCTCGCGGCGCCATTGCAGAAGAATCAGGATCAGTGTAGGAATGCCCAGCAAGGCGGTGATCAGGAAGAACTGCGCGTAGCCATAATTCTCCACCATCACCCCCGAGTAGCCGCCGATCAGCCGTGGCAGCAGCAGCATGATTGAGCTGAGCAGGGCGTACTGGGTAGCGGAGAACTTCAGGTTGGTCAGGCTCGACAGGTAGGCGACAAATGCCGCAGTGGCCAGGCCGGCGCTGAAGTTGTCGGCGGAAATGGTCACGATCAGCATCTGCAGGTCTGCACCCATGCCGGTGAGCATCAGGAACAGCAGATTGGTCGCCGCCGAGGCGGCGCCACCGATAAACAGGATCGGCATAATGCCGAAGCGCACGATCAACAGGCCGCCGAAACCTGCACCAATCAGGGTCATCACCAGGCCGAACAGCTTGCTGACGCTGGCGATCTGATCCTTGGTAAAGCCCTGGTCGATATAGAACACGTTGGCCATTACGCCCATCACGGTGTCCGACATGCGGTAGGTGGCGATCAGGCCCAGCAGCAGGAAGGCCTGCCAGCGATAACGCAGGATAAAGTCGTTGACTGGGGTCAGCACCGGTGCCAGGCCGCGGCGGCCCATGGCGGACAGGCACAGGCTGGTGAGGATGGTGTAGAGCAGGGCGCGCAGGAAGGCGCGGTCTTCCAACAGCAGGTCGAGCATGCTCGCTTCGCCGTTGATCACGCTGGCGAAGTCGGTGTTATAGAACTGGGTAAACATTGCCGGTACTGATACCAGCAACACAATCAGCACCACTACAGAGACAATCTGATGGCTGAAGCCATAACGCGCAGCGGCCAGTTGCGTACGCAGTGGTACATCCGGCTCGCGCATCCACAGGCTGGTCAGCAGGCCAGGCAGCATCAGCAGGGCAAACAGCAAATAGGTGCCGGCCCAGGCGCCGTGCTGATAGAGCAGGGCAGTGGAGCCAAAACCTTCGGCGAAATACAGTGCACCGGCGGTGGCCAGCAGGGCGGCGACGCGGTAGCCGGCCATATAACTGGCTGCCAGCGCGGCCTGGCGGGTGTCATCGACGATTTCCAGACGGTAGGCATCAACGGCGATGTCCTGGGTGGCCGAGGCGAAAGCCACCAGTACGGCCAGGGAAATCAGCCAGGTCAGGTGGGTTTGCGGGTCACACAGGGCCATACCGGCTAGGCCGATGGCGATCAAAATCTGTGACAGCACCAACCAAGAGCGTCGACGGCCCAGCTTGCCCAGCAGCGGCAGGCGCCATTGATCGAGCAGTGGCGACCAGACCCATTTAAAGGCGTAAGCCAGGCCGATCAGGCTGGCAAAACCAATGGTGTCGCGGGCCACGCCGGCTTCGCGCAACCAGACAGAAAGGGTGGAGAACACCAGCATATAAGGCAGGCCAGCGGCGAACCCTAGAAGGAGCAGCACCAATGTCGAGGGGCTTGAATAAGCGGCTATGGCTTCGCGCCAACTTTTACGGGGCATTGAGCGGACTTCTGCCTGAGGATGACCTAATAAAGGGCGCACTCTACCCGCTGTGCTCCATTGGGCGCCAGCCATAGCGCGGCATATCCACCCTATCGTTATGGATTTGCACGCCCTCTTCACGTAGACGGCTGCGTTGCTCCGCACCAGAGAGGCTGCCAGCAGGCAAACTGAGGCGTCCGCCAGCGGCAATTACCCGGTGCCAGGGCAGGGTGCTGCCGTCCGGCAGTTGGCTGAGGGTGCGCCCGACCCAGCGCGCGGCGCGGCCTAAGCCTGCGTATGCAGCCAGTTGGCCGTAACTCACCACGCAGCCGGCCGGTATCTGCGCCAGCACCGCATAAAGTGCCGTGCGGCGTTCGACCTGGCTTGCTGTCGGCTGGCCTGGCGCGGCATGCTTCGATCCCTGTTCTGGCTCGCTATCCGGCTTTCCCATCATGCTGCTACGTACTCTGTTGTGTTCTCTGGTTCTTGCTCTGGTCGCGCCTGCGTGGGCGGACACGGTGTGGTTGAACAATGGTGACCGTCTGAGCGGTGAGATAGTTCTGCTCGATGGCGGCAAACTGGCCTTGAAGACCAAGTACGCCGGCCAGGTGCTGATTGCCTGGAAGGATATCGACACGCTGCGCTCGGAGAAACCCTTGCTGATGCGCCGCCAGGGCCTCGACAGCGAGCACAGCAACCAGCTGGAAGCCGCCGGCAAGGGCATGGTGCGGGTGGTCAGTGACAGCACGCAGACCGTACCGCTATCCAGCATCAAACGCCTGATCCCTCCGCGCCCGGTGCTGCAGGACCGCTTCTGGGAAGGCAATCTGGACGCCAAGCTGGATATGAAACGCGATGACAACCACACCGATGAGTGGAAGCTCAAAGGCAATACGCGTGTGGAGCACGGTCGCTGGCGCCATCTGTTGAGTGGTGAGTTGGAACGCAAGGTCAAGAATGATGCGAAGACTGCCGACAACTGGCAGCTGGAATATGATCTTGACCGCTTTATCACGGATCACTGGTTCTGGCGGGTCGGTGCCGAGCAGGACGAAGATGAGTTCGCCTTTTTTACCCGCCAGCGCTCGCTGGGAACCGGGCCGGGTTATCGCTTCTGGGATAACGAATTGGGCCGGCTGGATGTGATTGGGCAGTTCAACCGCCTGCAATTGGAGTCCAGTGATGCTGAACGCTCGCTCAATACCTACTCGGTTGCCTGGGATTACAAGCGCCTGCTGTGGGGCACTCGCCTGGAGTTTTACAGCACAGCCGAGCTGCAGTTTCCTGATATAGAAGAAATTGACTACGTACTCGACAGTGAAATGGGCCTGCGTTATCGCCTGACGGATTGGGCGCGGCTTTCGCTGTTGTATGAACTGGACCAGGCGCGGGGGCTCGGACAAACCAGCAGTGAACGCCGCTATCTGTTGGGGGTAGGGGTCGGCTGGTAGCGCACGCGGTGGTGAACTCGCGGTGATTCTGTCGGTCAGTGCTTGCTCTGGCGTCGTGCTTACGGATAATGCGCGACCTTCCGCGAACCCGAAGTAGACAAACCATCCCTATGTTTTCCCGAACCCTGCTGTGCCTGGCCCTTTCTGTGGCTGCTACCTCCGCGCTGGCGGATACCGTCTGGCTGAAGAACGGCGACCGCCTGACCGGCAAGATCAAGTTCTACGACGGCGGCAAGCTGCTACTGGAAACTGACTACGGCGGCGCCATCGCTCTGGACTGGAGCAAGATCGCCACCCTGGAAAGCGATCAGGAACTGCTGATCAAGGAAAACGCCATCGCCGGTGAGCGCGCCAAGTCCCTGCAGCCGGCCGAGCCGGGCAAAGTGATCCTGGCCAACGGCGATGCGCCGAAGACGGTTGAGCTGGCCAGCATCAAGCAAATGCTCAAACCTAAGCCGCTGATTGAAGACTTTGTCTGGAAGGGCAATATCGACGCCTCACTGGACTACAAACGTGCCGAGCGTGACACCGACGACTATGACGTGCGCCTGAAAACTCAGGCCCGGCATGGCCTGTGGCGGCATAACGGGCAGGCCGAGTACAACCGCGAATTTCGCGACAGTGTGGTGAGCACCGATAACTGGGGGGTGGAATATGCCCTCGACCGCTTCCTGACCGAACACTGGTTCTGGCAAGGGCGCTTGGAGTACAAGCGTGATCGCATTGAAGACCTGCGTCGTCAGCGCACCGTGGGTACCGGTCCGGGTTACCAGTTCTGGGACAATGAACTGGGCGCCTTCTCCGTGGCCGGGCTGCTTAACCGCACGGACTACGAATATGCCAATGGTGAAAGCGACAACTTCTACGCCGCAAGCCTGAAGTGGGATTACAACCGTTACCTGATAGGCAAGAGTGTCGAGTTGTTCAGTGATGGCGAAGTGGGCAAACCACTGAATAATGTCGCTGATTACACCCTGGATGCCGCCGTGGGCTTGCGTTACAAGTTGACCGACTGGGCCTCGCTGAATATGAAGGCTGAGAAGGACCTGGTCAGCGGCTCGGAAGGTGAGCTGGATGAGACCCGTTATAGCCTGGGTTTTGGCGTGGGTTGGTAAGGTCTTAGCCGCATAAAAAAGCCCCGCGTTTGCGGGGCTTTTTGTTCTAAACGTTCTAGATCTCGCGAGCTAGAGTCAGCCTAGGCAAAAGCACTCGCGGGCGCGGAGTTTACGAGCTGTAAATGAGCAAGCCCGCGAGTGCTTTTAACGACGGATGGCCGACGCGCAGCAGATCGGTGTGGATTACAACCGCAGGCCGCCGTCCAGCTCCAAGATACGACCGGTGTAGTAGTCGTTTTCCAGGATATAGGCCACCGAGTGGGCGATCTCGGCTGGTTTGCCCATGCGGCGCAGTGGGATGACCGAAGTCATGCGCTCCAGCGCTTCCGGCTTCATGCTGGCAACCATTTCGGTCTCGATAAAGCCCGGTGCTACGCCAGCGACACGGATGCCGTAACGCGCCAGCTCCTTGGCCCAGACCACGGTGTCGGCGGCTACGCCGGCCTTGGCGGCGGAGTAGTTGGCCTGGCCGATATTGCCGGCGCGGGAGATCGAGGAGATGTTGATGATCGCGCCTTCGTTCTTCAGCTCGATCATCTTCGCCGCCACTTCACGGGTGCAGAGGAATACGCCGGTCAGGTTGACGTCGATCACCGACTGCCACTGGGCCAGGCTCAGCTTGGTGATTTCGCCGTCCTTGACCTTGATGGTCAGGCCGTCACGCAGGATGCCGGCGTTGTTCACCAGGCCGTTGATCGCGCCGAAGTCTTCGGCAATCTGCGCCACGGTCTGGGTCACTTGCTCTTCATTGGCGACGTTGCACAGGTAAGCGCGGGCTTCTACGCCCATGGCCTTGCAGGCAGCCACGGCTTCGTCGAGTTTTTCCTGGTTCAGGTCGACCAGCGCCAGTTTGACGCCTTTGTCTGCCAGGTATTCAGCCATGGCACGGCCCAGGCCCTGACAGCCGCCGGTGATGATGATGACCTTGTCTTTAAGTTGCATCGCGAGTCCCCTCAAATGGTGTCGTGTGGCCTTGCCGGCGGTTAATCTAGGCGCCTCCCGTTCTGTGACGGATTTTATGCAAGGAGTCATAAGTTGAGCGTGAAAGCCGGCAAGCATGCCCGAGAATTGCTGCTCAAGGAATACCGTGGCGTGCTCAGCACCCATTCCAAGGCCATGCCGGGTTTCCCTTTCGGATCAGTGGTGCCCTATTGCCTAGATGCCGACGGTTATCCGCTGATTCTGATCAGCCGCATCGCCCAGCACACCCACAACCTCAAGCAGGACGGCAAGTGCTCGCTGCTGGTGGGCGAGCGCGGGGCGGAAGATGTGCAGGCGGTCGGCCGTCTTACTCTGCTCGCGCAAGCACGACAATTGGATGACGAGGTGCAGATTGCTGCGGCGGCGCAGCGCTATTACTGCTATTTCCCGGATTCGCGCGGTTATCACCAGGCCCATGACTTCGACTTCTGGCGGCTGGAACCGGTGCGCTGGCGCTATATCGGTGGTTTTGGCGCAATTCACTGGTTGGATCAGGTGGCTTTGGCCAATCCCTTTGCTGGCGACAGTGAAATCAGCATGCTCGAGCATATGAACAGTGACCATGGCAACGCTATCGCCCACTATGTCCAACTGGCCGGCTTGCCCAGCCATGTGCCGGCCGAGCTGGTCGGTCTTGATAGCGAAGGTTTCCACCTGCGCATCGGTCAGGGCCTGTATTGGTTGGCGTTTCCAACATCCTGTAACAGTCCGCTTGAGGTGCGCCAGGCCCTGGTGGCTCTGGCTCGCGCCAAGGTCTGGCCGACCGATGGTCAGGCTTCAGCTTGAATTCAGCCTAACGCCCCATACTTCACCCTTACTGGAAGCTGATCTTCCGTTTAGAGCCTGCCTACGATCTGCTGCGCGTCGGCCCTACTGCGTTAAAAACAGGCTCGGAATGCTCATTTACACCAGTAAACTCCGCTTCCTCGCCTGTTTTTGCCTTGCATGGCTCTAGCTCGCGAGACCGTAAACAGGCTCTTAAGGAACCTTTGATGCGCGCTTTTCTGTTTCTGTTTTTGCTGTTTCCGATCATCGAGCTGGCCCTGCTGATTCAGGTGGGCAGCGCCATCGGTGTGTTGCCGACCCTGTTGCTGGTCATAGGCACGGCCATTCTCGGCAGTGTTTTGCTGCGTGTAGCCGGCGTTGCCACGGCCTGGCGTGCGCGGGAAAAGCTGGCGCGTGGTGAGTTGCCTGAGCAGGAAATGCTCGAAGGCCTGCTGATCGCCGTCGGTGGTGGTTTGTTGCTGCTGCCAGGCTTTATCAGCGACATCTTCGGCGTGTTCTGCCTGATTCCCTTCACCCGTCGTCTGCTGGTCAACAAGGTGCGCCTGCGTGCCGCCGAGCAGGCCATGCGTCAGCGCGCCTTTTTCGACGACCAGGCTGCGCACTCCGGGCAAGTCCGTCCGGGTGCGGCCCGGCCCAATGTGCTGGAAGGCGAATACGAGCGCCGCGACTGATTTGCGGCTCGTAAAAAGGCTTTCACATATTAAAAATTTCACCCTCTGCCCTTGAAATCCCCTTGTGCGCCCTTATGTAGCGGTCACCGCAAGGTTTTCTGTCGTGTCGGCAGATCAGACTTCAGCGCTGCGCCTGGCGTAGCGCTACCGGCCTCGCCGGACTTTGCTAACCCGCTGGTGAATACACCAGCCGCTGTAAACCACCTATTGGGAGAGATCGACAATGAAGCTTCGTCCTCTGCATGACCGCGTCGTAATCCGTCGCAGCGAAGAAGAAAAGAAAACCGCAGGCGGCATCGTGCTGCCAGGTTCCGCTGCCGAGAAAGCCAACAGCGGTGAAATCCTCGCTGTCGGTACCGGCCGCGTGCTGGACAACGGTGAAGTGCGTGCCCTGGCCGTTAAAGTCGGCGACAAAGTGGTGTTTGGCCCTTACTCCGGCAGCAACACCATCAAAGTTGACGGTGAAGACCTGCTGGTAATGAGCGAGAGCGAAATTCTCGCTGTCGTTGAAGGTTGATTTCAGCGCCCCGTCGCTACGAATTCCGCTCTATTTGAACGAATCAAGGAATAACCATCATGGCTGCTAAAGAAGTTAAATTCGGCGATTCCGCCCGCAAGAAAATGCTCACCGGTGTCAACGTTCTGGCTGACGCAGTAAAAGCCACCCTCGGCCCGAAAGGCCGTAACGTGATCATCGAGAAGAGCTACGGCGCTCCGACCATCACCAAGGACGGCGTTTCCGTTGCCAAAGAAATCGAGCTGAAAGATCGCTTCGAGAACATGGGCGCGCAGCTGGTTAAAGACGTGGCTTCCCGTGCCAACGATGACGCTGGCGACGGCACCACCACTGCTACCGTTCTGGCTCAAGCCATCGTCAACGAAGGCCTGAAAGCCGTCGCTGCCGGCATGAACCCGATGGACCTCAAGCGCGGCATCGACAAGGCGACCATCGCCATCGTTGCTGAGCTGAAGAAGCTGTCCAAGCCGTGCGCTGACACTAAAGCCATCGCTCAGGTCGGTTCGATCTCCGCTAACTCCGACAGCTCCATCGGCGAAATCATTGCCGAAGCCATGGAAAAAGTCGGTAAAGAAGGCGTGATCACCGTTGAAGAAGGCTCGGGCCTGGAAAACGAACTGTCGGTTGTTGAAGGCATGCAGTTCGACCGTGGCTACCTGTCCCCGTACTTCATCAACAAGCCGGACACCATGGTCGCCGAGCTCGACGGCCCGCTGATCCTGCTGGTCGACAAGAAGATCTCCAACATCCGTGAACTGCTGCCAGTTCTCGAAGCTGTGGCCAAATCCGGCCGTCCGCTGCTGATCGTGGCCGAAGACGTTGAAGGCGAAGCCCTGGCGACTCTGGTGGTGAACAACATGCGTGGCATCGTTAAAGTCGCTGCCGTTAAGGCACCGGGCTTCGGCGACCGTCGCAAGGCCATGCTGCAGGACATCGCCGTGCTGACTGGCGGTACCGTTATCTCCGAAGAGATCGGTCTGAGCCTGGAAAGCGCCACCCTGGAGCACCTGGGTAACGCCAAGCGCGTAATCCTGAGCAAAGAAAACACCACCATCATCGACGGCGCTGGTCAGCAGGCGGATATCGAATCGCGCGTTGCGCAGATCCGTAAGCAGGTTGAAGACACCTCGTCCGACTACGACAAAGAAAAACTGCAAGAGCGTCTGGCCAAACTGGCTGGCGGTGTTGCGGTGATCAAAGTCGGTGCCGGCACCGAAGTTGAAATGAAAGAGAAGAAAGCCCGCGTTGACGACGCCCTGCACGCGACCCGCGCAGCCGTTGAAGAAGGCGTGGTACCTGGCGGTGGCGTTGCGCTGGTTCGCGCGCTGCAGGCCATCAGCGAGCTGAAAGGCGACAACGCCGATCAGGACGTGGGTATCGCTCTGCTGCGTCGTGCTGTTGAAGCACCGCTGCGTCAGATCGTTTCCAACGCTGGTGGCGAGCCAAGCGTAGTGGTCGACAAGGTCAAGCAGGGTTCGGGCAACTACGGCTTCAACGCCGCAACCGACACCTACGGCGACATGATCGAGATGGGTATTCTCGATCCGGCTAAGGTCACTCGTTCGGCTCTGCAAGCTGCAGCTTCGATCGGCAGCCTGATGATCACCACCGAAGCGATGATCGCCGAAGTGGCTGAAGACAAGCCGGCCGGTGGCGGTATGCCAGACATGGGCGGCATGGGTGGCATGGGCGGCATGATGTAAGCCAGCCCGGCGCCCAGCAGACCGCCGCCAGGCGGTTTGCTTGATGTAAAGAAAACCCCGTGCCTGTCACGGGGTTTTCATTTTTCTCGGCTATAAACAGTCCTCGCGGCAAAGCGGTACGCCAATTGCTTTGTGTGATGCGCGCTCCCGGACTGGAGCCTGTCAATCTGCGCAGTGCTGCCTGTCAGCATTGCCGCGCCGTGTTTTGACCTCACCTGGATGTGCTCTACCACGCCGCTTTTGCCGTGTGGCTGGAGGTTGTGCCGGTTAGGGTGTTGCCTGCGGCTGTTTTAAAACCGCTGGTTCTATGACGCACCGCGCTGATGCAAATGGGCAATTAAGTGACTGTGGGTGTGTTACCGCCAGGTGCGCTGATGCGGCCCCAATCCTTGGTTTGCTCGCGCATTGAACCATTGGTGCGAATGTAGTTCGAAGGCCTGGCCTGCTAAATGGCTTGCGTGTGGATCAGGATGATCGCAATAGAGTTGCCGGCAGAGTCCGGTAGTAACGACCGCTGGTCGCAAAGCGCGACATTGCGGTTATCAGTGATCTAGGGTCTACAAACAGCGTTTGGCAGCGCTATCAAGAGGTTGCAGTGATGAAGCTAGAAATCGCACGAGGTTTGTTCCTGGTGACCGCGCTCAGCGTGGCCTCGCTCGCGGCTGCGGCCTGGCAAGAAGCCAGCCCCCAGGTCATCACCCTCAATGAGCGCGGCTACTGCCCGTTGCCACCGCAGGCGCGAACGGCCGAGGTGCTAAAACCGGACCACGACCTGCTGCTGTTTATGTTCAGCCTGTCCCAGGGCGCTCGTTCGCAAGGTTGAGCCTGCTGGCCTGACAATTCGCTAGACAGAAAAAAGCCCTGCATTGCAGGGCTTTTTGGTTAGTGGGCTTTGGCCGTTGTCGGTGGCGCATCGGGTTGTGCCAGCAGGCTGTACACGCAGGGCAGCACGAACAGGGTGAACAGCGTGCCAATCGACATGCCGGTGGCGATCACCAGGCCGATGTCGAAGCGGCTGACCGCACCGGCGCCGGTCGCCAAAATCAACGGCACCATGCCGAAGACCATCGCCGCGGTGGTCATCAGCACCGGACGCAGACGAATCGCCGCCGCCTCTTCGACCGCTTCACGGCGCGACAGGCCTTTCTCGCGGCGCAGCTGGTTGGCGAACTCGACGATCAGGATGCCGTGCTTGGTGATCAGGCCGATCAGCGTCACCAGGCCCACCTGGGTGTAGATGTTCATGCTCGACAGGCCGAGGAACAACGGAATCAGCGCGCCACAGATCGACAGCGGCACCGTGACCATGATCACCAGTGGGTCGCGGAAGCTCTCGAACTGCGCCGCCAGCACCAGGAAGATCAGCGCCAGCGCCAGGCCGAAGGTCACGTACAGCGCGCTGCCTTCCTGCACCAGCTGGCGCGAGGCGCCGGCGAAGTCGTAGGCGTAACCGGCCGGGGCTTCCTCGCGCATGATCTGCGTCACCGTGTCGATGGCTTCACCCATGCTGACAATAGGTACGCCCTGGATAATCGCCGAGTTGAGCTGCTGGAACTGGTTGAGCTGGGTTGGCCGCGCACGGTCACTGACTTTGACCAGGGTCGACAGGGCCAGCATCGCGCCGCTTTCGCTCTTCACGTAGTAGCTGCCCAGCCATTCCGGGTTGTCGCGGTAGGCGCGCTCGACCTGGGCAATCACCTTGTAGCTGCGTCCATCGATGGTGAAGCGGTTGATCTCGCCTTCACCGAGCAGGCTGGCCAGGGTCAGACCGAGGTCTTCCATCGACACGCCCATCTGCGCGGCTTTTTCGCGGTCGATTTCCACCACCACTTCCGGTTTGTCGAAAGCCAGGTCGACGTCGAGGAAGGCGAACTTGCCGGATTCCACCGCGCGTTGCTTGACCCGCTCGGTCACCTGCAGCAGCGACTGGTAGTCGTTGGGCGTGTTGATCACGAACTGGAACGGCAGACCCTCACCGGTACCCGGCAGGGACGGCAGGTTGAAGCCGAAGATCTGCAGGCCGGCGATCTGCGAAAGGCGCGCTTGCACCTCCGGAAGAATCTCCATCTGCGTGCGCTCGCGCTCGTTCCACGGCGTCATCAGAAAGCCGCCGATACCCGATTGCACACCGTTGAAACCGTTGATCTGGAACGAGGAGTAGTACTCGGGGAACTCCTTGAAGATGGTCACGAACTCATCGGTGTACTTGTTCAGGTACTCCAGGTTGGTCGGTTGCGGCGCGCTGGCCATCATAAAGATGATGCCCTGATCTTCTTCCGGGGCCAGTTCGCTCTTGGTGAACTTGAGCAGCACCGGGATCAGGCACATAACGATCACTGCGAACACCAGCACCACCGGGCGAGTGTCCAGGGTGCCGTGCAGGGCGCGCTGATAGCGCTGCTTGAGGCTGTCGAAGATCTGGTCGAGCTTGTGCGCCAGGCCCGATGGATTTTCCTCGTGACGCAGCAGCTTGGCGCACATCATCGGCGACAGGGTCAGGGCGACGATGCCGGAGATGATTACCGCACCGGCCAGGGTCAGGGCAAACTCTTTAAATAGCGCGCCCGTGAGGCCTTCGAGGAAGCCGATAGGGGCGTACACCGCCGCCAGGGTGATGGTCATCGACACCACCGGTACGGCGATCTCCCGCGCGCCTTCGATGGCCGCATCGTAGGGCGTTTTGCCTTCCTCGATATGTCGGTGAATGTTCTCCACCACGACGATGGCGTCGTCCACCACCAGGCCGATAGCCAGCACCATGGCCAGCAGGGTCAGCAGGTTGATCGAGTAGCCCATCAGCTGCATAAAGAACATCACGCCGATCATCGACAGCGGGATGGTGATCACCGGGATCAGCACCGAGCGGAACGCGCCGAGGAACAGGAACACCACCACGATGACGATCAACACGGCTTCGAACAGGGTCTTTACCACCTCATCAATCGAGGCCTGGATAAACAGCGTGGCGTCGTAGGCGATGGAAACTTTCAGGTTCGGCGGCAGCTGCGCTTCCAGGTCGGGCATGACCTTGCGCACTTCCTTGATCACGTCCAGCGGGTTGGCCCCCGGCGTGCCTTTGATGGCGATGTACACCGAAGGGATGCCATCGAAGGAGCTGATCGAGTCGTAGCTTTCCGCGCCCATTTCCACCCGCGCCACATCGCGGATCAGCACGCGGCTGTCGCCCACGGTCTTCAGCGGGATAGCGGCAAAGGCTTCGGCGGACTTCAGGTCGGTTTCGGCGTTGATGCTGGTGACCACGTACTGGCCTTTCACTTCACCCGCTGCGGCGAGGAAGTTGTACTTGCGCACCGCGTCATTCACATCGCCGGCGGTCACGCCGTAGGCGCCCATCTTCACCGGGTCGAGCCACAGGCGCATGGCAAACACCTGATTGCCGAGAATCTCGGCCTCGGCCATGCCGGGCAAGGTGGCCAGCTTGGGCTGGATCACCCGCGACAGGTAGTCGGTGATTTGCGGGTTGGACAGTTCATCGCTGTAGAAACTGAGGTACATCAGCGCGGTGGAGTCGGCCGCTTCCTTGCTCAGTACCGGGTCTTCGGCGTCCTGCGGCAGCTGGTTCTTCACCTCGTTGGCCTTGGCCAACAGCTCGGTAAACAAACGGTCGCTATTGGCGCCGATACGCGCGTAGATCGAGATGACCGACACATTCTGCCGGCTGACCGAGGTCATGTAGTCGATGCCGTCGGCGCTCGCCAGGCTCTGCTGCAGCGGCTGGGTGATATAGCCCTGGATGGTCTCGGCATTGGCCCCGGGGTAAGCCGTGGTCACTGTGATCAGGGCGTTTTCCATCTGCGGGTACTGGCGAATGGTCAGTTTGCTGAATGCCTGGAAGCCAAGCAGGATGATCAACAGACTGACCACGGTCGCCAGTACCGGGCGACGGATAAAGGGATCAGTAAAAGCCATAAATAAGTTCCTTTGCACAGCGCCGGATTAATTGGCGCTTGGCTTGTCCTGCGAGTTGGCGATGCTGACGTGGGCGCCGTTGTCCAGCTTCAGCTGGCCGGCGGACACCACTTGCTCACCGGCTTGCAGACCTTTGCTGATCACCACCTGGCCGTCGCGGCGCTCGCCGGTTTCGACGAAGCGTCGCTCGACCACCAGCTCGGCCTGGCCTTTGTCGTCTTTGACCACCTGGCCGTCTTCACCTTTCTTCTCGCCGATCACGTACACCGAATTGCCATACAGGGTGTAGGTGATGGCGGTTTCCGGAACGACGATCAGGTTCTGCTCACCCGGTAGCAGCACCTCCAGGTTGGCGAACATGCCGGGCAGCAGTTTGCTTTCCGGGTTGACCAGCATGGCGCGTACCTGCACGTTGCGGGTGGCGTCTTCGACCTTGGGGTTGATCGCGGCAATTTCGCCCTCGAACACCTCATTCGGGTAAGCCGCCACGCTAAAGCGCACACGCTCGCCGATGACCAGCTTGGGCACCGCCTGTTCGGGCAGGAAGAAGTCGACGTAGAGCTTGCTCAGGTCCTGCAGGGTGGCGATGGTGGTGCCCGAGGACAGGTAGTCACCGACGTCGACCTGGCGGATGCCGATGGTGCCGGCAAACGGCGCGATGATGCGCTTTTTCGCCAGCATGGCTTTCAGTTGGGCAACGCTGGCGTTGGCCTTCTGCAGGCTGGCGGAGAGGCGGTCGAACTCGCTTTTCGAGATGCTCTGGCGATTGACCAGGCTGCGGCCGCGCTCGTATTCCACGCGGGCCAGGCCCAGTTCAGCCTCGGCGGTGGCCAGGCTGGCCTGCTCGACATCGCTGTCCATCTGGATCAGCGGCTGCTGCAGGGTGACCTGCTCGCCAGACTTGAACAGCACCTGCTGCACGGTGCCGCCGACCTCTACGGTGAGGTTAACGCCCTGGAAGGCCTTGAGCGTACCGATGGCTGGCAAGCGGCCCTGCCACGGGCGTTCTTCGGCCGTTGCGGCATCGACGCTGATGGCCGGTTGCGGCGCGGAGAACATCTGCACTTGTTGGTAGATGGAGAAGCCTTTGTAGGCGGCGAGGGCGAGTACCACGACGAGTACTGCGCCGAGCATGATCAGCATGCGGCGGAGCAACATATTCCGGTTCCTTGGCAAGGCGGTTGGATAGCCTGGGAATAGGCAAGAGGGGCACAGTAGACCGCGCGCAAAGACCTGTCAAAGAATCGCATTCGCAAAATAGTGTTGTGCAAAAGTTGCCTGATTGATCAAGTGCTTTTTAAGCAAAATGCCAGCATATGCTGGCATTTTGCTTGTGGCTTTGTGGGGCTTCAGGCACTCAGGCGCTGGGTCACCTCGTTGAGTTGGCCGGAGAGGACTTGCAGGTTTTGCCCGGCGCTTTCGGTGCGCTGCACGTTCTCCTGGTTGGCGGTGGCGATGGCGGTGATCTCGGTGAGGTTGCGTGAAATGTCCTCGGCCACCGAGGTCTGTTCTTCGGCGGCGGTGGCGATCTGCCGGTTCATATCGCGAATCGCCTCCACCGCGCTGGTGATCAGTTGCAGCGTGGCGCCGGCTTCGGTGACCTGAGTCACGCCTTCCTCGCTGCGGTGCTGGCCGCTTTCGATGGCGCGCACCGCATTGACCGCGCCAGTTTGTACGGTATCGATGATCTGGTGGATTTCTGCGGTGGACTCGGCGGTGCGCTGCGCCAGGGTGCGCACTTCATCCGCCACCACGGCAAAGCCGCGGCCCTGCTCGCCAGCGCGGGCGGCCTCGATGGCGGCGTTAAGCGCCAGCAGGTTGGTCTGTTCGGCGATGCCGCGAATCACTTCCAGCACCTTGCCGATGCGCCCGCTGTCGGCTTCCAGGCGGCGAATCACCTCCGAGGTGTTGCTGATCTCACCGCGAATGTCGGTGATGGTCTTGATGGTTGCCTGCATCACTGTTTCGCCCTGGCGCGCGGCGCTGTCGGCGGCATCGGCCGCGCCGGCGGCTTCGGCGGCGTGACGGGCGACTTCCTGGGCCGTGGCGGACATTTCATGCATCGCCGTGGCGACCTGGTCGGTGCGCGAAAACTGCTCGCGGGTGCCCTGGGCCATCAACGTGGCGATGGAGTTAAGTTCGCCGCTGGCGGTGTCCAGATCAGCGGTGCTGCGCTTCAAGCGGGTAAAGGTGTCGGAGAGGAAGTCGCGCAGGATATTTGCGGCAACGGCCAGGTTGCCCAGCTCGTCCTGGCGAGTGGAGTCGACACGCTTGCCGAAGTTACCCTGGCTAAGCTGGGCGATATGCTCGATCAGCTCGCGAATCGGGTTGATCAGGTTACGGTTGACCAGCCACAGGCTGAACAGCGCAATCACCACGGTGGCGCCGAGCATCAGCAGGGTGCCGAGGGTGATGGTGCGGTCGGCCGCAGCGTTGATCAGGCTGGCCTGCTCCAGGCTCTGCTTGTGCAACTCGCTGGACAGAGCCTCCAATTGTTGTGCGGTGTTGCGGTCAATACCGGACACCGCCTTGTCGCCAACCGCAGCGTCACCGCCGGCTGCGACAAAGGCATCGCGACCTTTGCGGTAGTTGGCGCCGAGCGTCTGGTGTTCGCTGCGCAATGTATCGACCTTGGTCTTCAGTTCGCGGTCGTTACCAGCCTCTTCGCTCAATTTGCCCAGTAACTCCTGGACCTTGCGTTCCTGCGCCTCAAACTGGCTCCAGTATTTGTCCAGCTGGGCTTTGTCGCTGCCACGCAGCAGGACGTTTTTCCATTCCTGTACCTGGGTCTTGAAGTTCAGGTTGGTTGAGTCGATCAGCGCCGAGGCCTCCAGCGGGCCATCAAGCAGGCTGCGGTAGGCCTGCATGCCGCTGGAAAGGAAGCTGAAGCAGGCCAGTGCCGTGACCAGAATCAGCGCCAGGCTGCCGCCGAGCAGGGCGAGAATTTGCGCGCGCAAGGATTTTTGCAGAAACATGGGTGATACCCCTGAGTGTGGAAGGCGGGATGCCAGTGACGCAGAACGCGCCCTAACTGCGAAGATCCCTATCGACTGGTATCGGCTGGGCCGGGTGCCTGGAAGCAACGGCTAGCTAGGAGTATAGATCGGCTCTGCGGCAGCGTTCTTTAGCGTGCCGCAGGCGTATTACAGATTCAGCGCTGGGGCGCTTAGACCAGGCGCAGGTGGTTGTCCCACAGGCCGGCGGGGAGTTGCAGGGGCTGGCTGCTGATCTGGGCGCTGCGGCAGTCGTACAGGCGGCAACGGCCGACGCCACTGCTGACCACAAAGCCTTCAGCCACCGCGCCCACTCCGGCGCAGTCGGCCAGGGGCGCATCCAGGCGCAGTTCGGCGCTGTCCAGGTCCCAGATAAATACCCGGTTGCCGCGCGGTGCGGTCAGCGCCAGCAGGCGCAGCTCGCTGTGGATCGCCACGCTGGCGGTGTACTGGTTCATCAGCTGGCGCTGTGCATCGGCCACCGGGAAGTGCTGGAAGGGCTGGCCAGGGCGTTTGATTGCCAGCAGCGGCACCGCATCGCTGAGTTCGCCCATGTATTGCTGGCCGGTGACCAGTGTGCCGTCGTTGGCCACCGCCATATGGCGCACGCTGTTCATCCGTTCCGGCAGTTGCTCCTTGCTGAGCAGGCTGCCGTCGCGGCGCAGCAGCACCAGGCTGGAGTCCATAGCGTCGAGGTTCATTTCCACCCGGCTGTCGGCTTCGGTGCGGATGCCGCCGTTGGCCACAGCCAGGGTTTCGCCATCTGGCAGCCAGAGCAGCTGGTGCGGGCCGATGCCGTGGGTCGACAGCTCGCTGCTGCGCAGCAACTGTTCACCTTGCAGGCGATAGACGCCGAGTACGCCGCGACCGGGATCGGCGGTGTCGTTCTCGGTGGCGTACAGCCATTCGCCGTCCTTGTGGAACACCGCATGGCCGTAGAAGTGGCGCTGCTTTGGCGTATTCAGGGTCTGCAGCAGGCGGCCGTCGCGGGTGTCGATCAGGTAGCTCTGGGTGCTCGGGCGGCGGCCGACAAACAGTGCCATCGGCAGAAATGGATGACCGATCACATCGTGGCAGCGCTCGTTGACCTGGGTGGCAAATGCCTGGCTGCCATCCAGCCGGTAACCCACCGCAAAGTGTTTGCCAGCGCTGTCGTTGCGCGCCGATAGCAGCAGCGGTTGGGCACTGTTGTGCATCAATGTCCAGCCACCCAGGGCGCTGGCGGCCAGCGCCGCGCCGGTGAGACCGAGGAATGCTCTGCGATTGATCTGCATGCTTTAGTCGCCGTCATGGGCGTTAAAGCCCAGCTGGATACCCAGCACTTTCGCCAGCTCGCCTTCATGCAGGCGGTGCAGCACATTCAGGCTGTCGTACAGGGCGTTGACCTCGGCGCGGCCGGCTTCATCGCCAAGCAGTTCGCCGAGCGGGCGCTGGGCGGCGGCCAGGCGCTGGCGGGTGTCGCTGTAAGCGGCGTTTATGCGTTGTTTCAGCGCGTCTTGATCACTGCCAAGCAGCGCCTGGATGCCGTCCTGTTCGGCGCCCAGCCAGATGCGTTCGGCGCTGGCCAGGCTGGCGGCGAGGTTGGCCAGGCTGGCTTTGCTGCGCCAGGCTTCGGCTTGATAGGGTTGCGGCTGGCCTTTGCTCTGGCGGCCGAGTGGCGTGCCGAGTTTCTTCTTCAGTCCGTCGATGGCGCTGACCTGGGTGCGCAGCAGTTCCGCTACCGCTTCTGGTGCTTCGGCGTAGCGCGCGTTGGGAAAGTTTTTCAGCAGGGCGGCCATGCCGTCCTTGGCTTGCCACTGGCTCAGCACATCGGCGGCCAGCACTTGCTGGTGTTGACCGATGGCGACGATCAGCGGGCAGTAGCGGGCTTTCTGTTCGGCGATGTTCAGGTCGATGACTGGATCGAACAGCAGGTATTCATAGGCGGTCAGGCCTTGCACCACAACGCTGGATTTATCCAGATCGGCCGGAGTCAGCTCGGGTTTGCTGTTGACCAGTGCTTCGACCTGACGCGCTACCAGGTTCTTCTTGTCCGGCCAGAACTGCACCTGCCAGGCGCGGTTGCCTTCCGCCAGTGGGCCGAAGGCCACCGGTTGCACGGCAGCCCAGGCGCTTTGCGCACTGGCGAAGGCCTGGCGGGCCTCGGCGAGGTTCTGCTGGCCCGTGCAGAAGGCCTGGCCGCTGACGGCCAGTTGGCGGTCGGCTTCACTCCAGGCGCTGTAGATCGGCAGCAATACGCCATCGGTGAGCGCACGGCTGACCTGCTGCTGCGGATTGCTTGGGCTGCAGGCGGTGAGCGTGAGGCTGAGCAGGGCGAGCGTGAGGGGTGAGCGGATCATCTGCGGCTCCTTACAAGGAATTCAGAAAAGCCAACAGCGCGCTGCGCTCGTCGGCATTGAAAGTCAGCACCTGCTGTTTGGCCGCCTCGGCCTCACCGCCGTGCCAGAGGATGGCCTCCAGCAGGTTGCGCGCGCGGCCGTCATGCAGGAACTGGGTGTGACCGTTGACTGTTTCGGTCAGACCGATGCCCCAGAGTGGCGGGGTGCGCCATTCGCGGCCGCTGGCGAGAAATTCCGGGCGATTGTCAGCCAGGCCTTCGCCCATGTCATGCAGCAGCAAGTCGCTGTAGGGGCGAATCAGCTGATTGGCCAGTTCGGGTTCGGCGGCGTCACTGGCGGTGGTGAACTGCGGGGTATGGCAGCCCTGGCAACCAGCCTGGTAGAACAGGTTCTTGCCAGCCAGCACCTGCGGCGTGTCTGCGCCACGACGCGCCGGCACGCCGAGGTTGCGGGTGTAGAACAGCACACTGGCGAGGATGTTGTCGCTGACCTCGGGCTCGCCGCCATGGGGCGCGCTGCGGCAGTCGGTCTGCGCCTCGGTGCAGTTGTCCTGGCTGATTAGGCCGCTGGTCAGGCCCATGTCATTGGCAAAGGCTTCGGCATTCTGCTGGTTGAGGGTTGGTTGTCCAGCTTTCCAGCCAAAACGACCGAGCACCGTGCGTTGTTGCTCGCGGTCCCAGACCTGGTTGGCGCGACCGGAAATGCCATCACCATTGCGGTCATCCGGGTCGGCATTGGCCAGGATGGCCACTTCGGGAATGGCTTCGAGCAGGCCAAGGCCAATCATCGGCGGGGCGATGCGCGCGGAAAACAGCGTGTCGGGATGCAGGGCGCCATAACCGAGCTGGCTGATTTCCAGGCTGGGCTGACGCAGCTCGACCTGGGTGCCATCGGCAAAACTGACCTGCTGCGTGCTGTAGCTGACGCGCACCTTGCCCTCGGGCGCGACGCCCGGGTTGGCCATGTCCTGCAGCTGGCCGCCGTAGGTAGGTTCGGCTAGCACGCCGAGGCGCTGGATGATTGCGGCGTGTTCGCTGCGCGCTGGAATCGACAGGCGCACCAACATCGACACCGAACTGATCGCGTCAGGCGCCGGCGGATGGCCGCGGCCGTCCTTGATATGGCAGTTCTGGCAGGCGTTGGTGTTGAACAGCGGGCCTAGGCCGTCACGCGCGGTGGTGGTGGCGGGTGCGGTAACCCAGGGGTTGCGAAAGAAGCTGTTGCCGACGCTGAAATCCAGGCGCCGTGACGGCGACAGGTTGGCGGATGGCAGGGAGAAAGCGTTTTGATCCGCCTTGCGCACGGTGGCGCTGCCTGCGGACAGGGCTTCGCCAGGCTCGGCTTGGGTGAACTGGGGAGTCTTATCGCAGGCGACCAGGCTCAGGCCCAAGGCCAACAGCAGCGCAATGCGATGCGGGGCAAACATGAAAGGACATCCGCAACAGAAAAACAGGCGGCCGATCTTAACAGCCTGACCCGTTTTAAATAAGACGGATTTGCATTATCGCTGGTGGCCAAAGGTCGCAGGGTGCCAAAAAAGGCTATATCCGAGCTGACTGTTGTCGGCGATTTCGGCCCTGTAGGGGCGTGCTTGGCCGTGATCGGGGCCAGCCAACGATCCACTGTGGGAGGCGCTTCAGCGGCGAGCTTCGGCGCTGGTTGTCGCGGCTGAAGCCCCTCCCACATCAGTCTCGCCATAAAAATGGCTGGCGTAAAAAAGCCGCGACTCGGGTAAGGAGTCGCGGCTTTTTCATCACTACAAGCTAGGACTTCGTGAGTCGCAGCAAGTCCTACGCAGCTTAGAAACTGTGGTCGGCGGTATCCGGATTCAGATCACTGATACCCAGCTTGCCGGCTGCCTGCTCGATTGCGCCGGTCTGCTTGACCAGCGCGGCGATGGCATCACGAACGATCTGCTGGCCTTCGGCGTTGTCGGCGGCGATCAGCTGATCGAAGTGCTTGCCGTTGTTCGCGCTGTCGACCAGAGCTTGCAGCTTGGCTTCAGTGGCTTCGAGGTCGGCTTTCAGGGTGCTGTCAGCGGCGGCGTCAACCTTGGCCACCAGCGACGACAGGCTTGGACCGGTCAGGGTGGTGCCATCGACCTTTTTGTACTCGCCCAGGTAGACGTTGCGAATACCTTTGCCGTTGTAGAAGTGCGAGTTGTGGGTGTTGTCGCTGAAGCAGTCGTGCTCGTCTTCGGTGGAGTTGGCTTCCAGTGCGACCTTCATGCGCTCGCCGGCCAGTTCGCCGAGGGACAGGCTGCCCATGCCGAACAGCATCTTGCGCAGGCCGTTTTCAGCGGTGTCGGCTTCCAGCGTGGCGCGGTAGTTGTCGGTTTTGCCGGCTTGCCATTCGCCGACCATTGCATCGAGGTCGCTGACCAGCAGGTCGGTGGCAGCCTTGAGGAAGGCACGGCGACGTTCGTTGTTGCCGCCAGTGGCGCCTTCACCCACCACATAATCGCTGGCTGGGCGCTCGCCGGCACCTGGGCCGCTACCGTTGAGGTCTTGGCCCCAGAGCAGGAATTCGATGGCGTGGTAGCCGGTGGCGACGTTGGCTTCGGAGCCGCCCAGCTCATTCAGGCTGGCCAGCAGCTCCGGGGTGATGGTGCTGACATCGAGCTTGTCTTCGCCGACCTGGATCTCGGTGTTGGCGATGATGTTGGCCTGCGCGCCTGGGTTGCCCAGGGCGTGCTGGTAGTCGGCGGCAACGTAGTCGATCAGGCCTTCGTCCAGCGGCCAGGCGTTCAGCTGGCCTTCCCAGTCGTCGACCACGGCGTTGCCGAAGCGGAACACTTCACTTTGCATATACGGCACACGGGCAGCCAGCCAGGCTTCGCGGGCGGCTTTCAGGGTGTCGTCATTCGGGTTGGCGAGCAGAGCGTCTACGGCTGCTTGCAGGGTTTTGCCAGTGCTGGCGGCGTCGCTGAATACGGCCAGTGCCAGGTCTGCGTAGTGGCTGACCACAGCTTTGCTGGCGGCTTCATCGACTTGGCTGGTGGCTGCTGCCGGGGCGCTGGCGCTGCTGGCAGCAGGTGCGGCGGCTTGGCTGGCTGGCGCTTTGTCTTCACCGCAACCGGCGAGTGAAATGGCGATGGCAAGCAGGCTGGCAGAGGCCAGGGGCATACGAAGCATGGCGGAATCCTTTGCTGGTGAGAGTAAGCACCCACGCGCGCGGGTACAAAAGCCGAAACATAATGCGAAAGATTTTCATTTTGCGCAAAGGGTCAATGCAGCTTTTTCACCGCAAGCTGTGGGCAAACTCTGCGATTGGGCCATTTGATACGGCTAAAATGCCCACACAGCTGCCTTCAAGAACCACTCAGGAGTTCCGCATGAGCCTTACCAGTGTTGTCATCATTGTGCTGTTGGTCCTCCTCGCGGCGTATGCCGTGATGCTCTACAACGCGCTGGTGCGTTTGAAGCACGGCGTGAGCAAGGCCTGGTCGAATATCGATGTGATGCTCAAGCAGCGCCATGAGGAATTGCCCAAGCTGGTGGAAACCTGCAAGCAATACATGCAGCACGAGCGCGGCACCCTGGAAGCGGTGATTGCCGCACGCCAGGCGGTTTCCAGCGCACAGGCCAAGGGTGACATGAATGCCCTGGGCAAGGCCGAGACGGGGTTGCGCGCCGGCCTCGGTCAGCTGTTTGCCTTGGCCGAGAACTACCCGGAACTGAAAGCCAATGAGAGCTTCCAGCATCTGCAGCAGCGCATCAGCGGGCTTGAAAATGGCATTGCCGACCGCCGCGAGCTGTACAACGAGGCGGTCAACCTGAACAACGTGCGCATTGAGCAGTTCCCCGACGTGATCATTGCCCGCGCTTTCGCTTTCAAGGAAGCCGCGCTGCTGGAGTTCAGCGAAGGCGAAAAAGCCGATGTCGACCTCAAGTCGCTGTTTGGCTAAGCCGTGGATATTCAAGGACAGGTTGTCGGGCTTGCCTGCAGTGTGGCGGTCAGCGCGGGCGGGGCGTGGTGGTTTTTGCGGCGTTTCTCCCAGGCGCGGCATTTGCTTGATACGCCGACTTCGAAGATTCGTTCGGCGGCTCAGGGCTATGTCGAGTTCTATGGCGTACTGCATGAAAGCTCCGAGCCTGCCCTGCTCGGGCCGCTGACCAATACGCCCTGCCTGTGGTGGCGTTACAAGATCGAGGAGTACACCTCAAACGGCAAGAAACGCAGCTGGCGCACCCTGGAAAGCGGCAGTAGCGAGGCGTTGCTGCGACTCGACGACAGCACCGGCAGCTGCCTGGTCGACCCGCGCGGCGCACAGGTGCGGCCGCTGACCCGTGAAATCTGGAAAGGCAGCTTGCGTCACCCGCTGGGCGCGGCGAAAACCGGTTGGCGCGCGCTGTTCAGCAACGACGAGCGTTACCGCTATACCGAGGAACGTTTGCATGCCGGCCAGCCGTTGTATGCCATTGGTGATTTTCGCAGCAACGGTGGCGGTCGCCAGGGCCTGGATCTGCCAGCCGCTCAAGGTGCAGTAATCCGCGAATGGAAGGGCGACTTCGGCGGTCTGCTGCAGCGCTTTGACAGCGACGGCAATGGCCAGCTGGATGAGCGTGAATGGCAGCGCGTACAGCTGGCTGCGGGCCTGGAAGCCGAAGATCGGCATCGTCGGCAAAGCACTCAGCCGGTGCAGCATCACCTGAGTAAGCCGCGTGAGGCGCAGCCGTTTATCTTGTCCTGTGCCGGCGAGGATGAGCTGGTGCGGCAGTTCTACTGGCAGGCAGCTGGCGGTGTCGTGCTGTGTCTGGCCGGCGCGCTGGCAGCAGCCTGGTTGCTCGGTATCAACAGCTTCTAGGTGAAAGCGCCGCGCATAAAAAAGCCCGCCAAAATTGGCGGGCTTTTTTGTAGGCGTCGGCGCTAGAGCGTGGCGGGGTTGGCGGCACTGTTCAGTCGCCTGGCCTGCTTCAGGTAGGCAGTCAGCTCGCGCGCCGGTAGCGGCTTGCTGTACAGGTAGCCCTGACCCTCGTTACAACCTTGAGCGATGATGTAAGCCTCCTGTTCGACAGTTTCCACGCCCTCGGCGATGACCTGCATGCCGAGGCTCTTACCCAGCTGGATGATGGCGCGCACGATGGTCGCGTCGTCTTCGTCTTCCAGCAGGTCCTGTACGAAGCTCTTGTCGATCTTAATCTTGTCCAGCGGCAGACTCTTCAGGTAGCTCAGCGAGGAGTAGCCAGTACCGAAGTCATCAATCGCGATCAGTGCCCCGGAGCGGCGCAGGCTGAGCAGGTGTTGGGCGGCGGTGTTGATGTCTTCCATCAGGCCGGTTTCGGTAACTTCCAGTTCCAGGCTGCGCAGCGGCAGGCGGTAGACCTGCATCAGGTTGTTGACCACCCGTGGCAGCTCGGCGTGGTGCAGCTGCACTGTGGAGAGGTTGACCGCCATACGCAGCTCGGTGAAGCCCTGATCGTGCCATTCGCGCAGTTGGCGGCAGGTCTGGTCGAGAATCCATTCGCCAATCGGGATGATGGTGCCGTTCTGTTCGGCCAGCGGGATAAACAGATCCGGTGGCACGAAACCATGTTGCGGATGTTGCCAGCGCAGCAGGGCTTCAACGCCAACCACGCTGTGGTCGCGGTAGTCGACCTGCGGCTGGTAAACCAGATGCAGTTGGTCAAGCGCCAGGGCGTCACGCAGGTCTTTTTCCAGCTCGCGGCGGCGGCGCATTTCGCTGTCGACGCTGGCGATATAGAACTGGTAGCGGTTGCGTGAGCGGCTTTTGGCCAGGGTCATGGTCTGCTCGGCTTTCTGCAGCAGCTTCTCGGTGCTGTCGCCATCTTCCGGGAACAGGGTGATGCCGATGGTGGCGCGTAGGCGCACTTGTTGCTGGTCCAGCATAAAGGGGTTGTCGAGGTCGTCGAGTACGCTCTGCGCCAGCTCGGCGGCCTCGTAAGGCTGCTCGATATCGGCCTGCACCAGGGCGAACTGGTCACCACCCAAACGGGCGAGGGCGCCGAGGCGGCCACTGTGGCTGCGCAAACGGTCGGACAGGGCCAGCAGCAACTGGTCGCCGGTCTGATAGCTGAACTGTTCGTTGATCCCTTTGAAGTCATCCAGACCTACGCAGAGCACTGCCACCCGACGATTGAGACGGCCAGCGTCTTCGATAATCTGGTCGAGTTGCTGTTGCAGCTGCTGACGGTTCGGCAGGCCGGTAAGGAAATCGTACTGGGCCATGCGCAGCAGGCTGTTTTCCGCTTCACGGCGCAGGTTGGTGTTGCGTTCGATGGAGGAGAGCAGCTGGTTGGCGGTATTGATCCACAGCCCCAGTTCGTTCTTCTCGTTGCCCTTGAGCATCGGCAACTTGTGCTCGCTGGGGCGGTCCGGGTTGATATTGGTCAGGTGCTCGATGATCTTCGACAGCGGTTTGGTCAGCAGCCAGTGGTAGACCAGGTACAGCACCAGCCCCATGGCCAGGGCGCGCAGCACACCGGAGATAAAGATGATCACCGAGTTGGTGACAAAGCTCTCGCCGTAGGGGGCCGTATCGAGGGTAATGCTGAGGTCGCCGTAGTATTCGCTGTAGGGGCCGCGGCCGACCAGTTGGGTGGTGAAATTCTGTTCTTTACCAAGGATCGGGTCGGTCAGCCAACGTGTGGGGATGTCGACTTGCTCTCGGGCTTTTTCCGCCAGCATCGGCTCGTTGGGGTGGCCGATGGCGGCCATGCGCACCGACTCATGCTGGAACAGGCCTTCGATCACCTGCATGCCCATTTCCCGGTCCAGGCTGTAAACCGCCTGGGTGGAGGGGTCGCGGAACATGCCGAGAATCCGGTGCGCGTCGTTGGCCACTGCCTGACGTGTTTTGTAAACGTCGAAGACGATCTGGGCAAGACTCAAGACCACGCCGACGATCAGTGCCGAAAGCAGCACTACGCGGAGCAACTTAAGTGACAAGCTGTTTTTGAGTTCCAGCTTCAAATGACGGTTCCTTGTTCGAGGCCTTCGGCGTCAGACGCTAGTGAGTATTGGCAAAGTCGCGCTTGCAGTCAAAGGGCCATTACCAAACTTTGTCGAACAAATTATCTGCGCGGCGATGGCGCGACCGCTGGCAGCGGTGTTGGCTGCTTGCACTGTGTCGGTGCGAGTTGCTTGTGGCTTGAGCACCGTTGGGCGGTTTTTTATGCGCTGCCATCCCTGGTGGCCACCCTTCGGGCCGTTGCTAGGCAAGGTTAAAACGCGCGCCCAGCTATTTTTTCCTTTGGCATGAGAGTTGCGAAGCCCCGGGTACTCACCGTCATGGGGGACGCTGCGATGAAAACTCGACTGTTAGGGATAGCTGCATTTGCGGTTTCACCACTGGCTCAGGCGGCCAGCGATGAGGCGCTCAACACCGCTTGGCTGGTGTTGGCCAGCGTGCTGGTGTTCTTTATGCAGGCCGGCTTTGCCTTGCTGGAAAGCGGCATGTCGCGAGCGAAGAACGCAGTCAATGTGATGATGAAAAATTACATGGACGGCTGCGTCGGCGGCATCACCTTCTGGCTGCTGGGTTTCGGCCTGATGTTCGGCAGCAATATCACCGGCTGGTTCGGCATGAGCCATTTCGCGCCACACGATGGCGAACCCTGGGATTTCACCTTTCTGTTGTTTCAGATGATGTTCGCCGCCACCGCGGCAACCATCGCCAGTGGCGCGATGGCCGAGCGTACGCGTTACTCGGCCTACCTGATTGGCGCGGTGGTGATCAGCGGGTTTATCTACCCGGTGTTTGGCAGTTGGGTGTGGAGCGGCATCTATGGTGGCCAGGGCTGGTTGGCGGCGCTGGGCTTTATCGACTTTGCCGGCTCGACCGTGGTGCACAGCATCGGCGCCTGGTGTGCGCTGGCCGGTATTCTGGTGCTGGGGCCGCGTCTGGGGCGTTTTGCGGCGGACGGTACGCCGCGCAGCATTCCCGGGCACAACCTCAGCCTGGTCGCGCTGGGCGGTTTTATTCTCTGGGTTGGCTGGTTCGGCTTTAACGCCGGCAGCAGCCTGGAGATGAATGTCAGTCTCGGTCTGATTGCCCTGAATACCCATCTGGCAGCTTCGGCCGGAGCGCTGGGCGCTTTTTTGGCGCAGCGCAGCACTTCCAGCCCGGTGCTGCTGACGACTACGGTGAACGGTTCGCTCGGCGGTCTGGTGGGCATCACCGCCGGTTGCGCAACGATGTCGCCGCTGTTTGCCTTGCTGACCGGGCTGGTCGCCGGTTGTGTGGTGGTGTTCGGCATGCGCCTGCTGGAGCGTTGGCAGCTTGATGATGTGGTCGGCGCCGTGCCCGTGCATGGCTTTGCCGGTGTCTGGGGAACCGTGGCGGCCGGGCTGTTCTTCAGTGGTGATCTGTTCAACTGGGAGCGGGTCGGGGTGCAGCTGCTGGGCGCCGGTGTGGCGTTTGTCTGGGCCTTCCCGCTGGCGCTGATACTCTATCTGTTGCTGGCGAAAACCCTTGGTTTGCGCACCTCCACGCAACATGAGCAGCGCGGTCTGGATTATGCCGAGCACGCCGAGGTGGGCTATCCCGAGTTCAACCTGGCCGTGACCTTCGACAGCCACGACCTGCCGAGGAAGGTGTGAGATGAGCCTGGCAACTCGCCGACGGGCGATCTACACCGGGCTGGCCGGGCACTTTGCCGAGGACGAACTGTTGGCCGTGCTGGCGCTGTGGGAAAGCAAATACGCCGACAAACCGCCGTTCGCCCTCAATGAGTTTCTCGGTGAAGTGGCCGCGACCACTGAACGCAAGCTGGAGCGCGCCAAGCTCTACCGTGAACTGGTGGGCGCGCTGACCGGGCCATTATCGGCCTTGCTGCCGGACCCGGAGCCGCTGCTGCACAGCTGGCGGCAGCGGATGGGCGTGGCGGCGCCGCTACGGAGCGGCCCGGATAGTCAGGCGCGGCATACCTTCGAGGCGCTGAGTCGGGTGCTGTTTAATGAGCTGGAGGCCGAGCTGCCGCCGCGTTTGCGGCGCTTTGCGGCGGGCAATCTTGCCGGGTTGAGTGTGGCTAACGAACAGCGTCTGCTGGTGCGCGCCTGGCTGGAGCAGGGCGCGGCGCTGGAGGCCGCTGGCTTGGGCCTTGAGCAGTTACGGCAGTTGCTCAACCTGCTGTATATCGGCCTGTGCGAGTACCTGGGGCCGGTTATCGCCGATCAGCGCCTGAGTCAGGCAGTACAGCAGGTGGAGGCGCTGCACTTGGCTCTTCCCCCGCGCAAGCTGCTGTAAAACGCATCTCCACATAACAAGAAACCCGGCACTGGGCCGGGTTTCTTGTGGGTAGCGCAGGTACTTAGGCGGCGTAGTTTTTCGCTACGAAGTCCCAGTTGACCAGGTTCCAGAACGCCTCAACATACTTCGGGCGCAGGTTGCGGTAGTCGATGTAGTAGGCGTGTTCCCAGACGTCGCAGGTCAGCAGCGGGGTGTCGCCGCTGGTCAGCGGGCAGCCGGCGCCGATGGTGCTGGCCAGAGCCAGGGAACCGTCAGCTTTCTTAACCAGCCAGCCCCAGCCGGAACCGAAGGTGCCGATGGACACTTTGCTGAACTCTTCCTTGAACTTGTCGAAGGAACCGAAGGCCGCGTTGATCGCGTCAGCCAGGGCACCAGTCGGCTGGCCACCGGCGTTAGGCGCCAGGCAGTTCCAGTAGAAGGTGTGGTTCCAGACCTGGGCGGCGTTGTTGAAGATGCCGCCCGAAGAGGTCTTGACGATCTCTTCCAGGGTTTTGCCTTCGAACTCGGTACCAGGGACCAGGTTGTTCAGGTTCACGACATAGGTGTTGTGGTGCTTGTCGTGGTGGAATTCCAAGGTTTCCTTGGAAATGTGCGGCTGCAGGGCGTCATGTGCGTAGGGCAGCGGCGGCAATTCGAAAGCCATTGTCTATCTCCTAATCAGGTCAGGTGCGGTGTGCGCGAGGCCGATCACGGGCGGCCATCTCAGCGGCGTGAGTTATCTCTTTGCGCCGCAAGCCCTGAATCATAGCACCGGCACTGCGGCTTAAACACGCGGCAACTGTGTGGAAAACCACCTGGCGGCGCTGCGGCGGCCGCGCTACCTGGCGGTTTTAGAGCATGCCGGGGTTGCTTAGCAGCTGCCAGGCAATGCTGAACATCATCAGCGCCACACCCAGATCGATAAAGCGCCAGGTACTTGGCCGCGCGAGCCAGGGTGCGAGCCAGGCCGCACCGAGGGCCAGGCAGAAGAACCACATTAATGAAGCGCTGGCCGCGCCCAGGGCGTAGGCGCCGGGCACTGGCTGCTGGGCGCCGAGTGAACCGATCAGCAACACGGTGTCGAGGTACACGTGCGGGTTGAGCAGGGTCACTGCCAGGGCTGCCAGCAGCACCGCACGGCGTGAGCGCGGGCCGCTGTCGTTGGTCTGATTCAGTACCTGCGGACGACTGGCGCGAACCAGCGCCTGGGCGCCATACCAGAGCAGAAAAGCCGCGCCGCCCCAGCGCGCCACACCCAGCAGAATCGGGCTTTGCACCAATACGGCGGCCAGGCCGAACACTCCGGCGGCGACCAGCAGGGCATCGCAGACCACGCAGAGCAGCGCCACCGGCAGGTGATGCTCGCGGCGCAGGCTTTGCGCCAGGACGAAGGCATTCTGCGCGCCGAGGGCGATGATCAGCCCGGCGGCGATCAGTAAGCCATTGCTATAGCTCTGCCACATAGCGGTTACTCCGCCTGCTCGCTGAGCTGTTGCAGCACGGCCAGCGCACGCGGCCCATCGGCGTGGGCGACGAACAGGTGGTCGTGATAGAAACCGGCGATCACGTTGCAGCTGATCCCGGCGTGCGCCAGTGCGCTGGCGACGGCAGCCGTCAAGCCGACGGCTTCCAGGGCCGAATGCACATGCAGCGTCAGCCAGGCGGCCACGTAGCTGTAGGGCAAATGCAGGTGTTCGGCCTGCTGGCGCTGCACAATTACGGTGAGGCCTTCGGCTTCCTGAAAGCTGCCCAGCGGCTGCACGCCTTGCAGCTGCGCGGCATCGCTCAGGCTGCAGAACACGTAAGCGCCATCGTTCAGCTGTGGGCTCATGCTGCGCAGCAAGGTTGTCAGTGAGGTTTCGCCGGCCATGCGGATTGCCTTGTTCAGGGTGGGGATGCTGGTCAGTCTGCTGCGGCTGGGTATATAAGAGAAACCAATAATCCTGATCACTCATTAGGAAATCTTATTTTGCTGGATTACAAACTACTCGCCGCCCTGGCTGCGGTTGTCGAGCAGGCCGGCTTCGAGCGGGCCGCTCAGGTGCTGGGGTTGTCGCAGTCGGCCGTGTCGCAGCGGATCAAATTGCTTGAGGCGCGGGTCGGCCAACCGGTGCTGGTGCGTGCGGTGCCGCCGGCTCCCACGGAAATCGGCCGGCGCCTGCTTAACCATGTGCAACAGGTACGGTTGCTGGAGCGCGATATTCAGGCGCAGGTGCCGGGGCTGGATGAGGGCGGTTTACCGGAGCGCCTGCGCATTGCGCTAAATGCCGACAGCCTGGCCACCTGGTGGGCCGGTGCGGTGGGCGCGTTCTGTACCGAACAGCGTTTGCTGCTGGATTTGGTGGTGGAGGATCAGGAGGTCGGTCTCAAGCGCATGCGCGCCGGTGAAGTAGCGGCCTGCGTATGCGCCAGCGAGCGCCCGGTAGCCGGTGCGCGCGCCGTGCTGCTGGGGGCGATGCGTTACCGCGCCATGGCCAGCCCGGCGTTTATTGCCCGGCATTTCCCGACAGGTGTGACGGCGCAGGCGCTGGCCCATGCGCCGGCAATTGTCTTCGGTCCGGATGACTTGCTACAGCACCGCTACCTGTCCGGCCTCGGCGTGGAAGGCGGGTTTGCCCACCACCTGTGTCCATCATCCGAGGGATTTATCCGTCTGGCTCAGGCTGGGTTCGGTTGGGGGCTGATCCCCGAACTGCAGGTGCAGGGGGAGATGGCCCGTGGCGAGCTGGTCGAGTTGATCAGCGAGCGGCCAATCGATGTGCCGCTGTACTGGCACCACTGGCGCAATGGCGGTGAGCTGCTGGGCGAGCTGACCCGCCATCTGCAGCGGCATGCGGCCACCTGGCTGGTGGCCGCTACGGGCTAAAGGGTTAGAGCTGAAAGTGCGCCAATAGATGCTGCTGGTTGCCGGCGACATTTTGCAGATGCTCGCCGCACTGGCGGGTATTGGCGGCGTTTTCCCGGTTGTCTGCGGTCATGGCGCTGAGCTGGTGCATATGCTGGTTGACCTCCTGGGTGGTGGCCGCCTGCTGCTCAGCTGCCGCAGCGATCTGGAAGGCCAGGTCATGCACGGCCTGCAGTGAGTGATCCAGATGGCCGAGTGAGCCCAGTACGGCTTGCGTTTCATTTTCCAGGGCGCGGGCCTGGGTGGTGGAGTCCTGCATACTGGCCAAGGCCTGCGCGGACGAGTTGCCGAGGGTGGCGATGATCTGCACCACTTCTTCGGTGGCGGTGCGGGTGCGCATGGCCAGGCTGCGCACCTCATCGGCGACCACGGCAAAGCCACGGCCCTGCTCGCCAGCGCGGGCCGCTTCGATGGCGGCGTTTAGGGCCAGCAGGTTGGTCTGCTCGGCGATGGCGCGGATCACCTCCAGCACTGAGGCAATCTGTTGGCTATTGCCGGCCAGGGTTTGCACCACCTGATCGGCCTCGCGCAGGCCACCGAGTAACTGGTCCTGGCGGCCGATCATGCGCTGCAGGGTGCCCTGCATGGTGGTAAAGGCATGCCGCGCGGCTTCACTGCTGTCGGCGCTCTGGCTGGCGCTGGTGGCGATTTCCTGCACGGTGGCGGCCATCTGGTCGACCGCGCTGACCACCATTTCCAGGGCTTCCTGCTGTTGGTCGAGGCGTTGGCTGGTCTGTCCGGCAGCGCTGAGAATATCGCCACTGGCATGACCCACGGCATTGCTGGCCTGGCGCAGTTGTTCGATCACCACCCGCCAGGCATTGGCCATATCGTGCAGGGCATGCATCAGGCCATTGCCCTGGCCGGCTTGCTGGCTGATGCGCAGCTCGCCGGCGGCCAGGCGCTGCGCCAGTTGCGCCATGGTGCCCGGCTCGCCGCCTAACGGGCGCATTACGCTGCGGCTGACCAGCCAGGTGGCGCACAGCACGGCGGCGACAGTAAGCAGGCCGAGCAGGAGGATCTGCCACATCAATTCATGCACCGGGGCAAACGCCTGGGCCTGGTCCATTTCGGCGATCAGCGCCCAGTGCTGGCCATCGAACTCCAGTGGTACGAAGGCTTTTAGCGCCGGCTGACCGCTTAAGCCAGCTTCTGCCAGTTGCCCTTGCTCACCGTTCAATGCGCGGGCGATGGCATCGCCGTGCAGGGCGCTGGGGCGCTGGGTGGCGCGCTGCACCTGATGCTCGCTGAAGCGTGCGGAGTCCGAGCGTAGTAGGCCGTCGGCGCCGACCAGATAGGTTTCACCGGCGTCGCCAAGGCCCTGGCGGGTTTGCATCACCTTGTTCAGCGGGGCGATTGGCAGTTCGAGCATCAACAGCGCAATCAACTCGCCTTCGCTGATTACCGGGCTGATCAGAAACTGGCTGGGTTCACCGGTTTGCGGGTTGATCGCCAGGTCGCTGATCAGGCTGGCCTGGCGGTTCAGCCCGGCACTGGCCAACTGGCCCATGGGCAGCTCACGCCACGGGCCTTGGGTGAGGTTCTGCTGGTAGTCGTCGCCGCGCAGCACGCTGAAGATCACCGTGCCGTCGCTGGTGATTAGCTTCAGCTCGCGGTAGCCGTAGGTCTGGATAAAGTTTTCGTAGATCGGCCGGTCGTAATTGGAGGCGCTGACCAGGGCCATCCCGGTCAGGCCGCCGTAACTGGTGCCCAGGTTGTTGGCCAGGGTGCTGAGCTGGTCGCGGCGCGCCTGCAGGTTATCCAGTAGTTGTGCTTGTTTGATATTTGCTACGGCGTCCAGGGCGTTCAGTGTCTGTTCCTGCAACGCCTTGCTGGCCTGCCAATACACCGTAAAGGCCATCGCCAGTACAGGAAAAAGCCCAATAAACAAATAGCTAAGGGCAAGCTTTAGGCGTAGCGGCATATCCAGTGGCTCCAGGCAGAAAGCGGAAACAAGGTGGTTGTGTTGATTATTCTGCAAGGATCGTGCGAATTGTTTGACGGTCGCGTAAATAAAATTGATCGGCAGCGCTCGGGCTGCCGGAAAGCCGCGTGCTGAGCCTGCATTGCGGCGCGGGGACGTTTGAGTGGTTGAGGGGGTAGGCCAGAGGGTGCAGGCTGAACTTGGCGCAGAATGGTGCGTTACCTTGCGCTGATGGGGCGGAAGGTAACCAAGTTGGAGCGCACCTTTAGCTGATGGTGATCTTGCCTGAACCCGGCAACAGTTCCACGCAGCGCTCGCCGAGCAGCTTGCTGGGGGTGAAGTAGCCGCCGGGGCCGTTGTAATCGAGCAGGTGCCGCACGGCCAGCAAGGCGCCGTGCACGGTGACGTCATAGCCGTTGGCGGTTTCCAGACGCGCGGTTTTCACCACGCCTGCGGCATTGCGTGCCTCGCCCCAGAGCCGGGTGCGTTGGCGGGTGCGGCTGGCTTCATCGGGGCCGCTGACGCGTTTTTCGATCAGCCGTTTGAGCCAGTTCTGCACCGCATCCAGACCCAGCAGGGCGCGCAGCGGGTCGATCAGGCGCATCACGATCGCGGCTGCTGTTGGCGTCGGCAGGTACACCTCAATATTGTCGATGCCGGTGGAGTGGTAGGCGGTGGACACATCGCCCCAGGGGATCGTCACCGCTGGCTTTTCACCACGGCCAAAGTTGATGGCGCGGCGTTTATAGCCCAGCGGCACATCGGTGATAACGCCTGCACGGCGCACCTTGCCGCCAAACTTCAGGCCTTCCACCGAGGTTTTTGCCGTACCGGGCGACAACCCGCTGCCAGAGTCGAAGCCCAGTGCCAGGTGCGTGGCATCGGGCAGGGCCTGGTGCAGACAGGCGGCCAGGCAATCGCTGGGAATCACATCGAAGCCCACGCCGGGGCAGACCACCACAGCCAGTTCGCGCGCCTCTTGATCGCGCTGGTGAGCGGCTTCGAATACGCTGATTTCACCGGTGATATCGACGTAATGTGTGGCGCTGGCTAGGCAGGCGTCGAGCATCGGCGCGCTGGTGGCGGAGAACGGCCCGGCGCAGTGGGCGACCACGGCAATATCGGCCAGGGCTTCCTTGGCCCGCTGCGGCTGATGGATATCGAATATCCGGCACTCCAGGCCCAGCAGACTGCCCAGGGCGTGTACGGCGGCCGGGTTGCGCCCCGCCAGAATCGGCGTGAGGCCTTGACGCTTGGCCTCGGCGGCCAGCAGGTGGCCGGTGTAGCCGTTGGCGCCGTAGATCATCCAGTGCGTGGCCATCCAGTGCTCCTTTGTTGTGTGGTGTGGAGGCAGCTTAGTCGCTATGTGTGGCCCTGTTGGCCTATCGCAGGGTGTGTGCGGTCGTTGTTCTGGCTTGCAATGCCACGGCAGCGCCCAGTGTGCGCTGCTAGAGTGGCCTGCAATCACGGCAGAGGGGGCGGCAATGAAGATTCTGGTAACCGGAGCCAGTGGCTTTATCGGTGGGCGTTTCGCCCGCTTTGCCTTGGAGCAGGGCTTGAGTGTGCGGGTCAACGGTCGGCGCGCCGAGGGCGTTGAGCATTTGTGTTCGCGTGGCGCAGAGTTTGTCCAGGGTGATCTGTCCGACCCGGAGCTGGTGCAGCAGCTGTGTCGGGATGTTGAGGCGGTGGTGCATTGCGCCGGCGCGGTCGGGGTGTGGGGGCGTTACGAGCACTTTTATCAGGCCAACGTAACGGTCACCGAGAACGTGGTGGATGCCTGTCTGAAACAGAAGGTGCGACGGCTGGTGCATCTGTCTTCGCCATCGGTGTATTTCGATGGCCAAGCGCATATCGGTCTGCGTGAAGAACAGTTGCCCAAGCGTTTTTCCGATCACTACGGCAAAACCAAGTTTCTCGCCGAGCAGCAGGTGTTTGCCGCGCAGGAATTCGGCCTGGAAGTGCTGGCGTTGCGTCCGCGTTTTGTCACCGGGGCGGGCGATACCAGCATCTTTCCGCGCTTGATCAATATGCAGCGCAAGGGACGCTTGTCGATTATCGGCAACGGCCTGAACAAGGTTGATTTCACCAGCGTGCACAACCTTAACGAAGTGCTGATGAGTTGCCTGCTGGCGGCCGGGCCGGCGCTGGGACAGGTTTACAACATCAGCAATGGCGCGCCAGTGCCGCTGTGGGACGTGGTCAATTATGTGCTGCGCAAACTCGACCTGCCGCCGGTGACCCGCCATCTGCCCTATGGCCTGGCGTATGGCGCGGCGGCGTTGAACGAGGGCGTGTGCAAGCTGCTACCCGGTCGCCCGGAGCCGACCCTGTTCCGCCTGGGTGTGGCGGTGATGGCCAAGGATTTCTCCCTGGATATCAGCCGCGCGCAGCAGTATCTGGAGTACGAACCCAAGGCCAGCCTATGGAGCGCGCTGGATGAGTTCTGCGCCTGGTGGCAGGCGCATCATCCAAGTTGACTGCCGGTAAACCGGTTTCAGGCGTAAACACGCTGGCCGCGATACATGCGCACCGAGGCGCTGGGCGGGCGATGCGCGCTTTCTTCTACCAGCAGCGGGTGGCCAGCCTGCATACGTGGTGTGCTCGCGGGCTCGCCGAAGGGGCGGTCGCTGTACTGGGCCAGCAGTTGCCCGAGTTGGCGGGTTTCCTCGCTGCTTGAGGTGAGGCAGGCGCTGAGCATGCTGTTGATCGCATCCGGCTGGCTCATGCGAATGTCCACCGTCAGTTCTTCGCGCAGCCTGCGGCGCAGGCTCATCATGCAATCCAGTACTTCTCTGTTCAGCTCCATGGACCTTTCCCCCGTTAGTACAAGTGGGCTAGGCGTCATCCATCCGGAATGCCACCTGCCTGGTCTCGCCGCGTTTGCCGCGTGCGGATCGCGCCTGCAGCCCCTTTGCTCCCTGGTGCTGCGATAACGTCGCAAATAGACAAGTGCAAAGCGCATACCAGTTCACACTCTGTGGAACTGCGCGGGCTGCAGCGGGTCGATGGCCTGTGCCGTGCCCTTCGTCGGTGCGCCTCGCACTGGCATGGCGCGACACTGAAGCGCTGCGCGCGAACCGTTATACTGCGCGGCAAATTTGCATGGAGCCTGTCGGGCTTTTCTGCAGCCGAGCAGTGTTAAGTCCGACAGGCTCCTCACCCCGCGCTTTCTTGAAGGTTGACCCATGCGTAACGATGCCCACGACGAACTCGATCACGTGCCCAGCCTGCGGGCTGATCAGCGCGATCACGATGACTACGCCACCGAGCACCCGGAGCCAGCGCGCGGCAACACTTATGGCCGCGCGGCGGCCGCCGCACCGATGAAGGCGGCCAGCACCGGTCCACTCTGGGCGCTGGTTGGCGCCTTGATGATTGCCTTGGGCGGGCTCGGCTGGTGGAGCTTTCAGCAGATCAGCCTGATGGAGCAGCAGCTGGTTGCCACCCAGGAGAGTTTCGCGCGCATCAGCGAGGAAGCTGCGGGTCGTATTCAGGATATTTCCGGCAAGGTGGTGGCCACTGAGTCTTCTGTCACCAGCGGCAGCGAAGCGCTGAAACTGCAGGTCAAGCAGCTGGAGAACAAACTGGCCGAGTTGAGCAAGCAACAGCAGGGCGCTGTCAGCCAGCAGAGCGAGCAGGGCAAACGCCTTGAGCAGCTGGCCGTGCAACTGAAGGGCCAGGAAGGTGGCGGTGAAAAGCTCGAAGCCATTCTTAACAAGCTGAGCGCGGAGCAAGCCGTGCTGAAAAATGAGCAAGCCACCCTGAAAAGCACGCTGGCCGGGCAAAGCAAACTCGACGAGAAGCTGGCTGGCTTGAGCGGCGAGATCGATGCGCTGAAGAAACAGGGCAACCCCAACCAGGCCATCGC
>Ga0209504_1000421_pt1 | contig 37443 bp, 35 predicted proteins | sample COGITO_mtgs_1005_FD_184791 | JGI IMG/M metagenome (GOLD analysis project Ga0209504, IMG submission 184791) | Pelagic marine microbial communities from North Sea - COGITO_mtgs_100511 (SPAdes) (version 2) | ecosystem: Environmental > Aquatic > Marine > Epipelagic ...
TTTGGAAATCTCCATCTTTTGGACCGCCAAGGCTTTGACTCTGGGCAAAACGTCCAACATTAAAATGTACAAATCGAACATTTTTTCAATGCTATTCTTTAAAAATTTCTCCTCTTTGTCCAAGTGGTCACTTTTGGAGGTCAGCATTGCATATACAGACTGCATTACTTTTACACGAATATGTCTTCTGTTGATCATTTTTGAAAGAACTTAAAAATACGTTTGACGAATACTGGGCAAAAGTACTATTTATTTTTGGTTTGCTTCCCTTCTGACAGCATCCTTTTTACATTTACAAATCCACTTCTAATAGCTGTGTAATCTCTAAGAATCTTGTATCTTCGTGCTTTGTTATTTTATCGATTGACACCTATTGCATGAAGGCTTTAAGATACGTTCATAAATATTTTTACAAATACAAATACCGCCTATTGGCAGGTGTTATCATCTCCGTACTCTCTCGGTACTTGGCTGTCAAGGTCCCTGAAATTGTCAAAAACTCCATTAACATCGCTGACGACTACCGCACTGGAATTGTCACTGATTTGGCTTATGTCAAAGACGAACTGCTTTACAACATTGCATTGATTGTGGGTTTGGCCATACTCTCTGGTTTTTTTACTTTTTTGATGCGACAAACCATCATTGTCACCTCAAGACTCATAGAGTTTGATTTGAAAAACGAAATTTTCAAACAATATGAACGTCTGTCAGTCAATTTTTACAAAAAAAACAGAACGGGAGATTTGATGAATCGCATCAGTGAAGATGTCGGAAAAGTACGCATGTACTTTGGCCCTGCTGTCATGTACACAATCAATATGTTGGTGCTTTTCTCAGTGGCTGTCTTTAAAATGTTAAAAATAGACACCACCCTGACCTTTTACACATTGCTTCCCTTTCCGTTGTTATCGCTGTCCATTTTTGTTCTGAGCAAGGTCATCAACAAGCGCAGTACCGTTGTACAAGAATACTTGTCCAAACTCACCACCTTCGGTCAAGAAGTCTTTTCTGGTATCAACGTGATCAAATCCTACACGATAGAAAACAACACCACCGAAGATTTCAATACTTTGGCAGAAAAAAGCAAAGAAAAAAACATTCATTTGTTCAAAGCGCAAGCCTTGTTTTTTCCCTTGATGATTTTGTTGATTGGAATCAGCAACCTGACGGTCTTGTACATTGGAGGCATGCAATACATCCATGGAATCATCAGCATTGGGACCATCGCAGAATTCATCATGTATGTAAACATGCTTACATGGCCTGTCGCAGTTGTAGGCTGGGTTACTTCTACCATACAACAAGCAGAAGCATCCCAAAAGAGAATCAACGAATTCTTACAACAACAACCCGAAATCGTCAGTGGTGATTTTTTACCGGATGCCCTTGTAGGAAAAGTCACTTTTGAAAATGTGAGTTTGACCTATGACGACACTGACATCACCGCATTAAACAACATCAATTTTACGGTTGAAAAAGGAGAAACTGTAGCCATCCTAGGAAAAACCGGAGGAGGCAAAACATCCCTATTAAATTTGATTGCTCGGTTATACGATCCTACAAGTGGAACAGTAAGTATCGACGGGGTCAATCTCAAAAACATGGACACCCACTTCTTGAGAAAACACATCGGTTTTGTTCCCCAAGATCCTTTTTTGTTTTCTGACAGCATTGAAAACAACATCCGATTTGGCGCAGAGGAAGCCGACCAAATACGCATAGAAAACGCAGCAAAAAATGCGGCAATCCACAAAAACATTGAGCGCTTCAAAAATCGGTACAAAACAATCTTAGGAGAAAGGGGATTGACTGTCTCTGGCGGACAAAAACAACGTATTTCCATCGCCAGGGCTTTGATCAAAGACCCCGATATTTTGATTTTTGACGACTGCTTGTCTGCAGTAGATACCGAAACTGAAGAGGCAATTCTAATGAATTTAAAAACAATCTCTGCCAAGAAAACTACTTTTATTGTAAGTCACCGGATTTCTTCAGTAAAATACGCGGATAAAATTATTGTTTTGGATCAAGGACAAATCGTACAAGAAGGCATCCATGAAGAATTGGTTCAGGAACCTGGCTATTATCAAGAATTTTACAAGCAGCAACTTTTAGAAAAAGAGCATTGATATTTCAGCAAAAAAGAAAATTATTTTATAGATTTGTGTATCCTCCATTTATTTTTGAAATTTAACCGTTAAAAAAAAGACATGAAAGAGCACACGGAACAAGAAGAGATATTTTCACAAATATTGAGAGCAGGAAGAAGAACTTATTTTTTTGATGTAAGAGCCACCAAAGCTGGCGACTACTACCTCACTGTTACTGAGAGTAAAAAGTTCACCCATGATGATGGATCTTTCCATTACCAAAAACACAAAATCTATCTTTACAAAGAAGATTTCAAAGAGTTCAACGAAATGTTGGCCGCAGCCACGGATTACATCTTAAAGGAAAAAGGATTGGAAGTGATCAGTGACCGGCATCAAAAAGATTTCAAAAAAGAAGAAATCCAAACAGGCAGTGATGAAAACACAAAAACAACTTCATTTACAGATGTGAATTTTGAAGACATTTGATGTTTTGTAAATAGGCCCCTATGCTTACACATCGCAAAAGATTGCAAAAAAAACTCCAATAGAAGATTCTATTGGAGTTTTTTTTGCTTTTACCTACAAAGCCTAGTCAAAATACCGAAATTCAAACCATCGAAACAATTTGTATGCACCGTAACCAATGCTCATACCAACAGTTGCGCCTGCAAGGATGTCTAGCGGATAATGAACGCCCAAATACAACCTACTGTAGGCAAAAACCACTGGAAACAACAAAAATAATTTGATGTATTTGAAATGATTTCTCAACAACAAAATGACAAAGACAGCCACTGCTGTTGATGTGGTTGCATGCCCAGAAGTAAAACTATAGCTCTGAGGTCGAATCAAAACGCGCAAATGCTCGACGACTAAGGGATCATTGATCGGTCTCAGACGTTTGAAAATCACGCGAATCAAGTTGGTGAATTGATCAGAAAACGCAATCAACAGCGCAGTAAAAAAAAGAAGAAAAAACCATTTTTTCCACCCTAAATACCGCAACAACAAAAAAAGCACCACCACAAACAAGGGAACCCAATTGAATTGTTTCGTTGCGTACAGCCAAAAGGAATCCCACTGATCTGAGCCCAATCCATTTAAAAACACCAACATGTTTTTGTCAAATTTCAACAAAGTTTCGAACATCAATCTTCTATTTTTATAATTTCTATATCAAAAACCAAACTTGCTTTTGGAGGAATGATTCCAAAACCCTTGGCTCCATAAGCAAGCGAATAGGGAATAAAAAGTCGGGCACTTCCACCTTCTTCAAGTTGCTGAACCCCTAATGTCCACCCCTCAATGACACGATCCACACCTACGACAAAATCAAAAGTTTGACCGCGGGAAAGCGAACTGTCAAAAATAGCACCGTGTGCATAATAACCCGTGTAGTGCACTCGGATACGATTCCCCTCACGAACTCGTTTGCCATTGCCCTTATTCAGGTGTATTATTTTCAAGCCAGAAGGCAACAAAAGCGCTTGACTTTCCTTCATTCTTTTTAAAAACAGCATGCTGTCTTTGGCTTGTTTTTTCTTTTTCAACACTTCCAATTCAAGCATTTTGCTCAAGGTAGCTTGAAAGGTTTTAACCGCGTCAAAATCTTTTGCTTCTTTGCCTATCCTCAAAATTTTCACGCGTTGCATCAGGTCTCCTTGACGAATCGAATCTAGCAAATCCATTCCAGTAACCACCTTTCCAAAAACTGAATGTTTTCCGTCTAACCATGGGGTTTCTTTGTGGGTGATAAAAAACTGACTCCCATTGGTATTGGGCCCTGAATTGGCCATTGATAAGACGCCTCTTCGATTGTGTTTGAAAAGCAATTCTCCTTTTGAATTTGTAGGAAATTCATCTGCAAATTTAAAACCGGGATCGCCCGATCCATTTCGCCGGATGTCTCCCCCTTGCAGCATAAAATTTGGAACAACCCTATGAAAAGGCAAACCGTCGTAAAACTTTTTGCCCCTTAGAGAATCTGTGACATTGGGATTCTCTCCTTCTGCCAAAGAAACAAAATTAGCAACAGTCAAAGGAGTTTCCTTGTAGTGTAGTTCTGCAGTCAGATCCCCACTACTTGTCTTAAAAAACGCATACAGTCCATCTTCTAAATTCGGGGAGGGCGCGCAAGAGAGCAGCAAACCAATCCATACAAAACAAATAATTTTAGTTTGCTTCATCTGTGTTTTTAAAAGATTTGTATCAGTTCCACTTCAAAGATCAAAGCAGAATAAGGTGGAATCCCCCCTCTACCTTGAGCGCCATAAGCCAAATTGTAGGGAATGTACAGCTTGTAAATGGCTCCAGGCTTCATGAGTTGCAATCCCTCTGTCCATCCTTGGATTACACGATTCAAGCCAAAAGCAATGGATGCACCTCGGTCTACAGAACTGTCAAAAACACGCCCATCGATAAAAGTACCGTGGTAATGAACTTCTACCGTTGAATTCCCTTTAGGAGGTGTACCCGCTCCTTCTTTCAGTACCTTGTATTGCAAGCCGCTTTGGGTAGTCACCACCCCTGTAGAGAAGGCATTATCTTCTAAAAAAGCCACCCCTTCTGCCTTGTTTTCGGCATGTAAAATAGCATTGTCTTGCTTGTTGTCACAAGAGTTGAACACAACAAAAAGAACAAAAGGGAGGGTGTTTTTTAGAATTCTCATATTTATTTGTTGATTTTAATCAACTCTACATCAAAGACCAAGGGCATAAAAGGTTTGATTACACCACCTCTTGGATTCGCTCCATAGGCCAATTCTTGAGGGATAAAGAATTTGAATTTGGCACCTTCTCCCATCAATTGCAACCCTTCTGTCCATCCCTTAATCACTTGATTCAATCCGAATGAAGAAGGTTCTCCACGATCTACGGAACTGTCAAATACAACGCCTTCAGGAGTCGTTCCATGGTAGTGTACCGTCACATTGTCCGAAGCAGATGGCTTGTTATTGCTTCCTTCTTTGACAACGATGTATTGCAAACCACTGTCGGTAGTGAAAACACCTTTTTTGTTTTTATTTGCTTCTAAAAATTGAAGTCCCGCTTCTTTTTGAACAAGCGCATCGGCTTCACTTTTCTTTTTGAAATAATTTGTCAGAATATCGTTGATGTCTTTTACTTCCAACAGTACTTTTAAAGAATCTCCTGCTTCTTCATAACCTTGAATAAAAAGAGCGTCTTTTACTTCTTTGAAATTGGGTTTCATTCGGTAAGACATGTCCAATCCCAAAGCATAACTCACGGTGTCTGCTTCTGTCAACAAATCACTAGTCGTGTTCGGGTTGACAGCGACAACAGGAGCTGTTTCGGTAGTATCCTGTGCTTGTGCCATGGCTTCTTGTTGCTTTTTCATAAAAAAAGTTCTCAAAATATCGTTGATTTCCTCTTTTTGAATTTTCACATTTGTAGAATCTGCAGCATCGCGATAGCCTTGAACAAAAGCGTGGTTGTTGGCATTTTTAAAGTTCTCAGCTATTTTTGTTGCCATGTCCAATCCCAAAGCGTAGCTTACTGAGTCTAAATCTGTTGCTAAATTGTCTTGTCTTTTTTTATGATCGCAGGATGTAAAAGCAATTGTTGCAGCCAATATTCCTAAATGAGTGATGTGTTTGATTTTCATATGGTTTGTATTTATTTGATTGATATTAATTTAATTCTACAGACGATGGGCTGGTTGGGGCCTATGTTGAATTCCAAATTCCCCTTTGAACGGTAAGCGACAAAAGAAGAAAAAACAAATTGCACTTCTTCTCCCAAACGCATGATTTTGATTCCTTCTTGAATCCCCTTTATACGATGTTCTTTGTCAACTATATAGGATTGGATGCCCAACGCTTCTTTGGACAACAAAACAGTTCCATCCAAGCTTTGAATTTCTTGCTCATAAAACACCTGATTTCCTTTACAAGGATGGGACTCTGAGCTGTTTTTGTGGAGATAGCAATACCAAAAACCTTTGTTTGAATTGATGTAGTCGTGTAAAGTATCTTTTGCGACAAAACGTTTTATATAGGCTTGTTCTAGGGCAACGATCTTTTTATTTAAAGTTACAGATTTTTCAAGAACTGGTACTGAACTCTTTACAATAGGTCTTCTGGGACTTGGTGAGTTGCAAGCCAAAAAGAATGCAAAAAGAAGTAAGACAAGGACATTAGGATTCATAGGACTCCGCTATAGCTTCTTTATACGTTGGCAAAAGGCTGACAAACCTTTCCACAGTTGTCTCTAGAGAACTTGTTGACCTTCCTCCTGCGGCATTGTCATGCCCTCCTCCTTGGAAGTGATTTCTTGAAAATTGATTTACTGAAAAACGCCCCTTTGAGCGAAAAGATATTTTCACAATGTTCTGATCTGAATCTTCTATAAAAATTGCAGACATATAAATTCCTTTTAAGGAAAGCCCATAATTGACCAATCCTTCGGTATCTCCTTTTTGATAGTTGCAACTTTCCAATTCTGTGACCGAAAGCGTCATGTAGGCGGTGTGGCTTTCTTGCAAAACCACCATGTTGGTCAAAGCGACTCCCATCAATTCCAATCTACTGGAAGAATTGGTATTGAATACACGGTCGTGAATCATCGCATTGTCTGCACCTTTGGCAATCAAATCAGCCACCACTCGGTGGGTAAGAGCTGTTGTGGATGAAAAACGAAAAGACCCTGTGTCAGTCATAATGCCTGTATACAAACAAGAAGCTATTGCAGCGTCAATGCTGTTCAAATCTCCGAGCATGTCAATAAAGTGATAAACCATCTGACAGGTCGCGCAAATGGACGTGTCGGAATAGACAAACTCGGATACCGGTTCCGGTTGCTGGTGGTGGTCTATCATCACAAAAGTCCCCGTATAGCTTTCCAAAACTGCCTGCATGGTTTCTCCTACTCTGTGCAGCGCATTGAAATCCAATATAAAAAGGATGTTGGACTCTAGAATTGCTTTTTTGGACCGTTGGTTTTGCTTGTCAAATTTCAAGGTCGTTTCGGCACCGGGAAGCCACTGCAGAAAAGCAGGCGCTTCGTTGGGCAAAACTGTTTGCACTGTGTGTCCCTTACTCTTTAAATAATGCTGCATCGCCAATGAAGATCCAATGGCATCTCCATCCGGATTTCGGTGGGTCACCAAACTGATCTTTTGAGGTGTGGAAAGTATTTTTTTTAAGGCACTTATTGACTGTGAATTCATACGTCGCGAATATACAATAATAAAAGAAAATAAATTTCAAATTTTCCGTTAATTAAATGATAAAAAACGATTGACACCCCTTGATAATTGGTGAGTCCTAGTGAAATTGTGCGGACTCCAACTCACAAAGAATTCTGTGTGCCAACGAAGACTATGCTAATAAAAAAAGTATCTTTACAAAAAAAATAAAATGAGAACAAATAGAACTTTCACCATGCTGAAACCCGATGCTTTAGAGAAAGGCATGATAGGAGGTATTTTAGAAAAAATAAACAGTGCTGGATTTCGCATTGTTGGTATGAAATTGACACAGATGTCTCAAAAAGATGCCGAGTCCTTTTATGCAGTTCACAGCGAACGTCCTTTTTTTGAAGGATTGGTTGCTTTTATGACACGAGGACCTATTGTCGCTGCAGTATTGGAAAAAGAAAATGCAATTGAAGATTTTAGAGCTTTGATTGGCGCAACCAACCCTGCAGAAGCAGCAGAAGGAACGATTCGAAAATTATTTGCTTCTTCCATGACTGAAAATGCAGTTCACGGTTCTGACAGTGATGCAAATGCAGCCATTGAAACTGCATTTCATTTTTCTGAAAGAGAACTGTTTTAAGATCGGTCTCGAAAGGCAAGACCCGTACAATTTTGTAGCGTTTTAAAAGCATTCCTTTTAAAAAAATAAAACCATGCAAAAAACACTTCTCTGGATTTTTCTCACCGTTTCCTTTGCCAACATGGCACAAGAATTGAACGTTTTTTCAGAACAAGACTCCCTGAGAGGACAAGTTACCTTCGAAAGAATTTGGTGGGATTTGCAGCATTATGACTTGTCGATCACGATCAAAACAGACCCGCAATTTTTATGGGGTACCAATACCATCACCTACACCGTTCTTTCCGCAAACCAAGTCATGCAGATCGATCTTCAAGCGCCCATGCAGCTCTTAAAAGCCTCACAAGACGAAAAAGAATTAAAAATCACCAAACGTGGCAATGCCCATTTTATAAAACTCTTGAAAAACCAAGTTGCCGGACAACAAGAACAGCTTGTCCTAACTTTCTCAGGAAAACCAAAGACCAGTACAAATCCACCCTGGGATGCAGGATTTACTTGGTCAAAAGACAAAAACGGTTTCGACTTTGTTGCGACCAGTTGCCAAGGACAAGGCGCCAGTGTATGGTGGCCTTGCAAAGACCATATGTACGACGAACCTGACAGGGGGGTCAACTTGCATTATACGGTTCCAGAAAATTTGGTTGCAGTCGGAAACGGAAGGTTGGTCAGCACAGAATTGGAACCTTCACAAAAATCAAAAACCTATCATTGGAAGGTCACCCAGCCCATCAACAACTACGGTGTTCACCTCTCTGTGGGTGACTATGTGCACTTCGATGAAAAATACGTGGGAGAGGCAGGAACATTAGATTGCAGCTATTATGTACTGCGAGAAAACCTCCAAAAAGCAAAACAACAATTCAAAGAAGCCAAAAGAACTTTGGAAGCTTTTGAATATTGGTTTGGCCCCTACCCTTTTTACGAAGACAGCTACAAATTGGTAGAAGTCCCCTACCTCGGCATGGAACACCAAAGTGCAGTCACTTATGGAAATGGCTATGAGAATGGCTACAGAGGAACCGATTTGAGTGGCACGGGATGGGGACTGAAGTTTGACTTTATCATCGTGCACGAGTCGGGGCACGAATGGTTTGCAAACAACATCACCAACAAAGACATTGCAGACATGTGGATTCACGAGAGTTTCACCAATTATGCTGAGAGTTTGTTTTTGGAATACCACTATGGAAAAGAGGCCGCTGATGCTTATGTAACCGGGTTGCGAGAAGGCATTTCCAATGAACGTCCCATCATCGGTCACTACGGTGTAAACTCCCAAGGGTCAAGTGACATGTACTTCAAAGGTGCCAACATGTTGCACACCATCCGACAACTTTTCAAGGACGCTCAAAAATGGCGTGCAATGCTAAGGGGAATGAATAGAGAATTTTACCACCAGACCGTCAGTACGGCACAAATAGAAAACTATATCTGTAAAACACTGGGACAGGATCTCTCAAAAATTTTTGACCAATATTTGAGAACCACAGACATTCCTGTTTTTGAATACCGAATCGACGGGAATAACTTCCACTACCGATGGACAAATACCCTCGCTGATTTTAACATGCCTCTCAAAATAAACCACAACAATATCGAAAAGTGGATACAGCCTGCCAACGAATGGAAAACAATGCGTTTGGATGAAAAAACCACGCATTTCTCGGTGGACAAAAATTTTTATATCAAAAGCAAAATGAGCAGCGACAGATCTTCGGATTTTTAAGAGACGTATTTCGTTTTTTTAAGAAAGCTCAAAACCACAAATGCCGCAAAGAAAAAAAGTGCCAAAATAAAAACTGATGCCTTCATAGAACCGGTGAGTGTGATGATAAAACCGGTGATAAATGTACCCATAACGATGGCAACCTTTTCGGTTACATCGTAAAAACTAAAGTAGGTCGTATTGTCCTTTGTGGTTTCGGGAATAAGTTTGGAATACGTTGACCTTGATAGTGATTGTATGGCCCCCAACACCAAGCCCAACAGGCCTCCTAAAGCATAAAACTGATAGGAAATATACGGGTTTTCTTTTTCGAGCATGTAGGCACCAACAGTAATCAAACCCCATCCAAATATGGTAATTTTTAAGGTTTTGATATTCCCTATTTTAAAGGAGAGCTTTGAAAAAAGATAGGCTCCCAAAATAGCCACCAATTGGATTAATAAAATGGTGACAATCAATTTTTCGGTGCCCAAATCCAATTCTTTATCCCCAAATAATGAGGCGATTAAAATAATGGTCTGTACGCCAACACTCAACAAAAAGAAGGCTGTTAAGAACAGTTTCAATTCCCTTTGTGTTTTCAATTCCTTCCAAACCGTTGCCAATTCTTGAAATCCTTTGAAAATAAAATCTTTTGAGGGTTTTCTATCAAAAGTGTTTGTTGGCAAATATTTGAACGTGTATTGTGCAAAAACAAACCACCAGACACCCACCATCAAAAAAGAAATTCGAGCTGGCAATGTGGCATCTGAAATCCCAAACAACTCGGGTTTCATTTGCAAAACCAAACTCAAAACCAACAAAATTACAGACCCCAAATAGCCCATGATAAAGCCTTTGGCACTCACTTGGTCGTGATCTTCTGGGTAGGCAACTTCCGTGAGGTAAGCATTGTAAAACACCAAACTACCCCAAAAGCCAATACTCGCCAAAACCATAAAGACAATACCAACCCAAAGTGTATCGACGCCTTTAAAAAAAAACAAAGCCGAAACAGCCCCCGAACCCAAAAGACAGAAAAACTGCATAAAACGCTTTTTATTCCCCATAGAATCCGCAATACTAGACAAGATGGGAGACAGCACAACGACCGCAAAAAACGAAAAAGACAGGGCGTAGCTGTAAAGTGTTGCGTTGTTAAAATCGCAACCCAAAAATGAAACCTTGGCCTCGTTACCTCCAGTAATGCTGTTGTAGTAAATCGGGAAAATTGCCGTACCGATGACCAAGGAATAAACTGAATTTGCCCAATCGTAAAACGCCCAGGCTCCAATTAATTTTTTATCTCCTTTTTTTAAATTCATTTTTGCTATAATTTAAGGTTGTAAGATTAAAACATCTGATATTTTCTTGAGATTTGCCAACGACAAATAGAGACCTATTTGTATGTACTTGCCAATCGTTTTGCTTCTGGAATAAAATCACGAAGGGTTTCTATCCTTCTTTTATTGGATGGGTGTGTACTTAAAAATTCGGGTATTTTACTATTGGACACATCTTGCATTCGCACCCACACATTTACAGCTTCTTCGGGATTGTAACCCGCTAAAATCATAAAGACCATCCCCAGCTTGTCCGCTTCTGTCTCATGGGTTCGGCTAAATTTGAGCATTCCCAATTGAGAACCGACTCCATAAGCGAGATTCCACAATTCTCTTTCTTTTTCTTCTTTGTTTTGGGTGCCGATATTGACCGCTGTACTGCCCAAGAGTTGTATTTGTGCAGAAGACATTCGTTCTTGGCCGTGCTTTGCAAAAGCGTGTGCGATTTCGTGCCCCATGATGGCAGCAATGCCATCCGTGTTTTTTGCGATGGGTAAAATTCCTGTATAAAAAACTACTTTTCCGCCTGGCATGCACCAAGCGTTCAATGATTCCTCTTCAATCAAATTAAACTCCCATTCGTATGAAGATGCTTCTTTCTTCATGTTGTTGGCTCGCATAAACGTGTCAACAGACTTGGAAATCTTATGACCTACAGCATTTAATTCCGCAATTCTCTTTGAATTTGTCGCAAGTTTATTCTCAGCCAAAAAAGTTTTGTACTGTGCAAAACTTGTAGGCAAAACTTGTGCATCCGACACAAAATTAATTCTCTTTCTCCCCGTGATTGGAACAGATGAACACTGCACAAAAAGGAGCGTTGTATAGAGAAATAAAAGTATTTTTTTCATATTTTTACAACGTTAGACATTTGCAAATATAAAATTACAAAATGTATCCCAACATCCAATGACTGTTTTATTTGCATGAACTATTTTTTTTAAAAAGCAGCTCGCATGACAACCGCCAAGATTTTTTTTCCTTTGATGTTCTTTATCACCACAATTTCAACACCCATTTTTGGTCAAAAAACTTCAAAAAGCTCGAAAAACAAAGGGAATAAAAATGTCATTACGATCAATACACTTAAAAACCAACTGCAACCCATGACAAAAAAAATACTTACAGAGAAGGAATGGAAATCCCAGCTTACGGAAAAGGAGTATCATATCTTAAGAGAAAAAGGAACGGAAGCACCGCACACAGGAAAGTATAATTTACATTTTGAAAAAGGGACCTATCGTTGCAAGGGATGCAATACCGCTTTGTTTGATTCAGAAACAAAGTTTGATGCCCACTGCGGTTGGCCTTCTTTCGACAAAGCCATAGATGGGACAATTACCTATGTGAAAGACGCTTCTTTGGGTCGCGTTCGCACCGAAATCATTTGTACCCACTGTGAGGGACATTTGGGGCATGTATTTGAGGACGGCCCAACTGAAACTGGATTGCGGTATTGTGTCAACTCCGCTTCCATCAAATTTGAATAAAAAAGAGGGTCGAAAAGAATGCCATTTTCATATTTCTTTTCACATTTTATTGTTGCATTCTAGAAATATGACAATCCAATCTGAAAAGAAATTATCATACGCAAGTCCTGTCCTTACTGCAAATCCAAGCAAAGAAATACAACCGACCGTTCGGGAATTCTCAAGAACATTCCAATGACTGTGTTGTTCCGTTGTATGAAATGTAATGGCTATTACTACTTTGTTGCGTTTTTTTACAGGTCTTTTAATACAAAAAATCAAACTCGTACAATGTCGGCTGATTGTATATGGATTTCAACAAACGCAATTCCTTCTTTGACCACAAAGTGTTTTCTACTATCTTTGCTGCTTAAAACAACTACTAATAACACATGTTTCAAAATTTAAGTGAAAAATTAGACAAGGCATTCCACGTACTGAAAGGACATGGAAAAATCACCGAGGTAAATGTTGCAGAAACCTTGAAGGAAGTTCGCAGGGCATTGATCAATGCAGATGTAAACTTTAAAATTGCAAAGGATTTCACCAAAAGAGTCAAAGAAAAAGCCATTGGTCAAGATGTATTGACCACTTTGAATCCTGGTCAATTGCTGGTGAAAATTGTCAAAGACGAACTTACAGAACTGATGGGTGGAGAAACCGTAGGTGTCCATCTTACCGGAAATCCAACTGTCATTTTGATGTCAGGACTCCAGGGTTCTGGTAAAACTACTTTTTCAGGAAAACTCGCTAACTTTTTAAAGACCAAAAAATCCAAGAACGTACTTTTGGTAGGTTGTGATGTCTACCGCCCTGCAGCTGTCAATCAATTGCAAATCGTCGGAGAGCAGATCGGTGTTGAGGTCTATGCGGAAGTAGGCAACCAAAACCCCGTTGAAATATCTAAAAACGCTTTGAAACACGCCAAAGCAACAGGAAAAAACACTGTCATCATTGATACTGCAGGACGCCTTGCCGTAGACTCAGAAATGATGGATGAAATTTCTGAAATTCACAAAGCAGTTGTCCCCCAAGAGACCTTGTTTGTGGTCGATTCCATGACCGGTCAAGATGCCGTAAATACCGCAAAAGCATTCAACGACCTCCTGAACTTTGATGGCGTTGTGCTCACCAAGTTGGACGGAGACACCCGAGGAGGTGCTGCTTTGTCAATCAAGTCTATTGTTGACAAACCCATCAAATTCATCGGAACAGGTGAAAAAATGGAGGCAATTGATGTTTTCCATCCTGATCGAATGGCAGATCGAATCTTAGGAATGGGTGATGTCATTTCTTTGGTGGAAAGAGCCCAAGAACAATACGACGAAGAAGAAGCTCGGAAAATTCAAAAAAAAATTGCCAAAAACCAATTTGGGTTTGACGATTTCTTGAAGCAAATACAGCAAATTAAAAAAATGGGAAATGTCAAAGATTTGATGGGCATGATTCCCGGAGCTGGAAAAGCCATGAAAGATGTCGACATTGACGACGATGCTTTCAAAGGCATCGAAGCGATCATACATTCCATGACTCCCGACGAGCGAAGCAATCCCAAAACAATCAATGCAAGTCGAAAAAAGAGAATTGCAAAAGGATCAGGAACTTCTATTCAAGCAATCAATCAACTGATGAAGCAATTCAACCAGATGAGTAAAATGATGAAAATGATGCAAGGAGGTGGTGGAAAAAAAATGATGCAAATGATGAAGGGAATGCAATCCTAATTGTCAAAACAATTACAGTCCCCAAGAATAAACTTTACAATTCATACATCCAATACAAATGACACTATTAGACGGAAAAAAAACAGCTGCAGCAATCAAAGAAGAAATTGCTCTATCAGTTACAAAACTCAAAAAGTCAGGTAAAAAAGCCCCGCATTTGGCTGCTGTTCTCGTCGGTACAAACGGTGCCAGCATGACCTATGTAGGCGCCAAAGTAAAAGCCTGTGACTTGGTTGGATTCGAATCGACATTGATCGAGTTACCTGACACCACCTCCGAAGCAGCATTGCTAGATGTCATTGAAAATTTAAATACCGATCCTTCTATCGATGGATTTATCGTGCAATTGCCATTGCCAAAACACATCGACGAAGACAAGGTATTGATGGCTGTGCACCCTGACAAAGATGTGGACGGCTTCCACCCTACCAATGTTGGGAAAATGGCCTTAGAATTGCCTACTTTCCTCCCAGCAACACCATATGGCATCCTCGAGTTGTTGGAACGCTACCAAGTGGAAACTTCTGGAAAAAATGTTGTCGTGATTGGCCGCAGTCACATTGTCGGAAGGCCGATGAGTATTTTGTTAAGTCAAAAAAGAGCTGCCGGAAATGCTACCGTTACCCTCACACACAGCAGAACAAAAAACTTAAAGGAAATCACATTAAAAGCAGACATCGTCGTTGCGGCATTGGGAATTGCGGAATTTCTAACCGGAGACATGGTCAAAGAGGGAGTGACCATCATCGATGTGGGCATTACCCGTGTGGAAGATGCAAGTAAGAAAAAAGGCTTCCGCTTGGCGGGAGATGTGCATTTTGAAAGCACTTCTAAAAAAGCCGCATTTATCACTCCAGTTCCTGGAGGTGTTGGCCCTATGACTATTGCCATGTTGCTTAAGAACACCTTGTTGGCTTGTGACAGAAACAGCTGAGTAGTTGCTGCAAAAAAAGGGTGTTTTGAGAAATTTTTAGCATCCGAAAAAACCTTTCGTAATCCTTTTGAGACAACGCCAAGACAGCAATCCTACTAGTAAAAAGAGTCAATATTGTTTCGGATTGCCGTGTCGAAATCCTTTCGCCCTTCTATAAAATCCGTTTGAATCCCCAGCGCATAAATTCCTTCGATTTTGCCCTGCAAGCGCACAGCATCTTTTTCAGTAGTCAGCAACAATTTCTTCTCTCCTTCCACAGCAGCGAATGTTTTTTGAATCGTTTGTAAATCCGCAGCATCAAAAGAGTGGTGATCTGGATAAGAAAGGTGTGTAAAAGCGACCTGTTGTGCAGTCAAATAAGCCAACAGGGGCTTTGGGTTCGCAATTCCTGTAAGCAATACCACTGCGTAGTTGCGCAAAGATGCGACAGGAAGCTGATCGGATTCAGAAACAACAAATGGCGCATACGAAATCTTCGTAAAAAAGACATGTTGCAGTGCTGTCGGAGCTATTTTTTGCACAATCCGTTGGCGTTCCTCCGTTGAAATCTCAAGAGGACATTTGGTGACTAGGATTGTATTGGCTCGCTTTGCACCTCTTCTCGGCTCTCGAAGATTTCCTGCAGGCAGAACAAAATCTTTGGTATACAACGCGTCATAAGAGGTCAAAAGCGTGTAAAAAGAGGCATGTACCTTGCGGTGTTGAAATGCATCGTCTAACAACACCACGTCGATTTCAGGATGGCAATCCAATAATTTTTGGATGCCGTGGCTGCGGTTTTCATCAACAGCAACGAAGATGTGAGGAAATTTTTTGTAAAAAAAATAAGGTTCGTCCCCAAATTCTTCAACAGAAATTTCAGAAGAAGCCAATACAAAACCTTTGCTCTTTCGCTTATACCCTCTGCTGAGTACAGCTACTTTAAAATCTTTTTGAAGCAAGTGAATAAGGTACGCGATTTGTGGTGTTTTGCCAGTACCTCCAACGCTTAAATTTCCTACAGCAATTACGGGAACAGAAAATGACCTGCTCGAGAAAAAGCCCCAATCAAAAAACAAATTGCGAATTGACATCACAAACCCGTACAAAATCGAAAAAGGAAACAATGCGGGACGAAAAAAACGAAATATCAATTTGTAATTCATAAACATTTAGATGTACTGCAACAAACCTAAGAACAATAAAAGGTTTAAACAAAAAAACAAATAGATTTCTCAGTTCGTTGTTCTTTTTATAAATTTGAAATTCAATCATTGCTTGTTTATGAAAATAAAAGACATCACAAATGCTCTTGAGGAGCTTGCTCCACTGAGCTACGCAGAAGATTTTGACAATGTAGGTCTTCTTGTGGGACAATTCGATACGGAAGTTACTGGAGTTTTGGTCACTTTGGATACGCTGGAAGCTGTTGTGGAGGAAGCCATTGAAAAAAAGTGCAACCTGATTCTTAGCTTTCACCCCATCATCTTTTCAGGATTGAAAAAATTGAATGGAAAAAATTATGTCGAGCGCGTTGTAATCAAAGCGGTACAACACAACATTGCTATTTATGCGATTCACACAGCTTTGGACAATTCTTTTTCGGGAGTCAACGCCAAAATTTGTGACGTCTTGGGCTTGCAAAATAGAAACATATTGATTCCTCAAAACGAAACGCTCAAACAACTCACCATCGATGTGCCAAATGAAGCTACAGAAAGGGTGAGTAAGGCGCTCATTGCTGTTGGCGCTTCAAACATACAAAATCGAGATGCTGGGTTGGTCATTACTTTCGAAAAACACTTGGAAAAAAATATTACCAACACTTTGATTGCAATTCATCCCTCCGAGCAAATACATTACGAAATCACCGCCTTGTCCAAATCGCAGGAGAGGATCGGCATGGGGATGATTGGAGAATTTAAAGAAGCGATGCCCGAAAAAGAATTTTTAACATTTGTAAAAACAAGCATGCAAACTGATTGCATTCGACATTCCAAAACAATTGGAAAAAGCATTAAAAAGGTTGCTGTTTTAGGAGGATCCGGAAGTTTTGCCATTGAAAAGGCCAAAAATGCAGGTGCTGATGCCTTTGTCTCTGCGGATTTCAAATACCATGAGTTTTACAAAGCTGAAAATCAGTTACTCATCCTTGACATTGGCCATTATGAAAGTGAGCAATTCACAAAAAACCTCTTAGTAGACTATCTTACAAAAAAATTTACTAATTTTGCAATCATTTTATCAGACACACATACAAATCCTATTTACTACCTATAGACATGGCTAAGAGCAAAGAACTTACAGTTGAAGAAAAATTAAGATCGCTATACAGATTGCAATTGATAGATTCAAGAATAGACACCATCAAAAGTGTCCGAGGCGAGCTCCCTTTAGAAGTTGAAGATCTAGAAGATGAAGTAGCTGGTTTGAATACAAGATTGAACAACTTTAAAGAAGATGTTGACAATTTAGAATCGGATATCAGCGATAAAAAAAATGCAATTGAAGAAGCTACGGCAAGTGCAAAAAAGTACGAAAAGCAACAACAAACAGTTCGAAACAACCGTGAATTTGATTCTTTGACAAAAGAAATTGAGTTTCAACATTTGGAAATCGAATTGGCTGAAAAACGCATCAACGAATACCGTGCAAAAATCGAACAGAAAAAAGAAACCATTGCGAGTACTTCTGAAAAGTTAGAAAAACAAATTTCTCATTTGGAACACAAAAAATCTGAATTGGAAGCCATTTCTAAAGAAACAGAAATTGAAGAAAAAACGATGAACCAGATGTCTGAAGAATTGTCAGAAAAAATGGATTCACACCTACTAAAAGCGTATCAAAAGATACGTTCCAATGTAAAAAACGGTCTTGCAATTGTCCCAATTGAAAGGGGTGCTGCTGGAGGTTCTTTCTTTACCATCCCGCCACAAATACAAATTGAAATAGCTTCGCGCAAAAAAATCACCATCGACGAGTACAGTGGACGTATCCTGGTTGACGCTACTTTGGCTGATGAAGAAAAACTAGCATTGGAGAGTATTATTTCATAACAATTCACCTCTCAAACACTTAAAAAAAACCTTCCAATGGAAGGTTTTTTTTATGAACTTTCAATTCAAAACACAAAGGTTCTTATAGCAATCCTCTTAAAAAAGTTAGTTTTTGTTTCCATACGATCAATGTGCTGGAATTTTTTACAATGGAGTCTTTTACGTTTGCCACCAATGGATTGTCGTCAGCCGCATTGGAAATAAAACTAATATTGTTTTCCAACTGCTTGATTTCTTTGGTGATTTCATCGACTTTCTTTCTCACAAACTGGATTTCTCCCTCAATTTTACGAGGGTTATCTAACGAAAGAGCATCCATTTTTATTTTGTATTTCATCAAGACAAGTTCCTCTCCACTAACTTCAAGTTGCTCAAACAAAATTTCTATGGCTTTGTTGAATTCTACCTCTATGGCCTTTTCTTTTCTGGGAACCCTTCCAATGTTTTTCCAGGTTTTCAAATACGCTTTGACCTCTTCAATGTCGATGTCTGAATTTCCATAAACTCCTTGTATTTGTTGTAAAAACTCTTTTTTGGTTGCCAAAGCTTCTTGTTCCGCAACAGAACCACTGTCTTGAATTTTGTGAACGCGATCAAAATAGTAATTGCAAGCCCCTTTGAACTCTTTCCATATTTTATCTGAAAACTTTCTAGGCACGTGCCCTATCGTTTTCCATTCGGCCTGTATGCGTTTCATCTCACTTGATGCATGCTGATGCTCCTCGCTGTCTTTTAGTGAAGTTGCCAATGCAACCAAAGCCAACTTTTTTTGGAGATTCTCCTGTTGCACATGGTTCAATTCTTTGTAAAAAGCATTTTTAGCATGGTTGAACTTTTTGGTAGTGGTTTTCAAACGATCCCATATTTGTTGGCTTTTTTGACGAGGAACTTTTCCTATTTTAAAAAAGGTTTCTCGAACTGCCTCAAATTCTTTGATGCTTCGTTGCCAATCAGAATGGGTTTTGTTATTGACAGTATCGAAAACTTCCAAGGATTCAATAACAGCAATTTTTAACTTTAGATTTTCTTCATACTGTGTTTTTTGACCCTCAAAAAAGACATCCCTTTTGCTGTGTATCTTTTTGGTAGCCGCACTGAACTTTTGCCAAATATCTTCACTGAATTCTTTTGATACGGGCCCGAGTTCTTCTTTCCATTTTTTATGGAGTACTTGCAATTCTTTGAAAGCAGACTCCAAATCAGCTTGTTCGCTTAGATGCTCTGCACGTGCTACAATTTTTAATTTTTCTTCCAAGTTGTGCTTGAAATCCAACTCGCGGAGGTCTTTGTTGAGATGCAACAAATCATAGAAGCGTTCTACATGGTGATGGTAATTCCTCCACGTCGTATTGTATTTGGTTCTTGGTACGGGGCCAATGGCTTTCCATGTGAGCTGTAGTTGTTTGAAATCGTTGTACATGGTCTTAGCATCTGCCTTGTCAATAATTTCTTTTAGCGCGTCAATGGCAGCAATCCGCTTGTTTAAATTTTCTTTCAATTGGACATCAAGGGCGTCGTAATGGGCTTTTCTTTTTGCTTTGTAGTTCGCCATCAATTCATTGAACGTCACTTTGAGTGGACTGGAAAAATAAAAGTCAATAGACTCCCCTCCTTCTGCAATAAATTGTGCTTTTTTCTCTGCCAATAAAACACCAAATTTTTCGTCAAACACTTTTTTTATTTCCTCAACATTGGACTTGATTACAGCAACATTGGAGTTTTGGGTTATATTTCCCAATTCTTTGACCAAAGTTTCCAAGTCCAATGCCGCTAAATCCAATTTTGGCTCAGGGATGGACTTTTCGGATATTTCGCTTTCCACAGTTTCCACTTCTGAAACCTGAGTGTTCTCCTCTTTGGTATTGGCTTTAGTAAGCACCTCCTCTTCGACTTCGATAGAAACTGTTGTTTCTGCTTGCTTCAATTCACTTATGGTGTCTTCCGGTGCTATTTCTTCTACTTGATTCAATTCACTTTTGGTATCTTCTGATGCAGTATTTCTCACTTCCTGAGGCTCAGTCGACTTGTCGAATTTTTCCTCCAGCTTCAAATCTTTCTGTAGGCTTTCTTCTTGTTTTTCGGAGGAAACACTGCCTTCAACTTGAGGGGTTTTTACTGAAATTTCCTCTTTTTTTTCCTCCTGTAAATTTTGATTTGTAGCATCTAACATCGCAATGTGTTTAAAGTTCCTAAATTATAATTGTTTAAAGATACCAATAGCAATTGAATCATCAAAATAATAAACTTTCAAAACACAAAAAGCCTTTGTTTAAAACATTAAAAACTCGTTGATTAAATGTATAAAAAACTCAAGTATTCCAAATCTCCCAGGACTTTTCAGCTTGCATCTCCAACATCTCCAAACCATTTTTTATGGAAGCGCCCTGTGCTTTGCCTAATCTTAAAAAAGTAGTTTCAGCGGGGTTGTAAATCAAATCATACAACAAGTGTTTTTGGGTCAAAGACGCATAAGGGATGTCCGGACATAATGCTGTATTTGGAGAAGTCCCGAGAGGAGAACAATTGACAAGAATATGATATTCTTCCATCAGTTCTGCATTCAAATCTTTATAGGACAATTGGTTAAAGTCTGGAGTTCGAGATACAAACACATACGAGATTCCGAGCTGGTCAAATGCAAAAGCTACGGCCTTTGAAGCGCCACCAGTCCCTAAAATCAAGGCTTTTTTGTGATGTGCTTGCAGCAAAGGTAGCAACGAGTTTTTAAAACCGTACACGTCGGTATTGTAACCTACTTTTCTTCCTGAGGCTTCTATTTTAATGGTATTGATTGCTCCAATGGTTGCTGCATCTTCATCTATGGCATCCAAATATTCAGCTACTTTTTCTTTGTACGGAATGGTGACATTCAATCCAATTAGCCCTGCTGAATCTCTCGTGAAGATGTCGGGGAAATCTTGGATATTTTTCAAATCAAAATTTTCATAACTGTGGTTGTGAAGCGCTAATTTTTCAAATTTCATTGAAAAATGAGCTTTGGAAAAAGAATAGGCTATGTTTTTCCCCACCAATCCAAAACGTTTTTTTGTATTCATTTTTATTCAAATTTTAAGCAACCCTAATCAGTTCTTTTTAATTGCATTGCAGTTTTTGTGTTTTTTCTTTTTGTTTTTTCGCTCGTACATATCGATTCCAATGACGATTGCCATTCCTAAAAGAATGAATCCGATTGCAATCCACGTTTCTACGTCATTGGCTTTGGGAACATAGCGTTTGTAGTTTTCTAAAATCATTTCCCCTTCGAGTCCATGGTGCATCAAATCGTTTTCTTTGACATAAACGGGCTTTTTCCATGGCCATACGATTCCCAAGGAACCGGAAATAAAACCAATGATCAAAGCGGTTACTATTGATGACCATTTTTTGAAAACATAACTCAATACGTGCGAAAAGGAAACAAGTCCAAAAAAAGAGCCCACAAAAAAAGTTCCCGCTATTTTTAAATACTGTAAGTTTGATGGAATCTCTAAAACCTGAAAGTCTCCACTCAGGAGCGAAATGGACACTTTAAAAACAACATTGACTGTCACTACAAGCAACAAAACATAATTGCCCAAAAGCATCAAGATAAATGACCCTGAAAGCCCTGGCAAGGTCATCCCACTCACACCTACCACTCCACAAAAAAAGACAAACCACAAATTGCTGTTTTCCTTAGCAGGAGACATAAAACTAAGGGCCAGTCCGATGGCTATGCCTAGCAAAACGAATAGGAAATTTTTAAAATTCCAGGAATCGTATTTTTTACCGATGTAATAAACGGACCCGATAATCATTCCAAAGAAACTACTCCACACATACAATTCGTAATTCTTTAAGAGGTAATCTAAGAGAATGGAAACGCTGAAGTAACTAAAGAGGCTCCCCCCCATTACCAAAATCAAAAATGACACATTGAGGTAAGCAAACAAACTTTTGAAACGTCCGTTTAGAAGGAGTTTCAAGGCCTTTAGGTTTATTTTTTGAAAAGTGTAGATCAACTCTTCGTAAAAGCCCAAAACAAAAGCGACAGCACCACCAGAAACTCCGGGAACTTTGTTGGCCGTACCCATTGCCAAACCCTTTAAAAAAAGGGCAACTTTCTCAGCTACTTTAGGTCTGTTGTTCATAAGCCCGACATTTAAAACAAAACTCTAAATTACAACTTAAAGCGCATTCTTACTTTTTGTTTGTTGTATTTTTTCCAAAAACAAAATCACCAAATAGCCAAAAACAGCACAAACACCTGACATGAGCAATTCGGGATTTCCATCATACGCCAAGGGACTGATGCTTTTTTGCAAAAGAGGAACTTCCACTCCATGGGAATTGACTCGCCACGTCAAAGTTTCTTTCCAAGGCCATATTTTGTTCAAAGATCCGATGACAAAACCTGTCAAGATTGCCAAGGTAAGGTCGTGGTATTTTGAAAACAGCCATTTTAGCAGTTTTGAAAAGCTCAAAAGTCCTACAACAGCTCCCAGTCCTACTGTTGCGATGGCTTGTATGTCACGGGTATGTATGCCTTCTAAAATGATTTTATAGGACCCCAACAAAACCAAGATAAAAGAACCTGAAATTCCAGGCAAAATCATCGCACAGATGGCGAAAGCTCCCGACAAAAACAAAAACCAAAGAGAAGCTCCTTGTGAAACCAAGGGCTCTAGGATAGTGATGTAATAAGCTGCAACCGCTCCCACTATCAAAAGTAATCCCCTAGATAGTCGCCATTTTTTGATTTGTTTGGCGATAAACAAAACACTCGCCAATACCAATCCAAAAAAGAAAGACCACAGCAAGATGGGTTCGTTTTCTAACAAATACGAAATGCCTTTGGCCAAGGAAACGACACTCACCGCAATTCCTGCCAACAACGTGGCCAAAAAATTTCCGTGGATTGATTTCCAAACAGCTTTGATTCCCTTTTCTTTGAGAAGCGATAGGGTTTGAAAATTAATGCTGCTGATGCTTGTCAAAAGCTCTTCGTAAATTCCTGAAATAAAAGCGATGGTTCCACCTGAGACCCCTGGCACAACATCTGCAGCTCCCATGGCCATGCCTTTGAAAAATAGAAGGAACGTGTCTTTGAATGTTGTTTTCATCTGTTTTTAAGATTTTGACAAATGTACTGATATTTCTCTTCAACACACAATAGAAACGGAGATGCAAAAGTGAAAAAACATTCTAAAGACGGGTGTTTTTAGTTGCTTATTTCTGAAACGCTAAAACAATGGATTTTACTTCTTTCAGCTTGAAAAAATGTGGAAACAATTCTTTTGCGATTTGAACAAATTCAAAGTCCAAAGCCAAACCATTTTTCAAATGCATCAATGCTGTTTCCTTCTGATCAACTTCCATCAACAAACCGAACAAACGGTACTCCAATGCTGCAGCTTCTTTGTAAGTGTTTTTAGATTTTATCAAGTACTTGAGCGCCTCCTTATAGTCGCCTAAATAATAAAGGACGTCTACCAAAGCAAGCCATATTTCAAGCCCTTGTTCTTCGATACTCAGACACTGCTTGAAAGCAACAATACACTCCTCATAAAAACTCAATTTCAAATTGATTTCAGCACATTTAGTCCAATACAGTGCGTTGAACTCGTCTATAGAAATTGCCTTTTTAATGTAGTAAAGAGATTTCGAATAGTCTTGCTTGCTAAAATAAAGTTCTGACAAGGCAACCCATGCTTTGTCCAACAAGGGATCCTCTACAACTGCTTTGTTGTAAAATTCGATTGCTTTTTTATGCTGATTTGTTTTTCGATAACAACCCCCGATTCTTTGATATACAAAAGCAGTGGGATCGTCTAATTGCAAGGTTACTCCATAGTTTTGAATGGCCTCTTTATAGCGTTCTAAAAGCTCCAAGGTTTTGGCTTTTTCAAGATAGCCTCCTATAAAAGACTCATCGATCAGGACGGCATAATCGAAAGCCCTGAGTGCCTGTTCGTAATCTTTTGTCACCATGTATTGCCTTCCCAATTGGTGCCAAGCAATTTCACAATAGGGATTGGCATCCAAATATTTATTTAAGTACGCAGTGGCCGCTACATGTTTTTCATCCATGTCATAGCAATAGATTAAGTTGTACAAGGACGCGTAGTCTTCAGGATCCAAGTCCAAACATTTTTCAAAGTGCAAACGCGCTTCTGCAAAATTATCTAGAAACAAAAATTCCATCGCCAACAGTGACAAGACATCTGCTGGGTCATTGGTGTGTTGCATTGCCGTTTTCAAAGAGTCTATGGCCTCCAGATGATGATTCCTTTTGGACAAAATTGCAGCCCTTTGAATATAAACCTCCTCATTTGTAGGCTCCAAAGCTTGCAACTCGTTCAAAAGTTTTTCAGCTTCTAGAAAGCCACCATCCAAGACATGTAACTCGGCTTTCAACAACTTTAAAGTCATGGAAGTTGGATGCTGCTCCAATCCTAATTTAAGGGCTTTTTTTGCCAGGGAATGCCTGCCGTCGTCAATGTAATGGTGAATGATTTCTTCAAACTCTAAGGAATCAAAGAAGTAGACCTTATTTGTTTTGAGCATGGATTCAAATCTTGATAACGCCATAGTTTGTTGTTAAGAGTATAACCACTAAATCAATATTTTATAAAAATACAACAAGACCCTACAAACTCTCTAAAAGATTGCTTTTTCTTTTTAACAATTTAATTAACATAAATACCTATATTTGTTTTACAAAAAAACAGCCTCGGCTATATGGGTATGAGCAACAAAACACTTCTCAACGCTAAAGAAATTGAAATTATCTTGCACCGCTTGGCCTGCCAGTTAATTGAAAATCACGGAGATTTTTCAAACACTGTTTTGATCGGTTTGCAACCTCGGGGAACTTTTTTGGCAGAGAGATTGGCACTGCTTTTAAAAGACAATTACCAAATCCAAAACATTCAATTAGGAAGATTGGACACCACATTTTACAGAGATGACTTTGGAAGAAGAGAAGCCCCCTTACAAGCCAACTCGACACAGATTGACTTTTTGATAGAAGACAAAAACGTGGTGATTGTCGACGATGTATTGTTTTCTGGAAGAAGCATCAATGCTGCGCTGTCCGCTTTGCAATCCTATGGCAGACCAAGAAATATTGAATTGCTAGTTTTGATTGACAGGCGCTTTAGCAGACACCTACCTATTCAGCCAGACTATCGAGGTAGACAGGTGGACGTCATCAACGACGAAACTGTATCCGTACATTGGAAAGAAAAAGATCAAAACGACACGGTTTATTTAACAACGAACTCTTAGAAGAATGAAAACATTAAGTGTCAATAATTTGCTCGGAATAAAAGACCTGACAAAAGAAGATTTGAATTTGATCTTTGAGACAGCTGACCACTTCAAAGAAGTGATCAACAGACCGATCAAAAAAGTCCCGTCTCTAAGAGACATCACAATTGCAAATTTATTTTTTGAAAACAGTACGCGGACGAAATTGTCTTTTGAATTGGCAGAGAAAAGACTTTCTGCAGATGTACTCAATTTTTCATCTTCTCAATCCTCTGTCAAAAAAGGAGAAACCTTGATTGATACGGTAAACAATATCTTGTCCATGAAGGTGGACATCGTAGTCATGCGCCACCCCAATGTTGGGGCCGGTGTATTTTTAGCCCAACACGTCGATGCCAAAATAATCAATGCGGGTGATGGTACCCACGAACACCCTACCCAAGCGCTTTTAGACTCTTATTCCATCCGAGAAAAGATGGGGGAAGTTGCAGGAAAAAAAGTGGTCATCATCGGGGACATTCTGCATTCACGTGTGGCATTGTCGAACATCTTCGCTCTGAAACTTCAAGGCGCAGAAGTAAAAGTGTGTGGCCCAACCACCTTGATGCCAAAACACATTGAAAGTTTAGGCGTACAGGTGGAAACCAATTTGCAAAAAGCCCTAGAATGGTGTGATGTTGCCAATGTTTTAAGAGTCCAGCACGAACGCATGGACATCAACTACTTCCCCTCCATTAGAGAATACACGCAACTTTTTGGAATCAACAAAAAAATCCTAAACGCTTTGGACAAAGAAATTGTGGTGATGCACCCAGGCCCCATCAACAGAGGTGTTGAAATCACAAGTGATGTGGCTGACTCTGACCAATCCATCATTTTGGACCAAGTAGAAAATGGCGTTGCCATTCGAATGGCTTGTATCTATTTATTGGCACAACAAATCAAACGTTCTTAACAAAAATTGCCCAAAAACGGGTCCTATTCAAATCCTATGCAAGTTTTCAAAAAAGAAACACACACATTGCTTGAGCCCACCGAATCGAATTTCGAAGCTTTTTTAAAGGAACTCAGAAGTGATTCATTTCAAAAAGAGCACCTTGTAATCAACCTACTGCGTTCTTTTAATTTGTCGCCTGACAACTTGGAAGTACTTTCAAAAATAGCCGCCGCTAAAAAAGAGCAAGGCACTTCATTTGTAATCGTTTCTGAAACGATTGAAGTAGATGCTTTGGAAGATGAAATGCTGAGTGTAGTCCCCACATTGTTAGAAGCCCAAGACATTTTAGACATGGATGCGATGGAGCGGGATTTGGGTTTGTAAAAACCTGCGATAAACCAAAAGTAGTTCCTGTTTTTTTTTGGAACTTAAAAAAAAACAGCCATGAGTATCAAATTAACCATTTTAGGGTGTCATTCTGCTACTCCAAGAGAAAATGCCTATCCAACGGCTCAATATCTTGAAATCAAATCCCGGAACTTTCTCATTGATTGTGGTGAAGGAACACAAACACTTTTGCGCAGACATCAAATTTCGTTTTCAAAAATCAAACACATCTTTATCTCGCATTTGCACGGCGATCATTTTTTTGGCTTGATTGGATTGATCGCTACATTTGGGCTGTACAACAGAGAACATGACTTGCATATCTATGGACCAAAAGGCCTCAAAGAAATCATCCTACTCCAATTGAAACACAGCAAATCTTGGACAAAATACAAACTATTTTTTCACGAATTGGAAAGCAAAGAAAGTGAGTTGATTTACGAAGACAAAAAAGTGGAAGTACACACTCTACCACTAGACCACAGGATATACACAAACGGTTTTTTATTCAAAGAAAAAATAGGAGAACGAAAACTAAACATGGAGGCTGTTGGCAACTACCCGGAAATTGAAGTTTGTGATTTTCACAACTTAAAAAGAGGAAAAGATTTTCGTTCTGCTGACGGGAAAACAACAATCTCCAACAACGAGTTGACTTTACCACCAAAAAAAGCGCTTTCCTATGCTTTTTGCAGCGACACCGCTTACAAACCCGAATTAGTACCTCTGCTACAAAGAGTCGACCTGTTGTACCACGAATCCACGTTTTTAGAAGACAAAAAAGAACTCGCAAGCATCACCAAACACACCACAGCAAAAGACGCAGCTAGCATTGCTTCCCAGGCAAATGTTTCGCAACTGATCCTCGGTCATTTTTCCAACAGGTACAAAGACCTCGACGCTTTTGTAAAAGAAGCGCAAACCATCTATAAAAATTGCAGTCTTGCGGAATCTGGAAAAGTTTTTGAAATAAAATCGTAGTTTTACACAAAGCAACGCTTATGATCTCCCTATTCCTGAGTCTTATTTTATCCTTATATCCTCCCCACTGCACACAAAGAGAAAAGATGCAACAAGAGTTCCATGCATTGGAAACGGCCGGTCAAATAGAACGCTTTCTCAAAACCTACGAGGACACGAGCTGTGAAGATATAAAACCTTATTTGTTTACGGCTCACATGCTGCTGGCAAAACACGCTTTTTGGCCACATCAAAAAATAAATCACTTTACTTTTGGAAAGGAACAACTGGAAGGATTTATCAAAAAAAACCCCCAGCATTTGGAAGCAAAGTACCTACGCATGCTCGTACAGCAAACATGTCCTTCTTTTTTAAAATACAACGCAAATCTTTTCCAAGACCGAGACTATGTGTTGGAACATTTGAAAAACAGTTCCCTGCCCATGACTTACAAGAAAACCATTTTAAAAAATACAGAACTTCATTGACAAGTGTTTTCGGGTCCTAAAAATTCCATTAAATTTGTAACGCATGGGAACGGCAAATGAATCCCTACCTGAACCTCTTTAAAACAGTACACATGATTGAAACGACTCTATATTTGATCGGCGGAATTCTACTGATGGCAGTTGGCTTCTATTTTGGAAATTTGATATCCAAATTGAAATTAGAAAAAAAACACCAATTGAAACTCCAAGAAGTTGAAAACCTTAGCAAAAGACTTGAAGTTGAAAAAACAGACTTCGAGCAAACAACGAAGGAAGGACAAGAAAAATTGGAACTGCTACGTCACGAAAAGGACAACGCCTTGGAAAAATTGCGAGAACAAAACAAAGAACTGACAATAGAAGTGACCAAAGGCGAAGCTGCCTTAAAAAACAATGCGGAAAAGCTAGAAGAAAACAAAGAAGAGATAGACAAGCTACACGAAAAATTCAACAAGGAATTTGAAAATTTAGCCAACAAGATTTTGGAAGAAAAAACCAACAAATTTACGCAGCAAAACAAAGAAAACCTCAAACAAATATTAACTCCTTTGCAAGATAAAATTCAAAACTTTGAAAAAAAAGTCGAAGACACCAACAAAGAGAGCATTGGAAGGCATGCCACACTAAAAACTCAAATTGAAGGGCTGAGAGATTTGAATTTAAAAATGAGCAAAGAGGCCGTAAACCTCACCAAAGCACTCAAAGGAGACAGCAAAACCCAAGGAAACTGGGGAGAGATGATCTTGGAAAGCGTCTTGGAAAAATCAGGACTTGAAAAAGGGCGGGAATACGACTTGGAAAAGAGCTTTGAAGTAGCAGGTATTGAAAATAAAAAAAGGTTGCGCCCAGATGTCATCATCAACTTACCGGACAACAGAAAGATGGTGATTGACTCCAAAGTCTCTTTGACTGCTTACGAGCAATACGTCAACACAGATACTGAAGAAGAGAGAGCCGTTTTCTTAAAAGAACACGTCAATTCCTTACGAAGACATGTGGATCAATTGAGTGCAAAGAAATACGAAGATTTACACCAAATCGAATCGCCAGATTTTGTCTTGCTGTTTGTCCCCATTGAACCCGCATTTGGAGTGGCTTTGGAGTCAGACAACGAGCTCTACAACAAAGCCTTTGTCAAAAATATTGTCATCGTTACACCCGCTACTCTTTTGGCCACCTTGCGCACCATAGACAGCATGTGGCAAAACGAAAAGCAACAGAGAAACGCCATTGAGATAGCGCGACAGGCAGGTGCGCTTTACGACAAGTTCGAAGGCTTGTGGCAAGACCTGATCAAAGTAGGTAGAAAAATGGAAGACGCAAAAAAAGACTACAACAGTGCGATGAACAAATTGATTGATGGAAAAGGCAACTTGATCACAAGTGTTCAAAAAATCAAAAAACTCGGTGCAAAAGCAAAAAAAGCATTGCCTATTGACATCATCGAGAGAGCTGAGGAAAGCTGATTTAAAAAATATTTTCTTGACAAAAACTCAAATTTTTGAAAACGAGTCCTAAGTTACGCGCAATAAAAAAACCCCTTGCCGAAGCAAGAGGTTTAACAAAATTATAAAATCCCCCACAAATTCTATAATCTTTACTTAACTATAAATCTAAATTACAAATTGCAATTCCTTTTAAATTTAAGAAAAAAAAACAAGAAATAAACATTTATTTATAAAATAACGTACAAAAACTGAATATTGCTAAAAAAAAGCTTCCATTTTCATCATATGAAAATGGAAGCATAGCATTTATAATTACGCTAAAAAGAGTAGATTCCCTCGCGTATTAGCCCTTAAAAACCATTTTTCGCATTCGAAGGCTTTCTGGAGTCACTTCCAAATATTCGTCTACTCGAATGTATTCCATACATTCTTCCAAAGAGAAGTCAACTTTAGGAGCAATTTTCATCGCGTCATCTGTTCCGGATTTACGCATGTTTGTCAATTGCTTTCCTTTGATTAAATTAACTGCCATGTCTTCAGATTTGCTATTTTCACCAATCACTTGACCGATGTAAATCTCCTCGTTGATATCAATAAAGAAGCGACCTCTGTCTTGCAAACGATCCAATGCATATGCGGTTGCTTTTCCAGCTGCAGAAGAGACAATGGCTCCTTTCAGTTCGTCAGAAAACTCACCTTTGTAAGGCCCATACTCACTAAAACGATGGTTGACAATAGCTTGACCTGCAGTGGCCGTTAAAATTTTATTACGCAACCCAATCAACCCTCTTGAGGGGATATTGAATTCTAAGTGTTGTAAATCTCCCTTTGGTTCCATGACCAGCAAATCTCCTTTTCTCAAAGACACCAAGTTGATTGCTTTGGATGCTACTTCTTCGGGCACATCGATGACCAAGGTCTCAAAAGGTTCGTGTTTTTTTCCATCAATTTCCTTTATAATCACTTGTGGACGCCCCACTTGCAATTCGTATCCTTCTCGACGCATGGTCTCAATCAATACAGACAAGTGCAGCACACCCCTACCAAATACATTGAATTTGTCTTCAGAATCGGTTGTGTCGACTCTCAAGGCTAAATTTTTCTCCATTTCTTTAAACAAACGATCTCGCAAGTGACGGGAAGTCACAAACTTTCCTTCCTTTCCAAAGAAGGGAGAGTTGTTGATGGTAAACAACATGCTCATGGTTGGTTGATCAATTTCAGTTCTTGGCAGGGCTTCTGGATTTTCTAAATCCGCAATGGTGTCTCCAATTTCAAATCCGTCAATCCCTGTGATGGCACAGATATCTCCGCACCGAACTTTGTCTACTTGGGCTTTGCCCATTCCTTCAAAAACATGCAATTCTTTAATTCTTACTTTTTTAGTAGAACCGTCGGCTTTGCAAAGGGTGTAATCTTTGGCTACTTCAAGATTTCCTCTAAAAATCCGTCCGATGGCAATTCTACCTGTAAATGAAGAAAAGTCCAAAGATGTAATTTGCATTTGAGGAGTTCCTTCGTTGTATGGAGATTCTGGAATGGATTCCAAAACCGCATCTAACAAGGGGACAATATCTGTCGTTTGGTTTTTCCAATCAGTGCTCATCCAATTGTTTTTGGCAGAGCCATATATCGTAGTAAAATCCAATTGTTCTTCGGTTGCTTCTAGAGCAAACATGAGGTCAAATACTTTTTCATGTACGATATCTGGTGTACAATTTTCTTTGTCTACTTTGTTTACCACCACAATTGGTGTCAGACCCAGTTCCAACGCTTTTCCCAAAACAAAACGTGTTTGAGGCATTGGTCCTTCAAAGGCGTCAACCAAAAGCAACACACCGTCAGCCATCTTTAAGACACGCTCTACTTCTCCTCCAAAATCGGCATGGCCGGGAGTGTCAATTACATTTATTTTTGTGTTTTTGTATTGAATGGAAACGTTTTTGGAAAGAATGGTAATGCCTCTTTCACGTTCCAAATCGTTGTTGTCCAATAAAAGATCGGTTCGTTCTTTTCTTTCATCCAAAACCTTTGCTTGGTCGATGATTTTATCAACCAAAGTTGTCTTTCCGTGGTCAACGTGTGCTATAATAGCAATATTTCTAATTTGCATACAAGAATTTTAAGGTTGCAAAAGTACCATTTTATATTGATATAAAAATAGTTGCCTCCCTTATTTTAAAGTTTCATTTACTGTGGTGTTTTGAAATGAATCGGAGTGTTGGTCAAAGCGGGACAATTTGCGACCAAATTCCATCCCCAAACTGTCTATTATTTGTTCCGTCCAGATTCCTGAAATGCTGTCCTCAGATAAGAATTCATAGGCAACGATCCCATGGAATACTGCCTCTTTTACTTCGTAAGAAAAATTCAAGCAGAGTACATTGCTAAAAATCATCCCATAACCACAATGCAGCTCTTCGTTTTCAATTTGCCAAGTCGCACGAATTTGATGTTTTTCATAAGACAAACTCAACAGTCCTTCATACCCTTTAAAATTGTTGTCAGCATGGCTGCCCACTACATGGTATTGCCCAACAATGGATTTTTTCGAAATCGGAGGTACTTGATGGCTTTTTTTCAAACTGTTGAAAAGGGTTTTTCTCTTTTCCATTTCCAATTCCAATGCAACTAAGTCTGCTCCCCTTCTGGTCATTTTTTTTTCCAAAATTTCCAAAGATTTTTCCAACCATTCTTTTCGCTTCCTTTCCATAATCCAAGGGGTAATTAAGATGTCAATTCTATCACTGTTATTTCAGGCCACATTCCTACTCGACCTGGAAAACCTAAAAATCCAAATCCTTTGTTTACGTATAAATGCTGCATTCCCTGTTGGTACAAACCTGACCAGCGAGGGTATTTGTATTTGACAGGGCTCCATTTGAATCCGGGGATATCAATGCCAAATTGCATGCCGTGGGTATGCCCCGAAAGAGTCAGGTCAACATTCGTTGCGTGGGGCAGTACTTTGGCGTCCCAATGGGAAGGATCATGAGACAAAAGGATTTTAAACGCATTCTCATCGACCCCTTTGAGGGCATTGTCCAGATCTCCATGCGCTACAAAAGGAGGTTTTCCCCAATTTTCGACACCCAAAACCACCAATTCGTCAGCTCCTTTTTTCAAGCAAATATGCTCGTTCTTTAAAAGTTTGAAATTCATTTCCTTTTGAAATTGTTCCAGCAAAGAAAAATTTTCTTTTTTAGCTTTTCGAGAGGGCCACTTTTTGTAATCCCCATAATCGTGATTTCCTAAAATGGAATAAGTACCAAATTTCGATTCCATCGATTTGAACACATCGACATAAGGCTGCACCTCAAGAGCATCATTGTTAACCAAATCCCCTGTAAAAAAAACCACATCTGCCTTTTGCTCGTTGACAAGAGCGACTCCCTTTTTGACAGCGTCAATATCGTCAAAACTACCCGCATGGATGTCGGAAATTTGCACCATGCGAAAACCGTCAAAGGACTTTGGCAGGTTCGGGAATTGCAACGTGAGTTTTTTTACTTTGTAATTGTATTTGCCTTTGGTGATGCCGTACAACATGGATCCAAAAGGAATGCTTGCAAGCCCCAAACCTAATTTAAAAATAAAAGCCCTTCGACTGCTAAAATCAACTGTAACTTTTTCCACTGAAAAAAGACGGGCAATGGATTGAAAAGCATATTGAAAAACGCGGATCAAATCTTCAAAAACCAAGAAAAACATGGTCAAAAATTTAAAGATTACAAATGAAAAACAAATACCGATTAAAAAGTTAGATTTTGGAGTTGCATTGAGAGGTCGTTCTGAAAAATTGATAAAAAAGAGGCACAAGCCCGTATAAAAAAGCAACGCCATCAAGCCATACGCAATCGAAAAGACCAGAGAGGAGCCTTTCGAAAATACTGCTTTTGAACCCCATAAAATGTATGCATCCAACAAAACAAAAAAACCAATGACAAAAAGAATCCGAAAGTTCATACTTAAAAAAATATATCAATTACAAAAAAACACTTTATTTATTTAATAATCGGATTTTGAAATGAGTTTCATACCAACATTGGTTTATTATTGTTGTTGCTTTTTGAATTCAGGCTGCCTTTCCCACAAAACCTATAATTTGCAGTGTATTTCGTATAAATTGGCAAGCTTTTCATGAGCAAAAAAAATATTTCAAAAACAAAAAGGTTGCACTGCAAAACACTTCACCACAAAAAATTATCACCGATGAGAATTCAAAAAGAATAAAAATTTGAATTTCCGTTTCTCAATATTTTGGCTTTAATTTGTAGCTTGAAACACATCCATATGAAATCAATACAATCTTCAAGCTACCCTGTTCATTTTCAAGAAGATGCCTACAAACAACTCAATGCCTATTTGGCAAGCAACTCCCACTCCATCCTCTTTGTTTTGGTGGATGAAAACACCAATGCTGCTTGTTTGCCTAAATTGATGCAAGAACTGGCTACAAATGCAACCGTTGAAGTTGTCGAGATTGAATCTGGTGAAATCCATAAAAACTTGGAAACCTGTACAGGGCTTTGGAATGCGTTGACCGAATTGGGAGCTGACAGAAAAAGTCTGCTCATCAATTTGGGAGGAGGCGTCATTACTGATATGGGAGGCTTTGTGGCAGCCACTTACAAGAGAGGCATCAAATTTATCAACATTCCTACCACCTTGCTCAGTATGGTAGACGCCTCCGTAGGAGGAAAAACAGGGGTAGATCTCGGAGTTTTAAAAAATCAAATTGGTTTGTTTGCAGATCCAGAAATGGTCTTGGTAGACACCGAGTATTTGGCCACTGTCCCTACAAAAGAAATTGTGTCTGGAACAGCCGAAATTATCAAATACGGCCTCAGCTACGACCAAAAAATATGGGAAGAAATCAAGGTCAACCACTTAAAAAACAGTGACTACCTGATCCATCGTTCGATAGAAATCAAAAATGAGGTTGTTTTGGAAGACCGCATGGAAACACACCTTCGGAAAATTCTAAATTTTGGACATACAATTGGACATGCTGTAGAATCTTATTTTTTAGAATCCAATCACAAACAAACTTTGACACACGGGGAAGCAATTGCTTTGGGCATGATCGCAGAGACCTATATCTCACAACAGTTGTTTGATTTTCCATTGGAAACATTGAGCGATATCAAAACTCGAATCAAAGCCATTTTTGGAAACGTACCTATTGAAAAGGAAGACTACCCAGCGATTCTTGGCATGTTGAAACACGACAAAAAAAACGCGAATGGTCAGGTCAATTTTGTTTTGCTAGAAGACTTGACTCAATACAAAATTGACTGCAAAGTGGACACTGCGCTTATCGAAGCGGCTTTGGACTATTACAGCGCTTAAAAACACCTCTCAAGACGAACATACTTCAAAAAAAAAGCGCAACCATCGGTTGCGCTTTTGTAAAGTATGGTTTTTTCTATGCCATTTAAGATGTACTCTTGACAGCCAAGTTGTAAACCACAAGACCGAAGCCGATTTTGTTGATCGCATCCGCAATGTTGTAAAGAACATCCATATCCATTCCTCCAAAGATTCCTGAATACCAACCATCTGTACCCGCCATGTAACCAATAGGATAGATTGCCCATCCTACCAATACAAACCAGCACAACATTTTGTGAGCGCTTTCAACAGCTCCTCCTGCTTCTTTGGCAAGTTTTGCAGCACTCCCTAACCAGATTTCATACACAATTGCAAAATAAGCGATTCCGGAAATCAATCCCCAAACTTGCGCATTGTCTGTGTAGACAGCTTCTCCTAAATATCCTGTGACCAACATCACGATAGACAAGACGATCATTTTCCACATCAAAGATTGTTTCGCACCTGCTACTTTTAGGATCAAATAAAACTCCACACACATCAATGGTACCGTCAATACCCAATCCACATAACGGAAAAAGGTCGGTGAGTCCATGTGGGCTGCCCAATAATCACGCATGTAGAAATAATGCACTGCAGCAATAAAAGTAATCAAACCTGAAACCAAAACGGATGTTCTCCATTTTTTATCAAATTGACTTAGTGATAAAAAGAAAAAGGCTGAGGCCGCCATCATGGCCATGCAACCAACAAAAAATGTGAATCCTACGTAGTCTGTGGGATCTAACTTAGGAACTGATAATAACATAAAATGATTCATTTTGTTAAAGATTTAAGTTAATAGATAGTTGTAAATATATAATATTTTTTAGCAATATATACGAATAGTGTTTTTTTCGATTAAAAATATTATACTTTTACAACCATTCTATGTATAAAATTCAAGAAATATCAATCGTTGCTAGTTTTTTAGGATTGTGGATTAGCACCCATTTTTCGGGTGATTCCGAACTTTTATTGGGGTTTGCATTGATCTTATCCTTCGGAATGCTTCACGGAGCCAACGATATTTTACTGCTCCACAAATTGGCACTCCACAAAAGAAGATTCTCATTGCCTAACATCTTGATTCGCTACATTCTCAGCATACTCTTAGTAGCTGTCTTGTTTTATGTGCTGCCAACGACAGCACTTTTGGGGTTTCTTATATACAGTGCCTATCATTTTGGAGAACAACACTGGCACAGCCATTGGAACAATGCTTCTAAAACCTTAACTCCACTCTTTTACTTCTTGTATGGAATGTGCGTTTTGTGCTTGCTCTTCCTTTTCAATGATTCCGAAGTGAAAAAAATCGTTTTTGAAATCACCAAACAGCAAACAAACAACCTGTACATAGAACCTCTTTTATTGGGATTTGGAGTAGCAACAGTCACCACCTATCTTCTCTTGGCCTATACGCAAAAGACCACTCTAAAAAAAGGACTTAAAGAACTTTTCTTTATCGGTCTTCTTGCACTTATTTTTAAATCTTCCTCCTTGATTTGGGGTTTTGCCATCTATTTTATCTTTTGGCACAGCATCCCCTCACTCTTTGATCAAATCTCGTACCTCTATGGAAATGCAAGTTTTAAAAATTTGACCAAATACTGCAAAGCAGCCTTTCCCTATTGGTTGATTTCTATAATAGGAGTGGCCGTTTTCTACTTTTATTTTGCAAATGAAAAACAGTTCTCAACCTTGTTTTTTTGTTTCATCGCTGCCGTTACCTTTCCACATGCCTTTGTCATGAAATCGATGTTTGCAAAAAACAAACCTCACTGATCTTTTCACAAAATTCTTAAAAAACAAAGAAGCTCCTTTCGCTACATTGTGCCTATATTTGTATTGCAAATTACACTTCCAAAAAAATTGCAATCATGGATCAAAAGGCACTACTTCACAAACACCTCAAAGAGTATTTTGGTTACGACACCTTTAGACCCCTGCAAGAAAAAGTCATCCAGGCTGTTTTAGAGAAAAAGGACAATTTGGTCATCATGCCTACGGGGGGAGGAAAATCCATGTGCTACCAACTACCTGCTTTGATTTTAGAAGGCGTCACCTTGATTCTTTCACCTCTGATTGCATTGATGAAAGACCAGGTTGACGGGATGAATGCCAACGGTATTCCTTCAGCATACTTGAACAGTAGTCAGAATAGCAGCGAAGTAGACACGGTCATCCAAAAACTCACTGATGGTAAGCTCAAACTGTTGTACCTCGCTCCGGAAAGCTTGAAAACTTTTGAGACACTAATTGCGGAACTCCCCATCGGATTGATTGCCATCGATGAGGCACATTGCATCTCCTCTTGGGGACATGACTTTAGACCTGCCTATACCCAACTCAGCTTTTTAAAAAAACAATGGCCCACGATACCGATCATCGCCTTAACAGCAACAGCTGACAAAGCCACCCGTTCTGACATTTTGAACCAATTGAATTTGAAGAGTGCCCAACAACACATCGCTTCTTTTGACCGCCCCAATC
>Ga0209504_1000422_pt1 | contig 37393 bp, 60 predicted proteins | sample COGITO_mtgs_1005_FD_184791 | JGI IMG/M metagenome (GOLD analysis project Ga0209504, IMG submission 184791) | Pelagic marine microbial communities from North Sea - COGITO_mtgs_100511 (SPAdes) (version 2) | ecosystem: Environmental > Aquatic > Marine > Epipelagic ...
CGCAAGATTTCCTGCGCTTCTTAGGTTCAAAAGATGAGTGTCAGCAACGAGTACTTACCACTTGAATAAAGTATCCCGTTGGCGTTTAACCAACTTGATGCTCCTTTCGTGTATCCAAGTTTCAGCTTTGTGAGCGTACCAACAACCATTCCGTTAGGGTGGATCTTTGGTGTGTGCTCATGGGCGCTTATAAGCACAAGGTTGTTATTCGAGAATGACATACTTGTACCCCTAGCTCCGTTCATACCACGATGACCGTGATAGTCAAGACCTACGCCCTTCACACGGTATTCCTCGTCTTCGTTAAGGAATCTCACGTTCTTAGCTATCTTGCCGCACAACTCCATTGCCGTTCTGAGGATTGGCTGCTTAGTACCATTTGATACTTCAACAAACATTCTACAGGCAAACACTGAGTTTTGACCATCTTGCAAGAAGTTCTCATGCCCTATGTATGTTGCCATAAACAAGTCATGGTTACTCTCAACAACTAAGAATTCAATCTTAGGGAACTTGTGTGCGAGGTCGTTTAAGACCTTTTGACATTGCTCCACTTCCTCCTCAAGTATGTGCATTTTCTGTTTCCAGAGTCGTGCTTTACTGAGGTTGTTGTTGCGTTCGTGGTGATTGATCGAATGGCCGTTAAACAGGTCATGTATTACAACACGCTTAGGTTTCAGTTCTTCAATCTGCTTCACACTGGCTGCAAATGCTTTAGGGCATGTGTCACCTACGTGAATATCACCAAGTACAAGAGCTTCTGGTTGCTGATCGCAAATCTGACCGCCTTTATAGTGCTCACGCAGATGGTTAAAGTTGCCATTCTTCTGTGCTGCTATAGGGTAGAAGTCAAACCGCCTGTTGTTGTTCACTCGAACAAATACAAACCCATACTCATGCTCCAGTTCTGCCTTGCGGCCTTGTGCTGTGTGCATTTTGTAGTTACCGTGTGTCATTGCTCCTGTGGTTGCAAGGAAACGTGGGTACTTACTGGTGTTAGGGATTGACATATACCGAATTTTTGGACTCGGTAGGATGTATGAGAAGTCACGGTGGAGCTTCTTGTTAAATCCAGTCAACGGGTTGATTTGGCTTGCAAGAATCTGTGTGTCAAACAGTTTCAAGTTAGAGTTGAGCTTCAGTCCTGCCTTGTCCAGGAACATAAGCTCGATACGAGGGTCATCCATGAGCATAGTTGCCACGGCTGTCTCGTCTTTGTTCTTACCTGCCATTACAAACAAGTAAATCTTGGGGACGTTGTGAGCGTCTGCGAAGGCCAGCATGTTGCGCAGTAGTGGTTTATTTACCGATGCGCTTAGCTGGATAGTGCTTATGATGTAGTTCATGGAGCCACTCCTTTCTTTTTTATGTGCATCCACCTTAATTTTAACATTAGGGTTGATTACACCATTTTTAACTTGTATGTCCATTGTAGCCAGTCAAAGTAACGAACTCTGATTTGTATCACGGGGAGGAGAGAGATAGTAAGTCTGTAAAATTGTGATATTGGAGAACCCTCGAGGGTCTGGCTGGTCAAGGATAATTGCAAACTCCTTGACTACTTGAATAGTAGCATGTTATTGTTCTGTGTTTTCTGAGTTATCCCCATCTATTGATGTACACCCCAGAAACTGTTCTGCGTCTATTTCCCAGTCAGGTTTGAAATAAGTCTCGAATGCTTCATACCCATCCCTTAACTCATCTTCTACCTTAGTTTTTGTGCCAGTGTTGTCACTGATGTTTTTGAATTGGTCTGCGTTTACTAAAACCTGCCTAAACGACTTCCTGTCCTCTGTCTCCATTAGTACAATAAGCCTTAGCTCCCCCATTTCGTTTGTGTATGGTGATTCCATATACTATTTATTATATTTTCTTTTCCCACAGTCCAAGCAGTGCCACAAATCTTTAGGAACTTCTCTGTCGTCCAGATAAACAACACCACTCTCTGAGAGGGTATATCCATTTCTATGTTTTCCTTTTTCGCAATTATATTTTGGTGTAAGCAACCAGTCTATCAACTTCTCAAACCGTGTTAGTTCTTTCATACCCTATCAATCATTACCCCGTCTAATAACTCCTGCATCTTCATGCCTGCCATGGTATTGAAGTTCTCTTGTAGTTGGTCAATCATGTCTGTTGCTCTTAGCAGGTCTGCTTCCCTGGACATGTTCTCTTGCCTTTCTCTCAATAGAGTTTCTTCAAGCTCTCTCACTTTATCAATAAGTTTATCCGCTCCTTTCTCTAGGTACTTTGCTTTCTTTGATGCGTTTGCGTGAAGACTCACAGATGTTTTGAGTTTATCTGTGAGTGTTTTATTTCTTCGCCTTGCTATTGCTAGTTCTTCTGTAACTGTCATATCTTGTATTTCTCTATCTGTTCTAACAGCATTATCGCTCTTTCGTAATAGTCTGGTTGCTCTGGTAGTGTCCCCATTTTCAATAAGGTGTTTCGGATTTCTTCTATAACGTCTGTGTCGTATAGTCTTGCCCCGATGTTCTCCTTGTTTTCTTCCTCAAACAAGTCCCAGTCGTAGCCACGACGTTTGACCTCTTTCTCAAAGTTCCGAAAGTCATCGTAGTTTCCAAACTTATTGTTGTACCCGTCTTGAGCGTGTATATTTCGTACATCGAATTTGAATAGTCCATTGCAAGTTGAATAAGGCTTAAGGTGTCCCGCCTGTACGTTCGAACCTTTCCAGTCTTCGAAGTGTTTGCCTGTTGCAGCACAAGTTCCGTAGGCGTGGAAGTCTCTGATTCTCACGTAGTCTGAGGTCAATTTCCAGAGTCTTTGTTGATACGTTCCTGAGCCGTGTGCTTTGGAAGCTGGGATAGCTTTAATCCATGCCTCCAGAGGCGTTGAGATGCGTTGTACGCGTTTCTTTGGCTTAGTAGGTACTTTGCGTAGTCTCGGCTCTTTTTGCTTAGACAACGCTTTCTCTCGCTTCTTCTCGTTAAGCTCTTTTACCTTCTGGGGTGTTTTGTTTTTGAAGCCTGTCCTTTTGAGTGTCATACAAACCCATACTTTAACTCTGCCTCCATCCTTGCCTGTTTTGCCTCGGCTATTTCTGTGAACGTCCCCAGGTATATGGCCTTGCGGTTTACCTCTATATGGGCGAGCCACTTATTACTTAATTTGTGCCAATAAACACCGCATACTCCTGATGTGTTGTTTTTTGGTGTCCTCTTGTTCCATGAGTTCTCTGTGTGGCTTGCCAGCCTCAGGTTCTCTATACTGTCGTCGCCCCTGTCTCTGTTGATATGGTCTACCTCTTTATCTGTCGGACATTCACCATGGTGCATTACATAAATCAGTCTGTGTCTAAAATAATATCCACCGTCTAGACCAATCTTGCAATATCCACGGTCTGTTGTGCCTCCCGCTACTTGACCAGCTATAATCCTCTGTTTGTTTTTTGCCCAATACAAAATCCCGTCATGTTCAATAAACATCTCGTGTAAGTATTTCTGGTCTGGCAGTTCATTTGCCTTCCATTTCATGTTAGGTTGTTTATTCATATTGTTTCATCATCTGTTCCTCAACTGAAGGTAGGGGGCAATAAATCCCAAACTCCTCACCCAAGAACTTATTAAGCACATCGTATACCTTGTCGTACTGGGTTGTTTCTAGTTGAGTAGTGGAGGTAGTTCGGTACATGGTGTACTGGATTGTCTTCCACACTTCTTTAATGAACTCAGGGGTTACAGGTGCGTCATATCCTTGTAGACCCTCTATGATTGTTCTCTGGTCTATTCCTTGTTCAATAAGGGAGTTGCTGATGTCACTGAATAATTTATGGAGTGAACGGTTCTGTTGTGTTGAGCGTTTCATATTGACCTCTTAATGCATTTAATTCGTCTCGCATATACCTCACTTCCTTTTCCATGTCGTGACACTCGCGGTCTTGCAGGAGTCTCCCAATCTTCACAAATATGTCATTCCAGCTCGGATCATATGTTTCTTCTGAGTAGTCGTACTGGCCTTTCTGCTTCTTCCAGTTGAAGGTGCTTGAAAACTGCATACGCATTTCTTTGTCTCTTGCCCTTGCGCTGTCTAGTTGTGCTTCTAGTGTCCCCACACGTGTGTTTAGTTCTTCTTTGTTCATATATTATTTCTTATTCTTAGCATCGAACTCTTCTGTTATCTCCTCATCCCAAGTATTAAACTGCTCTAGTGCTTTGTCTGTGTTGTAGCGGATTCTTATACCTATCCCCAGTAGGGTGAAGACAAACTCATAGCCGTAGGTCATCACGTCGTTCTCTAAGTAGATTGTAATAATGGTTATGTTGTACCAGTTGTATCCTCCAAAGAGTTGCTTCCATTCGTTTCGGCCTTCTACTAACCAGTGTTTAGTCTCTATCATATAATCGGATTACTTACTTTCCCACATTCCATGCAGGTAACCATTAAATCTTCTGGGTCTCCTTCTTCTACGTGCTCTGTAACATCGTCACACTTTCCTAAACAATAACGGTAGCCATCTTCTTTGTTTACAGTACCGTCTTGTAGGTACTTACCGTCTTTCTTAGGCGATTGCATTAGAGATACGACCACACTTGTGGCAAGTTACTTCATACATGCCGTCACGATCGTTTGGTATTGGATTCTTTGAGTGAAGGGTTTTTAGGGCACACCTGCCTAAACAGAATCGGAGGTTTGAGTTTACTCCGTATTTGAGTTTCATGTGGGTTGCTGTTGTCATGTTTGTATTATACCGTGTTTTTAGTACTCTTTTTTGAGTTGTCCACACTTGAGGCATTTCTTAACCCGTGAGTTTGGGTTGATGCTGTAGATGTGTTTGCAGTCTTTAATAGGTTTCATCATGTTCGTTGAAGATTCCGTGTTTACCAGTAAAGTCCATTGGGATTGATCCGACCCGCCCGTGTCGATTCTTCTTGATGTGCCATTTAATGAGAACAGGGAGTCCGTCGTTCATCTTCTGTCGTAGCTCTGTTACGTTCTCTTCTCCTGACACGAGTTCGATTGCGAGATCGGCTGCTGCTGCAATAGCTCCAGAACCCTTGAACCCCATCACCTGCTGATCTCCTGCCTTCGCACTCTCATTCGACACCTGTGACAGCACAATGATTGGAACCCCAAACTGCTGTGCTGCCTTCTGTAGCTCCAGAATAGACTGCGTCGTTGTTTCGTACTCTGACTTAGACCCGCGCACCGTCACCAGTTGTAAGAAGTCAATTACAAACAGCGACGGTTTGTCTTTAAGCGTTTCCTCATACATCGACATGAGTATTTGTGACAACTCGCTCTTTGTTGAGTGTACAGACATATTAGACCCTGCAACTCTCTCTAGCGCCTCGTTAATTTTCTTCTTGTCACCGAAACCTTTTGCAATACTGCTCCCATTATCTTCTGAAAGGATACCAAGCACACGGGCCAAGATGTCTACTCGTGACATTTCCAAAGAATAGAAAACTGTTCGGTGTCCTCCCTTGATTAGGTTAGCCATGATGTTTAGCGATGCAAACGTCTTTCCAAGGTTGGTGTACCCCCCGATGATCCAGAGGTGTCCAGGTCGGATCCCGTCAATGACCTCGTCTAGCTTTGGGAACCCTGTTGCGATACCCAGGAGCTTGCCACCGCTTCGCACCTTTTCTTGATATACCTCCTGTGATTCTCGGAACTCCCCTATAATGTTTCCAATCTCTGTGTTCTCTTGAGCTGTTTCGGATACAGCATTCACCAATGCTTGTTGAACCTCTGGCAATGCACTGTCCATTGTCTCTTCTGTCATTTGCCCTGCGCTTTCCATTAAGATAGATTTAACTGCCTCAACAGTGTTTAGCTTCTTGAGCTTCACAGCAGTCTTGGTGATGTCTGCAAACAAGGAGTCTTGTGTGAGAATATCTGAAACACTTTTACCTGCAAATGCAAGTGCCTGGAGCAAGTCTTCTTCCTTCTTCCAGGCTGACATGATGACCTCAACGTAATCGCGGTAGTGCTTAAAGTCGTCAACCTTAATAATCTTAAACACACGGGGAAGGCTTTTCCCTGTGTAGTCGTTTACTAGGTGGTTGATTATTTGTTTTTCGAGTTGTTTTGAAATCATAGTGTTATCTCAGATGATGCGTCTAGTTGAGTAATTGGTCTGTTCGTTGCTTCTACTTCATCTTCCCATCTTTTCTGATTTATCCAAGTGGTGGGGTTGGGGATAAACTGTCCAGAGTCTTTAACCCACTGGTTTGTCTGCTTGTGCTTGGCTAGTGACTTTAAAACAACAAGGGAATCTGGGTTTGCCTTCCCCCATGCTTTCTCTGCGGTAGACTTACCAACCTTTTTTGGGTATTCCTTCCAGAACTCCTCAAAGCCGTCAGGCGTGTTGTTCTTTTCATTCTTTTCATTCTTGTTTATCGTGGTGCTTCTCTGGTGCTTCTCTGGTGCTTCTCTGGTGCTTCTGTAGTTCCCTAGGTCTTGATATACGTTGTATTTTAGGACTGAAATGGTGAAACCTCTGGTGCTCCTTTTTGTCAAAACCATCTTTTTTTTGCGCAAGTACGAAACACATTTTTTTACCTCATCTTTTGATGCTCCTGTAGCTGTTTCGATCTCGCCCGTCTTAATGTAGCAGTCTCCACGTTGCCACTCTCTGTGTTGCTTGTGGTTCACACGGTTCACAATAAAGAACCAAATCTTGAACCACTTGTCTGGTTTCTTGTAAAAGATTTCGCTGTCTATCGTCTGTCGTGCCCAAATTGTTGCGCCTGATGTACTCATAGTATTTGCTTATTAAAGCACAAAAGCCTATACCCTCCTTGCGAGTGGGTACAGACTTCTATGCGCAAGGATAACTCCCTTTCTTGGGATTCCTTACATTATAGCATGTCCGATTATGAGTTCGGCTGGCAAATGTACCACACATGGGGATAACATTGCAAGCGAACAAAAAACCACCTGTTACAGTGGCTTCTTGCAATTCATAACGCTTTCGCGCTTGGGCAGTTTATCATATGTGATGTACCTGCGCCTCACTACCAAACCTAAGCGCATTCATTTGGTGTTTAGTAGCCCCGTCTAAGGGACAGTGAGGAGTAGATACACCACTCCTAGTGTGGACTAGTATGTTTTTGAAATAGTTTCAAATTCTTCTTTCGTCAAGTAAATCTGAAAACCAGCTCCATTCTTGTCTGATGTTATGTAGATTTTACCATCTACGTCGCTATCGTGGTCTGCAATAGAATAACTAAGGCTGTCCAGAACTTCTTGTACCGTGTACTTTGTTTCCTCCTTCTTTGGTTCGTTGCTTTGTAGTGCTGTATTCATATTGTTTTTATTACTCCTAGTGTGGTAATTGGCAGGTGAAGTCCAGCTATCAAACCGTTTTCTTGGGGTCAAGATATTTGAACTGGTTTCCCCTAACTGGACATCATCCACCAACTACCTTCATAGTATACAGAGAGCTGTAGGCAAGGATGACTATGGTTGGTCAGAGCTTGCTTGGGCTATGCAGCGTTTCTACCGACAGACAAGTACCTGTCCCGTTTGGCAATACGACTTGCTACTTTGGTACTGGGTTTTCGTATCTTGCGACATAGGATTTGAACCTGTTAGCGCTGGAGCGACATATCTAAATCGTTTAGCTTCTCTAAACCGACTACAGCTTTCTACATACTATGGATGAGGGGCTAAATAGAGGATAATACCCAGGTTACATTCTTATTTACCGTACCTATGTCCGCCCTCCCAACCGTCATCGGGCGACAGTCACAGTGATATCATAATGTCTTTCAATTCCAAGTTTTGCTATGTGTAAGGTTGCAACCTGTACACATAGATGGGTATGGACTTTCGATAACCATCCTCTATTCAGCCTCTCATCTCCCCCACTATAGCACACACACTTACTGTATCAAGTGGGTTATGCACATAAAGACAAAGACTACAACGCGGAGCGATGTAGTCCTGATTGTCTGACAAGACATTAGAATTAAAAGAATTAACTTTAATGTATTTAAACACTTAACTGAAGTGAATACCTGTATGTTACCACACAATAAAAAAATCCCCAACACTCGGTTGGGGATAAGTTGCTACTTCGTTTTGTTTACCCATCTATGTAGGATTCCCACGAAGCAAGATATGTCACCGTTCCTTTCTACAGGGCTTCGTCCTGCACTGGTGGTACATAGTCGGGCTTCAGTTGATACTTCACCCAACCGTATTGTGTCCATCCGTTCGGCTCAAACACGAACTTGGCGATCACTGTGAAAGCCATTGGTGTTTCATAAACAGAAACGGGTGTCACCGTCATCGGTATTGCTGTACGCGGAGTAAACTTGCCACAATTTTCGGGCATGTCTGCTGCGTACTTCCCGCCAGTCATTGAGATGCCAGTCAAGACGATCTCAAGTTCTTCTTGGGTGTTGCAGAACAACGCACCACGGACAAACATTTTGACTGAACGGTCAAGCTCCTCAGCCTTTGCGGTTTGTGTTACTGTTGCCACTGACATGATTGCTAAGGAAACAATAACTATTGTTTTTACAAAGATATTCATTTGTACAGCTCACTTTCTTTTTTGTGTTACTTTATAAGGGACACCGTTCTTGTGTACCTGCACAGGTGTGGTAAATGCTTTCTGTTTAGACCAGCCGTATCTAACACGGTTTCTAACAAGAGAGGCGTTTCCACCCAACCTATTACTAGCTACTATAGCACACTCTCCTTTATATATTATGTTTCTACGCGTGTTTCTGCTCTGGGTTTTGTCGCTAGCCCACCGACAATTCTCCTTACAGTAATTGCCGTCATTATCTATTCGGTCTAAAGATAAGCCTTCTGGTCTGTCCCCCATGTCCTTATAGAAGTTCTTAAAATCCTCCCACTCTGGACAGTAGGATATACCCCTGCCTTTATAGTTGTGGCTGTTGATACCACCGATCCAGTTACATCTGCTTTTCATGGACTGCCATGACTTAAAAACGCGTGTCCCAGTCATCCCATGACAAGGCCTCTGCCTACTTGATTTTTGTTTATCTAACATATTACTTATGTCTTAACGAAAAAGCTACAACCCACAGGACAGCGGGGTGCAGCTTTTCAGTGTCCTGTTAATGAGTTAAGTATATCACGTTATCATAAAAAAATACCCACGATTGTGAGTACTTTTTGGTTTACCCTTTTCTTAAGTCGTTATTCCGGCAAGTAGTACACTCGCAGTAACGACCGTTTTGATAAACACATTCATCTTCTTTCTCCTTTGGTTTGGGGTCTCTTTCCATATGTGGATGCAGACCACCTTTGTCAAGAGGAAGGAATGATGTCTCCCACTCTTGAGTTGGTACGTAGTCAAGCAGGGGTGTTCCGCGCTGTAACCACTTCTTGAATGCTCTGTGGTATTCAACCCAATACCTCTGATGGTAGGAATCGCAGAAGTTTGAGTCAAGGTCACACAGTTTATTGCACACCTTACACCGGAAGTAGTTCATTTGCCCCACCTCCAACGCTTAACATAGTAGTAACGAGTTTTCATTTGTTTCTCCTTTCCCATATCGCGGAACTGCGACAATGGTTCTTTTGCCAGAAGAATATCTTGTTAATAGTCTTCTCGTGTTTTAGTCCCTCTAAGTAACAACGGCTACTGACCATTTGGTCTTTCTTGCCGTTAAAGAGGTAGTAATTTAATGCTCGACTTACATACACCCTATACATCTTTTGATTCCTCCCATAGCTCACGCATGGTTATGGCCTCATCAGAGTACAGATTACAAAACATTTTCTCTGCCATCCAACAAATGCTGGAACATAGCAGTTTCTCTTTGTGTGGTTGAAATTCTGCTGGCTCAAGAACTACCTTGTCACACCAACAGCATACATTTTTCTTAGCCATTGATGTTCTCCTTTTAATGAGCTTCTAATTACAGTATATCATTTATGCCGTTCTAAGTGACAAGTTATGCACAGAAGTTATAAACACCTACCTATTGCACTGTAGTACATTGTAGTACATACTAAGAGTATAGAAGATAAGTAAATAAGTATGAAAGTTGATTACATGAAACCATCACCCTGGAAGAAGGTGCAGATCGTAGACAAGACCAAAACCAAACTGGGAGTACCAACCGCAACAGCAATGCAACGATTACTAGATAAGACAATGAAAAATGTTTAATGACCCATTCTTGCTTTACGCAACAGCGTTCCTGCTACTATTTGGATTAACAATGCTACTAACAATCATCTAATATGGAAAACTATTAACCCGAAGACATCAACACTATCAATGAAGAATCTAATCTTGAAACTTATGACGAAATCTACAAAGACCCAGATCAAGTTGTCTGGTAGAAACCAACTAGAACAAGCACTAGACATTGCACGAGCGCACGGTGGGAAGATCGTGACGAAGCCGTACTACAACGACAAAGGTTTTATCGCTCACCCACCGATGAACACACAAGGGAAGGAGATCAAAGATCCACGGCATAACGCCTACGACCTACCTAATGAAGTTACTAGCCACATGGATAATGACGACTATAAACTATGATAAACTACGAACTAAAAGCACACCTAAAGCACTTAACCCTTGCTGAGATTGAGGGGACAATGTGTTGGATTGGTACAGAGCAAGAAAGGCAGTTAGTAGAGGAGAACATTAAAGATTTTAAAGACAGAGTATGAGCCACACAAGAGAAGTACTAATGAAGCTAGTCCGTGGCGAGATCACAAAAAAGGACGCAGAGGACGCACTTGATATGGGAAGGACTGGCGCGTGTAACAAGTTGCTTAATGAAGCTATGCAGGTTATTAGGGATAATAAGATTAAGGTATGAATTTAGAAAAAGCAATCACAGAAGCAATCGCGAACCAGTTAGTGACTGGAAGAAAATACCAAACGGAGTATGGCGAGCAGAAGGAAGAGTCCCAGCTTACTCCGCTTATCGGCAGGTTTTACTCAAGCAACAGTACCGAGATTTATGAAGCTGTTGTAAAAGCCGTGGGCGAGGAAAACATCATTAACACTTTTGTGGAAAAGATTACTTCTGAACTAGAATCAACTAATTACAGTAGTTATAAATGGGATAGCTTAATCAAAGAAACTGCACCATTCATCGCTGATAAAGTTGCACAGAAGATGTACGAAGACCACAAGAAGGATATCTGTAAAACTGTGGACAACCCACTTGAAGACCCTACAGAATAGAGTACAATAGACGCAGAAGCACCCCTTGTTTATGGGGTACATGTGTAGTAGAGACACAAAAAGTAAGAGTGACGCTTAGACGTCGGACTGCACCGTGTGAAAGTGCAGAGGATTAAAACCCAATAAATAAACTCATTCATCGTCAAAACTCTTGCCTACCACACATGTACTCTGTAAAGAAGTACAGAGTTATTATTATAAAATTACGAAACATGACAAAGGAACAAGAAACGCTCCTTACTAAAGCTCTGCCAGACTGGGCTGTGACACAACATCCTTCTAAAACGTATCTATCGGTTATAAACCCGATGGCTGTTATTGACAGGCTCAATGAGGTATTTGGTATCAGTGGCTGGGACTTCCACGTGAGGGAGGTAAACTTTGTGAGTGGTCACGCAGTTGTACACGGGACACTCATTGTTGCAGATGAAGGAATACACCTAGAACAATTCGGAGGGAACGACAATAAAGATGTAGGAGACGCATACAAAGGAGCAGCAACCGATGCCCTTACCAAGATAGCTAGTTATCTCGGTATTGGTGCGAGTGTCTACAAAGGACAAGGTAACGTGACTATTGCACAACCTGTTACTGTTGAGGAGGCGTTCTCCATGTTGAGAGGTGCTGACTCAAAAGAATCATTAGGGGCTGTGTGGGTATCATTACCTAAAGAAGTGAAGTCGGACGTGGAAGTAGAATCATTAAAAGACGAACTAAAAGCAAAATATGTATAACTTAAACACAGCAACAGTAGAAGGGAACCTTACTCGTGATCCTGAGATGAAGGCGCTGCCAAGTGGACAGAATGTGACTACCTTCTCAATGGCTACTAACCGTAAGTATAAAGACAAGGACGGTGTGCTTCAAGAAGAGGTAGAGTTCCACAACATCACTGTGTGGGGTAAGCAAGCAGAAAGCGTGAACACTTACCTAAAGAAAGGAAGCTCAGCTCTAGTGCTTGGACGACTCCAGACACGATCATGGGAAAAGGACGGAGCAAAGCATTATCGGACTGAGATCGTTGCAGAAGATGTGACATTTGGTGCAAAGCCCAGTACTGACATGGGGACTGTGGGAGGTACAGCGGTTGCGTACCCAGCTCCAGCGACAGAAGAAGAGCCACCGTTTTAACAGTCTAACTAATCTATATGTTTAAGAAGGACTTTAAGACAGAGGGGAAAGACCGGTGGAGCAGAGCTTATCCAGCTTGGGACGACAAAGAGATCGCAATGAAGGAAGACCTGGACAAAGCAAACCAACGTATCGACCTGCTGTGTAAGCACCTGGGTCTACACACAGACCCTGACACGGAGTGTGAGACAAAACTGTTGACGGTAAAGGAGTACCAGAAGAAATACCGTCACGATATGGACGTTTGGTAAAAACCAAGCAACAAAAAAGGACTATGCAATTACAGCATAGTCCTTTTTCTTTACCTGCTAGGGTGAGCTTGAAAGAGGACTCGAACCTCTGACCTATTCATTACAAGTGAATTGCTCTACCAACTGAGCTACACAAGCGGTCAGCTTTATTGGACGTAAACATGCAATATCCAAACGGTGCCTCTGAACCTTGAGAATATAATAACACAAAAGACACCCGCTAAGGTGTCTTCTTATTGTTACCACACAATTTGTCCTATCTCATTGCTAGGTAGTTTTTGTATCCCCCGTCTGTGTATGCTCCCCACGGTAGCCATCCGTTCCCCCTTCGCGACTCAGAATCTTTATAGATAGTGTGTGCGACAGCAAGGTTAAACTCCACGTTAAACAATGCGTCGGGATTTTCCATGTGGTGAACACACGCAACCTGCATAATTCCATAAGAACCTTGGCATACTTTTATACCGTTCCTATAGTGCCACTCTGGGTTGTAAGCATTTGGATTGTATCCGCCTGACTCCCAACCTGCAATAGCAACTGCATTTACTGGGTCTTCTGCAAAGGTCTTACGAATCTCCGCCTTGATATTCGCCTTTACAGTTCAATAACTTCCTAGTTCTTTTTCTTTATTTGTCTTCTGCTCCATTATTCGTGCGTGTTCAGCTTCATAAGTAGCTGTCAGAGCCTCAATTTCGCCATCTAAGACGTTTATACTCTCTGTCAGTGCCTTCTTATGGATAACTGCTTTTGCTGCTTCTACGGCTTCTGTATCGCTTGCCCAGTCTGGGGTTACTTCTACAGTCTCCGTGATAGTTTCTCGTACATACTCAGTTGTTGTTTCCAAGTTGTACACAATACCTCCAAAAAGTCCGATAACGATAACTGCAATGATTGCGTTACGTTTCATATAATTGGCTTCTTAACTTCTAAATGAATCCGAAGACTCAGTTACTATATTATACTACTTTTCTGTGCTCACTTTGACTTATCCCCATGTATCATCTCCCTCAGTTTCTTGTCCCCAGTAAAAACACAGACCACGATACCCAAAGGAGGGAACGTGATCCATATGATGAAGTACAGCCAGTGTAATAGGTATTTACCCGTAAATGAAATCAGGGTCTTTAGTGAGGACATTCCAGTTGGTTTTATTTACATCACCGATTCTTATTTCGTCAACCCATGTGTCTATGTGAGCGTGTGGGCCAGTGGAAAATCCGGTGCTACCTGTTGCTGCAAAAACATCACCGCGCTTTACCTTTCGTGTCACAGGCTTCTTGTTTAGGTGTAGACAACGATCAATGTATATGTTGCCCTTGTATTCATATTTCAAATAAGCGTAGTTACCTTGGACGGCAGTAAAACCTGTTTTAATAACCTCACCATCAAAGCAGGCATAGATTGGTGTGCCAATGGGACAAGCCCAGTCTGTACCGATGTGGTGTCCAGACTTCTTGTATGCCGAGTTCTTAGCACCATACGCCTGTGACACAGTGTAATCAAAGTCGAGTCGTGGGTGTGCTTTTACTTCTCTAACTTGCAGGGGCAATAAAGATCTCCATGCTTTAGCAATTCGTGAAAGAACAGAAACTTGATCTTTCAAACTGATTTCTCTTTTGGGGTATAAAGAATAGTCCATCTCTTTATAAGAAGATGATACATCCCTAGTTTCTGAATCAATCGCGTGTGTGTTGTCTGGTACTCCTGTCTTTTGGTGAAATGCGTGCTTGAACTCGTGCAGAATGTTCTGTGTAAAACGGTTCTTCCCGTATCGTGTTGAGTTTTCGTCTGCCCACAAGTAAAACTGTTCCCATGCTGTGTTTGTTTTGGGGTTTGAACCACCTAGTCCTCGTTTCATACCGAGAGCTTTTCTTTGAGCATTGCTCATATGTAGCCCCACAACATCGTATCCTTCTTTATAAAATGGTTTTATTAATGCGTCAAGCCACGTTGCATTAACCCGTTCATTAGTCATTACGGGCTTAGTGTTTATATATTGTACAGTAACTTCCCAGTCAGCGTTCTTTGCTGAGTTGATGGTGTCAGTGATGTACTCTAATTTCTTAGGAAGAGTTTTCCAGGTGAGTGTTGTTGGGTCTGTTGTGAGAATGAGTAGTTTCATTAGTTACATTTTACCACGTTAAATCGCTGATTGTCCTCTGAAAAGTTTTGTTTTTTATCGAATAGGGGTGCGTCGAGAGTAACCAGATCAGAGGCACCGTACTCGCCTACGTTTGTAAACGGACTATCCCATTCAATAACATATGTCACTGGCTCTGCCGACACTTGATATGCAAACCCCTTCTCTCGTTTAATGATGGTTTCAACCTTCGTTCCGTCTTCAAAATATCGAAAAACTTCTCCATTAGCAAAACCTTTGTAGCCGTCAGACCACTTAACCTCTCTGTCCGCAGTAACCAGTTGGTGTAAATCTCCAACGCACGCATCGTGATATTCGACTGATTTTACGTCGACAAAGAAGCTAAAAGGCAACACCCATGAAGCTAAAAGAACAGGGATACCCACTGCAGCTACAAGACTATTGATTACCAAAAGTTTCTGGATCATGGAATTAAGACAAGTTTTATTACCGCACCAAATACAGCGATAGAGGCAGCGCCAACCATATAAAACACGATCTTCTCAACCAGCTTTATAGCATACGTTGAGTTTGAGACCAGTTTATGTTTATCTATCTCCTCTTTAATGTGGAGTCGGATTTCAGGATCGATTGGCATGTTACCTATATTATACCATTACTGCGCCCACAATTTCGTAGGTAACATCACCGTCAATTACCTCCCCACGGTAATCACCCCATAGATCGTATTTAATGATTCCTGCACCACGCACCACAAGAGGCATAACCTGCATGCGGCTACTGTATATAAAGTACTCAGGCATGCTGTGGAAGCGTTCGTATTCGTAGTCCTGAAAGCGTCTAGGGTATGGTAGCCAGTGTTCACCCGCAATAAGGCAGTCATGCACCATTGCAGCATATATGTCGTTAGGCTCTCCAGGGGCAGTCTCTATGTAACGAGGGAAAGCGATCCGCGCCCAGAAAGGCACAGAGTGGCTGTCGAACTTGAAACCTTTGCGGAGAAGTATCTTGTTGCCGTTGTGGAGCGTGATAAGAACATCCTCGTCTAAGTACCAGTCGTTGACCTCATCGCGGTCAGGTAGTAGTCGTGGGTAGGTTGGTGTCATTAGAAGTTAGCTAGTGCTAGTGGGTTGGTTGCTGCGCCGCCACCTCCACCTGCATCAGCGATAGTCCAGAATGCTCCCACGGCTGACTGATTGTTGTATTCGGTTGTGATCCAGTCTGCACTAAGGATACCCAGGCGCACGCGTGTTTCGTCCACCTTGTTGCTCCCCCACAGGCGTACCGTACCTCCTGCGTTCTGCTCTGAGCCAATAGTGAAGTTTGATCCTGTTGTCCCTGAGCCATTACCCGAGTAGGTTGAATTGTCTACACTCCCACCGTTGAAGTAGCTGATCTTGTTGGTGTTGTCCCATGTCATGTGTAACATAGCCCAGTCTCCATCACTCATACCGTGTGTATATGAATGGTAGTCACTATTCACAAACATTCTCTCAACTCTGAACGAAATAGTCCCGTTGTCCTGGAAGAACCCAACCTTGATGTCGCGGGTAGAGTTGTTGAAGAACGTAATACCTTCCAGAGCGTCAGTAACGTCATATGGCGAGAACCATGTCTGCATGGTTATGTCTGTGCCTGTACCCATACCAAAGTTGGTTGCATTTGTAAGAGTTTTATTGGTGTTTGTAGCAGTGAAATCTGCACCATCGCCAATTTGTGACGCTATGTTTGCAACAGTGTTGTTGTTTGTGAGTGTGTATCCATTTCCAGTGCTATCTAGTGTGAGACTTTCTAAGTGATAGACTCCCACGTAATCAGACCATACGTTGTTCCGTCCGTATGTTGCAGTGGATGCTGGTTCGGAACTTGAACCATCCGTGGTCACGTACACAACAGCCGTGGTTGTAAGTGAGGTTACTTTTACGTGCATCTCACCTGTGTCCGTTGCTGTGTCACACGAAACAATCTCACGAGCTAGTTCTGTCGTAAGTCCTACGTCTGAGTAACAACGAATATCACCTCCACCATTAACAACGTCAGCCCAGAACTCTGTGGTCATGTCTGACAGGTCGACGTATGCTGGGTAGTTTGTAAGAGTCGCTGCGATCTTCGCGGCCACTACTGTTAGTGTGGTGGTTGATGCCATGTAATTAGACTGTTATTGCTGCCTCTACTTGCGCCTTAGCTGTTCCCATGTAGGTGTCTTCAACCTCCTTCTTTGCTGCTGTCCCCAACTTATTTGCTTCTGACAAAGAGAATTGTGTGAAGTACCCCACTGCTTGTTCTTTGAACTTTCTCTTCACAAAAGCCACTCGGTCTTCAGGGTTTGGGACAGTTTGCGGTTCCCCATTTGTTGTTGCCTCTGTGTCCGTGTCGCTTGTTGTGTCTTCAAAGTCTGGGTTTATGATCGCTGTGTTGTACCCAAGACGATCAGCAAAAGCTTCGATTGATTCGAGAGGGTATGTGATTGTTGCTGTGATTGTTTCCATATTATTTTAACTAAAGTCTGCTAATGATCCTCCGTAATAGTTTGTCCCGTCAAATCGGAAGGTAACTACGTCGTATCCTGTGGTCGCTGTGGTTGTTAATGTTGGTGCTGTTCCTCCTGGCCACTTCGCTGTTGCTGGCCAGGTAGCTGTACGTGATCCAACTGAGTCTTGCTTAAGGCTCATTGTATACACACCTGGCTTTGTTGGTGCAGTGAATGTGAATGTCTCGTTAAACGCTCCGAATGTGAAGTCGAAGTGGTTTCCAAGTTTCCAGTCAACAGTAGTTGTCCCGTCACCTGTAGCTGTCTGCATTGTGAAACCGATTGAGTGAGCACCTGCGTCTAGTTCACCTCCGAGCTGGGGTGTTGTGTCGTCTACGAGGTCTTGCATTGCGCTGTCTGCTGTAGTTTGTAGTGTAGACCCAGCAAGTGAGTTTGGAGTCACATGGCGCACTGCGTCAGTCCCTGTGTTCACTTCTGCTGCTGTCGCACTCTCTGAGATACCTGAAACAGTAGTACTTGCGGTTGCTTCATCACCTGTGTTTGTTCCTGATGTGTTTCCAATAACAGTCTTCTCTGCATCCGTTACATAGTTGTCATCTACTCCTAAAGCAGGTGCGTAGTCAGTAGCATCAAACGCCTTTACTTGTGCAAGGTTTGTTACCTCTGAGTCCATTAACGCTCCTGCTGCTGTTACGTTGGTTGTGTCTGCTGTAAGCTTGGCTGTGTTTGCGGTAACTGCTGAGTTGTTTGCTACCTCTGTATCAAAGTCTGTTACCTCTGAGGCTGTGTGGGTGTGGCCTGTAAGGGATACGTTTGTACCTTCCACAGCAATAACACCAGCACTGACGCGTGTGATTGTTGTGTCGGTTGCGTGGCCTACGTTTACACCTGTGAACTGTGGGGAGTCTCCTGTGCCTACTCCGATAGTGTCTGCTGCTTGTATTGCTGTGAGTGCTTCTACGTCTCCAACACCTGCTGTGTCGCGCCCTAGGATGCGGTTGGTAGCAACGTGTGCCATTTTTGCAAGTGTGACTGCTTCGTCGTCAATAGTCCATGTTGCCCCACTTGCCGATACTGTAATATCGCCTTTGTCACCGTCGGTAAGTGCTGGTATTGCCTCAATCTTGTCGTAGATAGCGTTCTTAGAGGCTGCTGTGGTAGTGTCTCCGTCCCATCCTGCTCCGTACGCAGTGTCTGAAATGTCTGAGGCTTGTAGAGCTGAGTCTGCAAGTGCTAGAGAGGCTTTAGAAGCTGCACTGAGGTCAACATCTACTTCGTCGTCCCCTGTGTCGTCAGTGATAGTAACACTGGCAGAACCCGCGTTAATCGTCTTAAACTCTAAGTCTAGTAGTGACTTACCTTTAAATACACCCACACCTGCGGTTCCTACGTTAGATGCTGTGTTAGCTTCACCGCCTGAAGCTCCTGGTGCGTCTTCTGCCTTCCACTTACTCTCTGCGTCTACCCACGTAAGAACCTGAGCATCTGTAGGTGCTGGTGCGTCCACATCTCCAATATCGTTAATAGCCTCAATAGATGAAGCAATAAGACCGTCCGAGATAGCTTGTCGGATAAATCCAAACACCTGTTGTTTACCAATAGTCCCACCTTGTGAAGAGCGCACTTGTGCAATCTGCTCTAGCATCTCTGCGAGACCCTGTACGTCTGCTATTTCTACTTTATATCGGTCATCACCAGTAAGGAGTTCAAGAGCGTCACGGATAGACTCAGGATTTGCTGTAGTTCTTTCTGTAATAAGAGCGTCAAAGTCTGGAAGTTCAATCATTCCAAGAGCCATGCCAGCTGCACGTGCAATCTCTTCCTCTGAAACGATACCGTCATCACCATTCTTGATGTTCTCTAGTGCTTGTCGTACTTGTGCTTCTAATGCACCACCTTTTTCGTTAAGTGCTGAGTCAACGGTGGCAACCATTTTGTTTACTTCTGCTGTAAGGAGCTTTATAGCTGAGTCCTTTGACAAATAGTCTTTGTCGGGTTGTGGTGTGTAGCCATCTAGTCTCCCTGCCTTTACTGCCTTTTCAATAACGTCTACTTGTGAGAGCACAAGAACAACAAGGCTCGCAACCTCTGCCGAAGTTGGTTCTTTTACTAGCTCTGGATTTTCCTCGTAGGCTTGTATCTTCCTTAGTGTTTTTTGTAGTTTCTCTGTAGACATGTTGATAAGTTAGTTGATTGTTGGGTTGTTTTGTGTAATTATACCACTTATGACTTTTACTATTATAATGACATTGGTGGTCTTCTCCGTACTCCTATACGAATTATTCCTCTTCATCGCGGAAAAACTCTGCAAACGTGTTTACGATAGAAGCTCTGGCCGATGGACTTACACCTGGGATACCCGCTATGCGGTCAATAAGCTCATTCTTTACTGCTCCAGCAAGAGGAACTAAATTCCTCGACGCAACACTTGCGACAGGCCGAATAACATTACCAGCTGTGTCTCCAAGGCTTGACGCGGCACGTGGTGCTGTGTCGGATAGTCTGATACCTGCCACAGTTCCCAAAATGTCCATACCTGTTGCTTCCTCTAAGTCTTTAATAGCTTCTCGTGAGAACTCTTTACCACTACTGAATACACGCCCAAGTGCTTCGGCGGTTTTTCTTACGCCCTCTCGTCCTTGAAACTTTCCGTTTGTTTTCAATACGTTATCTATCTCGTCAATCAAATCCATCTTTTCTCCAAACAGTTCATTAGCCTCTTTTATTTTAGGTTCTGCCTTCCCAACAAAATCCCGAACTTCTCGCTTTAGTGTGTCAACAACCCTGTCAAAGTTAGCGCTGTCCTGCGCACCCCGTCGAAACTTATTAATTCTTCGTGCAAGGATGTTGATTCCTGCGGGTGTCATGTCGTCCCATGTGTCAACAACGTTAAACACTTTCAGTAGCTGGCGCTCCTCCATATCTGTAAATGGGGTGTTCTCTAGCACCAACTTTCCGTTTCTTACTGCGCCGTCTGCTAGGTCTGCCAACCTTTCTTTAACACCATCCACCACAAACCTTCTTGGGATTTGTTGCACTCCTGCTGAGGCTACCTTTTCTGAATATTCCTTCCCTGCTTTGTCTGTTAAATTCTTTACGCCTGTTTTTACAGACGAAGATAGGTCGCCGAGTGCTTTTGTAGATGCGTCACCCGCTGCACTAAATGCTGCACCTGGGCGGGAAAGGGCAGCCTCAATTACGTCAATACCCTGGCCAGTAAGTCCTCCTGTTAGTCCTTTTAACACATCCCCTCCTAAGCTTAGTGCCCTACCCGCCAAGGGGAAAACGGCGTCTGTTGCCCCCGCAACCACCGCACTGGGAGTGACTTCCCCCTGTCGTGCCGTTTCAACGCCAAAAGATGTTGCGCCCTGCCCCAACATCTTTGCAAGTAGTGGTGCTTTTGTTGTAGCCTTCGCCGCAAAACCACCAGGTGCAGCAAATGTCGCAGCTTCACCTCCAAATTCTCCAAATTTGGTGGACAGTGCCCGTGGGTCTGCTCCGATACTACGAAGCCTCGCCTCTCTTCCCATCTCTGCGCCTGTCTGTGCACCTCCTCTCTGAGGAACCGTAGCGATACCTTTTGGCAACACATCTTGAAGACCTCTGCCAAGGCCAGAAAACCCTTCTACAGCTCCACCAAGGAAGTTTTCCACACCTTTCATGAAACCACCAGACTCTCTCCCCGTCTGTGGTGCAATAACGTTTTCCTCTAAGGAGGATTGGAATGACGCTACATCAAATCCCTCACGCACAACTCCTGTGCCTGCCTGGGTTTCCTTTTTAAGGGCTTCATCTATAGATAATCTTGGCATATTATTGTCCTGTATAGTAGCTGATAACGTCCTCTATTTGATACCCTTGTGTTAGAAGTGAGTCAATCTCTGTTGGATTTGCACCTCCATCGACTAGGGCTTGGTACTCACTAGTTTTTTGGTTCAATGGCAACATAGCCTGTCCAACGGTTCGTTCAAGCTCTTCAAGTGTCGCTGTCTGGCCGCTTACATCTGCTCCATTTCTTGCGTTAATCACAAGTTTGTTTTTAACAGAATTTTGTACCGTCTTCAAAGTAAGTGCGAGCATGGCGTCTTGTACCTCCTCTACGCTACCAAGATTAGGGATTGTTTGTGCGTATCGTGCGACATCTTGGTCTGTAAGAACACCAACTTCACCGTAAATACCGCGCGCAAGGTTTGGCACAATCGCGTTTATAGATGCAGTGATTTGTTGTGCCTTTACATCAAATGGGTTATTTGAACGGAATGTTTTTGTGATTGGTGCAAGGTCAACATTTAAGGACTCTCCCGTGTCTGGGTCTGTAAGCCCTCTAAGTTGTTTATCATCTTGGAATAATGATGCCAACGTATTTAACTGGCTTGCCACTGTTACTGCCTTTTCAAGACTTACCACTGCTCCAGAAGGTAGTGGTTTGCCACCAGCAGAGTTTTCCAGTTCGGCATAGATACCAACACTATCAACACTGTCTGTGGCTAGCCCTAGTTCTGACAACGCATCTGCATCTCCAGCTTCTGCTCGGGTAATGAGACTATTGTAGTATCGTTCATTAGTAAGGGCGTTAGACGCTCGTATACTCGCTTCTTTTTCCTGGATATCAAGTCCTCGCAATTCTGTAGCCCCTCGCGCTGTAATACTATTAGCTAGTGCTAGTTTATCTGCATCTGAAACTGTTTGGTCGTTTAGTCGTGAGATTTCTGATTGTGTAGCCCCTGACACCATCGCATTAGCAACAGAGTCTTTTACCTCTTGAATGTTTGCGAGTTCTGCCTCGTATACTCGTTTTTCTTGCTCCAGTAGCTGTGCCGTCTGTTCGTCTACCTGCCCCTGCGCCATGTCAATCTGATTAAGTATGTTTGTAGCCTGTAGTGTACGGTCTTGGTACGCAGTGTTTACAGTGTCTCGCGCAATTTGATTTGCTGTTTCGATGTTGCCTTGTAGAACTGCGGCACGTGCTGCAAGCCCCATAGAACGCACTGATGCCTCTCTGTCTTCTTGTGTCAGTTCACGTCCTGCCTGTCCTACGGTCTGACCTGCTGCACCAGCAATACCAACCTTTGTCAAGCCTGATGCTGTGTCCATGTCTGCGAGCTGTAGGTTAATGTCCTTTAGCTCTTTAAGTGTCTCTGGTGTTACTCCGAACTGTGCTTGTGTTGTTGTAAAAAGGTCTGAAAGGTCCCCTTGTTGACTGAAAGATGCGTATGTCTTTTGTAGGTCACGTAGTTGTTTGGCCTCTTCTGTCTGCGCTGAAATGAAGCCGTCTAGGTCACGTGAAACGTTGTTAGCAATCTTTAATCCTCCTGTTGGTGCAGTGGGTGCTGTGGGTTCAGGTACAGCAAAAGAACCAGTAGGGTTAACTAGCTCTGATGCAGAGATAACAGGCTCAATCTTATTCGATGCGTTGTTGGTTGCAGTAACCACTGCCTCACCAGACATTTGGTCAGCAGAAACACGGCCAGGGTCTATTTGCTTTCCTTGTTTGCCCAATATGTCGTTTGCCTTGTCAAGAGTTGCGCCGAGTTCTCGCCCTGCTTGCTGTTTCTGTTTTTCTAGTTGAGTCACCATATTTATACTATTATATCACGGGCTATACGCCGTTTTTGTTATTGCTCTTTGCTAGGAACTGTCGAAGTTCAATGTCTCCGTCCATTACTAGCTTGAATTGTATCCAGGGGTTAGTCCCGAAACCTCCGTGTTCCTTTAGTTCACCGTCTGCTGTTAGGTATTGCTGGATTGTTCCATCGTATGTTCCTTCACGGTCATCATAACCAACAGGGAAGAAATTGTTAAACTCAACACGTAGAGCATCTCCTGTTGTGGCAATGTCGCGATCAAGTGTATAAACTGTCACAGTTGAGGTAGATGTTATTTTAGTGATGTGTGCAATCTTTCCTGTGTGAATGTCTGTTACCTCCCACCCAACAGCTACGTTTGTTTGTGTGTCTGTGGTATTAAGCACATTTGTGTCTGATGCTGTACAGTCGGCAAACTCACGGTCAATCTTTGTTTTTCTGTATTTGAGCTCTATAGACTCACCACTCGCTAGGGTTTTCGCTTTAAGGTAGACACTCTCATAAAAATCCTGAACAGAGTCAGAGTTAATTTCACCTGTTATGAGGTATCCATAGCCTGAGCCGGTGTCTGCGTATATCCCAGAAGATGCTGATGATTTCCCGTTCTCTGCGGATGCAAGCAGAAGCCCATAAGTGTTATCCATTATGTATACAGCGCCACCAATAAAGTTATTAAGGTGTATAGCCCCGTTCTCTGTGTCATCTTCTGCAAAAGCGAACCTGTGTGTTAATTGACCTGTGATACGGTTATACTCCCAGATGCCCGAAGGAGTATTTTTTGCGTAGTCTTCGTTGCTCTCTCTGATTTCTGTTGCGATGTTTATATACAGACTATCACCGTGTAGCTTTATACCGTTAGGGTGGATTGAGTTTGTGTTGATTACTTCGGTTGTGTTCGCAAAAGGAAAGGATGCCACTGTTGAAAACCCAGCACCGTTAAATGCTTGGATACTCCCTTTCTCAGTAACGATATACGGGACGTTATCAATCACCTCAATAGCCATGACTGCCGTTCCATCTACTTTGTAAGCGTTGCGGGCTATGGGGTTTGCAGACACAGGGTCTGTTTCCCCAATGTAGATTTCATATACATATGCGTTTTGGTCTGATGTTGACTTGGTCCCCACCCAAATAGCGTTCACTCCGGAATTAACACAACTTGCAGTAAGGTCTGTTTGGAGGGTTACAGTGGAAGCACCTGCATCTGCGTTCCAGTATCGCACTGTATTCTCATCTAGTACAAACAGAGTCTCTGCTCCTCCACGATGCACGTGCATTTGTGTGGCGTTTGTCAGACTAGATATTTTCCCTGTAGACCAACTGTTACTAAAGGTGGTTCCGTCCCATGAAAATATTGCAGAACCTGCACTCATTAACAACAGGTCGGCAAATACCACAAGGTCTGTGTCATTAGTTAATGTTGTTGTGATGTCTGTCTCCTCTGTCCAGTTAGCTGTTACTGTCGGGTCAACAGTGCCTGCACATGTGTATAGGTCATCGTCTGTAGACGCGTAATAGTCCCCTGCGTAAAAAGCAAACGCGTTAGCGTCGCTATTGCTCAGGTTGTCAGTAGCATCCAGCACCTTTAGGAGCTTTTTGCTTGTGAACACCTTTCCAAACTTCCTGTTTAAGTCAAGGTTAAAAGACTCAACAATCTCACCATAATCACTACGGCCTATTTGTCGTATCTCGTTGTTTCTGCTTGGGATTGAAAATGTTGCCATATTAGGTGTCTATATCGTTAGCTGGCTCGTAAAGCTCTGTGCTACTGTTCCATTTAAGAAGTTGCCCGTTAGTGATTCCTGTATCATCAACATTAAGAAGGGTCCCGATGTTGGTTTTACCTATCGCTGCGGTTACAAGTGCCGTTACATCAAGTCGCCTCTTGATACTCTCTATAAAAGGCACGTTTTCAACACGCACAAGTGAATCTAGTGTTTGTTTCATCTCTTTAAACTGCTGTCGTTCTTCTGGTGTCATATTATGTTTCGTTCACCCAGTTAGTCTCCGTTGTGGCTGCCTCATTTACCCACGTGGTCTTTGTCCCTACCGTTGCTGTTGGTTGAAACACGGTACTGTTCATCTCCAATAGAGCGAAGTTACCATTGCCGGCAAAGTCAGTAGCAAGTGAAAAAATGGTTGATGGTTGCGTTACTATTGGGAAGTTCCCCACAACTAGCGCCTGTTCATCAATAGAAAGTGTTTGGGATACCCAGAGTGCGCTACCTGAAATAGTGAATACAGCGGGGTCCTGTGTTGATGCCTCATTGTCGCGAGTTGCAACAGCTACACCCACGTTCCCTACAGCTGCCGTAAGCTGGTTGTCAGAGAAACTCGTCGGGTATGCAGTTGCTGTGGCAGAAGAACCCCAGCCTGTTACAGCAAACCATAGGAACTTTTCGCTCGTGCCGTTGTTTAGAGATGGAGGGTCTGGGGAGTCACTAGTTCCTGTTGCAGCCGTCCCGCTCCTTATGGTGTTGTCGTTTGAGAAGGTTCTGAAAGATGCGTGAGCAGAAGAAACTGTTGAACTCACTGTGGTCAAAGTAAGAGTGTCACTCCCCGCTGCCACCTTTGTAAGAACGAGTAGTCGGATGGCCGCACCATTTGTTGTGTTACTTGTAGTTGTCCAATCACCGGGTACAGTAACAGCGGCACTAGTATCGAACGCGGCACACACAACAAGTCTATCCCCTGCCACAATGCCGGCTGGCATATTGACAACGTGGGTCGCTGATGTGGTTATTGTCGACGTGTTTGTTGATTGTACGACGGGGAATGAAGCCATGTTTATCCTATTGTTAGTACTCCTTCTGCTGGTGGCGTTACTGTAAAGTCGTTAGCTACTACGTCCTGGGAGCCTTCTGTAAAGTCGATGTAACAGATAAGTGTGTCTGTAGCTGCCGCACCTGTGTCTTTATACAGAACTGCGCCGTCTACGCTTGATAGTGTCACTGCACTAAATACTTCAGGGTCAAAGTCCACTACTGCCCTATCGTTTGTGTCGTCTTGGGTGATGGTTACTGTGTCAACAGCTTGTCCACCTGCTGTGTAGCCTGTTCCTGATGCTTCACCTGTAAGGTCAGAGCGGTATGCGTCTGTGTCCACGTTTGGTGTGTATGATGTTGTCATTAAAGCAAGCTTAAAAGTATCACTACTGTAGTTGATACCTGCCTTACCCAGTTGCTCGTGATAGTTGTTATAAAATACTGATGCCATATCTATTTGTTAAATGAATTACGTGTAATTGTGCTTGCTTTTGGTTTAATCCGCTTTGAAGCTGATTGGTCGCGCAATGCGGTCATCTTCTTGATTTCTTCTGCTTTTACGGTCATCTCATTCCGTACCTGTGTCCGTGAAGGGTCATTTGAACCAATCATGATGCGGTCAGCAGCGTATAGGGCTACATATTCCTCTTCATTAGGGAGAAGACCTGTGTTTTGAGTAAGGTTATCTGTTGTGTAGCGTGGGTGAACACGTCCATACGACAAACGGAATGTGTATGAACCGTTTGGTGCAGGTAGAATACGCAACACATTACCCTCAATGTCAAAGTGTGTAGGCTCTCCTGTCTGGTTTTGTAGGTATTCATACTCTGAGTCACGTGAGTCTATGGTGTCCAGGCGCTTATAACTGGCTCCTAAGAGGATTTCTACGTGGCGGAGTGTCATTGCTTCACCCACCTCTAAATCACCTCCAGAAAGCGTCTGTGTGGCTGATGAAGATGTAACTGTTACACGTGAAAGGTTTGTGTTATTTGAAGAATCGGGGTTTGTCTTACTTCCTGTCATTAGTTTGATAACAGAAAGGTGGTCAGTTCCGAAATTTAATGCACGAATAATCTTAGCGTCAGACGCGTTGTCTTGCCCACTAAGGTCTTTTACATATTCAATAAGTGTTTGTACTGTATTTGTTTGCATATTTCGGGGCTAAGTTGGAGGCAGAGAGCGGCCACCCCCAACCCAGACCCGAAAGTCTGAGTGTAGTGATTAGACTACGTAGATGTCTACAATCTTTGGAGCATTGTATGTCCATACGACTGCATCGTGCATCTGTAGAGTAGTGAGCTCGAAACCGTGTGTTCCTGTACTTCCTACTGCTGCTGCTAGTGGCTTCTCATCTGCTCGCATACCTTCAGACGGTAGTGCGATAGTAGTTGAGTTGTAAGCACCTGCAAGCATGTGTTCGTTTACTGTACCAACAGTCATTTCGTCACCTGTTTCAGTTACTGTAAGAGTAGTGAAAGCTGTAACCTCGAATGTTGCTGTAGTAAGTTTACGTGCTCGTACCCCAGCTGCATCCAAGATAGCTCGGTCTGCTGCTGATACTTCTACGTAAGCTCCTGTGTCTGATGCTGTTGAAGCAAGAGCGTATTCAGAGTTGTTGATAGCTGCTACGAATGAATCAATAGTTGCTTCTTCGTCTCCTGCTCCACCTTGGTCAACGTCACCTGCTGCACTTGGAGATGCAACAACTGTGAAAGTAACACCGTTTACTACAAGTGTGTCTGTAGCGTCAAGTTCGTCAGTAAGTGTCATAACAACTGACCGTGGCATTTCGTTTGTAACGATAACGTCAAGTCCGTTGAATGCTGATGCTCCTCGGATAACTCGTGTACCACCAGAAACTTGGAAAGCTCCGTTAGTTAGAGTTTTGTCAGCAACTGAGAATCCTGCTCCCATTGAGAATAGGTTGAAGAACTTAGCTTGCTTTGGAGTCATCATCACAAATGGGTTTTCTGCACCAAATGCGTTTTCTTCCTGTAGAATCTGTACAACTGTAGCAGATACGTTGTCAGGGTTTGAATCACTAAGTGTGATTGGTGTAAGAGCTGACGTTGAACCAGCTAGTACTTCGTTGTCCAAGATTGAACCAGCTCCCTTTCGTGCTGCGTCTACCGCGTGTCGGTGGATAGCTTGTCGAAGTGCGTGTTCGTGCTTGTCTTGTCGGTCTGCAACAATGTCAAATCCTTCTCGCATCAATTCCTGGTATAGGATCACATCTGTAACTGTAGCAATCTCGTCGATTGACTTCTTGTCACGGTTGTAAGTGAATCCAGTAGCTCGTCGGTAGATACTGTTCTTTGTTGACTGTGCTGCCACATCTGCACCGTATCGGTTTACGATGTATTCAGCGTTCTCTGTTTCAATTTCTGAAACTAGAGCCATTGGTAAACTGTCTCGGAGGTTTTCCTGTAGACCGTCTTTGTAAAATTGCTTCTGTACGTCTGAGGCAAATACGTTACTCATAGTAATTATTGTTTAGCTTAGTATTCGCTCTTGAAAACTATTGCGTAAAGATTCGTGCTTTTTTGAGTTTTGCCATCATTGCTTTATCTCCTTTCGGGAAGTTGCCCTTCTTGGCTTGTCCCACCCAGTATTCAAAAGTGTCTGTGGCACCTGTTCCTGTACGTTTAGAAGGAGCTGGAGCTGAGGTTTTCTTCTGTAGATCAGCGATAGCTTCTTTAACCACAAGTGATTTAAGGGCTTCTGCTGGTTCTACGTCCCTTCCTACAAGCTTAGCTTCTTTAATGTACTCAAGTACGATGTCTTGCTGTTTCTTTGATGTGATACCCTCCGTCTTTAATTCAAGTCGGTTGTAGCGTTCATCATCTATTTTGCTACTTTCTTTGCTTTCTTCTTTACCACCTTCTTGATTGTCTTCTTGACTTTCTTTAGGGTGCTTTTTATTGAGTTGCTTGAGTTGTCTTTCAAGTCTGGCTCGTTTTTGATCTGGTGTTTCAGTTGAACGTTGCTCGCTACCTTCTGTGCTCGCCTCGCTTTCACCTTCTCCAGTGCTGTCATCTTGTTCATAAGATTCTTCGTTAGCGTCTGTAGTAGTAGTTTCAGCTGATTCTGCTACCTGTGTTTCTTCTTCTGTGCTCATATACGTTTATCAATTAAGGAAATTGAGACCTTTTATCTATAATCAGTTAACCTGTGCGCTGAAAGGTAAGAGCGCTCTTCTCTTGGCTATATTATACCACGTGGTGAACGAACGTTTACTTAGGGGCTCGCACCGTCTTAGGTGAATCTCCTGTCTTCTTCTTGCTGACAGTTTGTATCAGGCTTATCTTTTCTTTATTCTCTTCTCTGGTCATATAGAGCACCTTCATAAGCCGTCCGTACTTTGCATCGTCAAGACCTGCTACGTTCATCTTTAACACCTCACCTTTTTGTGTGTGTAAATCAACAAAGACCTTCTTAATAAAGGCCAGTGTTTCTTTCTCTGATAACTGCTTTGCTATTGATATTTCACGCTCTGTCCAATCCATATAGTTATACGTTAGCTGCTACTCCTTGTTCTGCTTGTAGTTGTTCTGACTGCATCTGTACCTGACCTCCTTGTGGTGGCTGTTGCTGTTGCATCTGTGCTTCTCTCATTGCTTCCCCAACGTACATCTGTAGTTCTTGTTCTGATACTCCAATCATGTCTAGTACTTTGTCCCGTAGTGCAAGCTGTACTGGGTCTGTACGGTCAATACCTTTAGCGAGGTTGATTGCGTTAGAGTATGACTCAAATAGTACTGCCTTAGACCGCATTTCATCTGTTGTGTGTACGATTACCTTATCCCCTGCGTTCTTGATGAACTCCTGGATGTCTGCAATCTTACGTCGTGAGCCTTTTCGTTTAAGTTCTAGGCCAATCTGCGCTTCCATCTGTTGATTTCCTTCTGGTGTAAGCATTGTGCCGTTTAATAGGCTGTCAACACTTCGCTTGGTCATCTCTTTGTTTACAATCGTTCGGTCAATAAGGTCAAGTTCTTCTTTAGTAAACACTTCATCAATCTCACCTTTAGCCGCTGCTTCGTCTAGTGCATCTCCTAGCACCCAGTCTCCAATCACTTCACCAAGGAATAATCCCATATCTTCTAGTTCTTGCTCAAACTGTGACGTTCCTGCCACGTTTTGGAGGTACTGCGCTCTAAACGGTGTTCCTGATTTAGACTCTTCACCCATTACTGCTTCAAATGAGTTAGTCTTCTTGTCTGCTGAGTTATCCCATGAGTCGTTAATACTCTGGTATAGAGGAACACTGCTTGGGATTGTGTTAGCTTGCTGGAATGTCTTGCCTTCACCTACTTGTAGGATAGTTCCATGGTCAACACCATCTGAGTAGATAGAGTCAACAACATTGCCGTCGTCTGTGTAGAACAGAACCTTGCCTCCAATAGCAACAGCTCGGGCTTCTTCTGTCTTATAGAAGTTATGCCATCGTTGGTGCTCTGATAGTTCTTCTGGGATACCTTCACCAAATGCTCGTCCTACTACCGGGTGTCGAACGTCTAGCTTGTATGGGTATTCATCCTCTTTAAGTTCATCTGCACGGAACACAACACCTTGAGCCTTCCCTGCTTTGTCTCGTCCCATTGGAGCGTAGATAATACGAGCAAGCACAAACTCTTTAGTATCCTCTTCTGCATGATCATCACCCTGTGCTTCCTTTAGAGATGATACGGGTATTTCACCTGTCACCTCATAGACAGTAATGTAGTCACCCATTGTGTCTGCCTTTGAGCCTTCTTTATTTCCGATGTCTTTATCCTTCTTCTGTTGTGCAGCGGTCTCAATAGCAAGGTCAACACCTTCCCATGTTACTTGCTTCTTTAGCTGGTTTGGAGTGTAAAAGTGTTTCTCTACGATAGGTGAGGACAGAATGTCTGTCATGTCAGTAATAACGTTCTCCCAAGGTACAATGTTCACCTCTTTCCCGTCTTCTGTCTCCGTTCGTTTAAATAATACTGCACCGAAACGAGGACGCATAACAGCGTACAGGTTAAGTGTCTTACCAAAATTCATGTCGCGCAGTTTCTTCTGTGTTGCTTTAGTCGCAATCATTGCGGACACACGTGCTTCATCTGAGCTGTCTACAGGCTCAATCTCCATGTGCTTAATATCGCGGTCAGTAGAACGTGCTTCAAGTCTAATACGGTACTCTGAAATGTTGTCGTACGGATAGTCACCTATAATGTCATCATAAGCGTTCTCATCTAAGTATCGTGAACGACGGGCATAGTTAATAGCCTTAATTAATTGATACTGTGAGTGTTCGTCACCAGACTGGAGAGGGATTGTGCGGTTTTCATAGAAAACACGCTGTCCCTCTACATATTCATAGATTTGCATATTATATTACTTTTGCTAGATACCCATTAAACGATGCACCCACATCGGTGTTTGCGCCGTCTGCCTTTGCGCGTACTCGCAGGTCGTAGTTCTTAGGGATGATAAATGGTGGGTCAAATGCCTCCACTGTGGGCGCTCCGTTGCCTCCTGCTGTGGAATACACTCGCTTAAATGCTTTGTTTGTTGCTCCAACCTCTCTCATCTCACCGATAAACTCAACAACAGCTGCTGCTTTGTCGTAACAATAGCCAGAGAACCCTGTAATGATGTAGTAGTCAGTATTTGAGATACTTGTTGAGCACTTCTCTGACTGGTTCCCTTCTGTCACCTTCATATGAATCTTAGAGGCTGTCTGTGGCACCCCCGCTGATACTGTATCGTCTTCATACACATAGATGTCTCCAGCAAAGTCTGTTGAGTTATTGTTCACCAGTCGTGTTACTCGTGCGAGTGGTGTAGTAAGTGCTGTCTCTACCTGTCCAGCTAGTGTTACTGTCTGGGATACAAAGGTGAGAACACCGTCTGCAATAGTATGTCCTTCTACTGTGATTTCTTGTGTGTCACTTCCACTTGAGCTAGAGAACTTGTCAATAGTGTTGGTTGTTGCGTATGTTTCGTTACCACCTTCTGGCTGTAGCGTTACAAAAGAAGTTCCAACAGCGTCAAATCGCCCAAACTTTCGGAGTGTTTTACCTTTATCGGTGATAGATACGATGTCACCAAAGTTCTTATAAATAGAGTTTACTGCTTGTGTTAAAGCTCTGTCTTCATATACTTCTGATACACCTGTCTTTGGGTAAACAGAAGGTTGAGCTGTTGAGTCGTTGATTGCCATATTGACATATTATACCATGTGGTGAACGTTCGTTTACCGTAGTCCAGCTTTAGGTTTAGCCTTCTTGTCAGTAAAGTTATAGCCAAACTTCTTCATAGCTAGTTTGTCGTAGAACTCTTTTGTATCATTGATGTTCTTCTTTAAATGGCGTTGCAGGAAATACCTGATAGCATCAAGAGCATGGTCTTTACCTCCTTCTGGTTTTTGTAGCCACCTGCCCTCTCTATCTCTGTCCCAGAGGTATGTGGTGTATTCCTCCCAGACATTGATAGAACGCCGTGTAACGCTAATTCTAACGTCCTGAACCACCTGTATACCGTGTAAGACACTATCTCTCCCTTTTTCACAAGGAACAACGGTAATACCATGTGCTTTAATCTCATCAATACTCTTAGGCTCTGCACTATCGGCTACAGTAATAATGTCATCTTCTTTAAGTGCTGTTGCTATCTCTGCGTTACTCATGCCTTTACGGTAAAAGAGCTCATCCAAGATATAACCACCGTTGTATTCATAAATATCAACACACGCAGCGGGGTCAATAGAGTAACCAAAGTCTAGCCCTCTACCAATAAAGCGAGCCTCATGTGGTATCTCGTCAATCTGTATCCAGTTGCGGTAAATCTTACCTTCTGCACTGATAGGCTCACCTAGCCACTTGTGTTTATAGAGTGATGGTCTGTTATCCCTGTCAGATTCCATCTCTAGCTTAATAACATCAGGCATCCAGCCATACTTAATCATTAAGTCATAGTTCACGTTCAGCTTTAGTGTGTTAGGCCGTCCCTCAACCACCAAACGCTTATGTACAGGGTCTTCTTCTAAGAGTCTATTATACGTGTAGACAATCTGAGAACCGTCCTTACGAATAGTAGGTGTAAGGACCTCTAAAGAGGACTGTGTAATGGTCTGTGCTTCTTCTACCCATGCAATGTCAATACCTTCAATAGACTTGATGCTCTGCTCGTTGTGGTGTAGTCCTTTAAATATAAAATCAGAACCATTGAGAGTATTCACAATAGCCTTGTCTGTTACCTTAAACTCTGTCATTCCGTACTCTTCAATGATGTCAGCTAGTAGCTGGTGTGATGATTCTGTAATAGAGTTCTGAAACTCACGAAAGCAAGCAATACGTGTTGTCTCCATTCTTGCTCTAATCAACAGGTAACGTGCGACAGTGTGTGACTTGCCAGAATAACGACCACCCCATATAGCAGCTTCACGCCAGTCTCGGGCAAAGAGTGGTTTATACTCCAGTGGTATCTGTATTGTCTGTTGGCTCATCTATAAATTTTACTAGTGTAGGTAAAAGGTCTTTGCCGTCTGCGCCTGTGTTTTCTGTACGAGTAGAGAACTCGTTTTTCATCCGGCGCTCTAAGTACCATTTACTTGTCTCTTTTCGGGCTTCCTCTGTCTCTGATTCAGTCTGTAGGGCACTAGCAATATTAGCCAAAGCAAGTACATTAAGGGAGTTTTCCCAACCTTTAAGCTTCATCAAAAGAGATTCATCCTCCTGAACCCAAACAGAAAGAGTTTGGGCCTTTAATCCTATTGCTTCACAAGCTTTGTTCCGAGAAAGACCTGCTTCCAAATATGGTTGCAGGCTTTTGACAATCTCCTCTCTTTGTTCTGTAGTAAAGGGTTTACCTTGTGCCATTGTATATTATTTAGTTTCTTATTCCTTCGCCTCCTCTTTCACTTCCTCTGCCTTCTTTACAACCTCAATCTGTGGGAATAGTCCCATCTTAGAGTAGTGCATAGCTGGTTCCATTGTATATCCAAACTTAGTTTCTGCTGCTACGATTGCTTCTTTAAACTTATCTAGGTTCTGTTTCTCCATCTCTAGTGCTAATTCCTCCTTAGTCTTATTTGGTCGCTTCTTAGTTGTTTCTTTGCTCATGTTTGATTGCTCTTATCTGGGTTGCCCAGTTGTTAATAGTCTTCTTGTCACGTTCGATAGCTTGCTCGTACCCTTTAACCTCTTCTTCAGTACGGTCTAGCCCTGGTGCTTCTTCAAGCAGTAACTCATGGTGTTTAAGCTCTAATTCAGCCTGAATAACACCCCTTATAGCGTTTTGCTCTGATTGCTCTAGTATACCATGTTTGATTTCGGCTTTTTCTGGTAAAACCTTTCGTATTTCGTAATTTAGTATTTTCATATTTGTGTTATTGTACCACAGCCACAACCACTCTTTTATCCGTATCATAGTGATACAGCAAGTAAGTCCCGTCATCTTGTTTTACCTTGCCTTCTAGTATGACGATCATACTAAGCTCCACCTCCTATTAAAATCTTCGTGGCTTTCTCCTTAAATTCCTGTGTCATAGATGTGCCTGTTGTGTGATGCTCTGCGTACACGTGTTCAATTCCCTTGGTTTGCTTAACAGCCAAGAGCTCCACTCCGCATTTATCCTTTATTTGCTTTGCTTCAAACGTAATGTTTTTCATATTATTTTTTTTCGTTGCAAAACCCACATAAGGCTCCTCCCCCCTTATCAGAGTACTTAGCCTCCCTGGTGATGTCTTTGTCGCAGTCTTTGCATCTGATAATAGTGGTTCCTCCTTTAACGAAGGTGCTTATTTGGGACATCTCTCTTTTTGCAGAAGACGCTGCTTTTCTACCCATTTTATCTCGGTCTGATGGAGATATTTTGAATGTGTTTGCCATACCCCTAGTATACACTCTATTCCTGTGGTGTTTTGAGGTTTTCCACAGGGTTTAGTGCGAGCCATAAAAGTGACACTGCTTCTTCTGGGGTTTTGCCTATCCACATCTGTTTCTTAGTGTGAACATCCATGAGAAATGGCCAGCCAGAGGCTATGTATCTACCTTTCATACTCCCGCGTTCGGGTGCATGCTTTGCGAGGCTAATGAAGTTTGGTTCTACAGCCTCTATAAGCTCTGATAGTGTAGGTGGGTACGCCCCGACCCTCATCCTTAGTTCTGAATCGTGCGCTTGCTCGCCAGAAAGGTCAAAGTCTTTATCATATACAAGTGCAAAAGGGTTCTCTACTTGTGTAAACCCCGCATCCTTCAACTCCTTTGCTAGTTCGTATTTCATACTCTATTCTATCTCAATTACTCCCCTGCTTGTAATTTTACTCTGTTTGCGTTCACCCACCTCACACATGTTATCCACTCCGTACAACAGGCTCCCCCGATGAAGTCTGTGTGTGTTTTCTCGTATACAACCAGATATTGTTCCTGCATTTTTTTGAACCTGTTATACCATTTATCGACATCAACCTGCCTCTGGTCAAGTACCTCGCACCAATATTTGTCGTGGTCTACAAACAGCCTTGCTTCTTTCTTTATTCCTGGCACCATACTCATTCAATATAAATTACTTCTCCATTAGGTTTAATAAACCACTCCACCTCTTCCATTCTAAAGTACTGCAAGTCGTCACTGATCTTGACCTGACTGAACTCTACCCCTGTTGTAAGCTGTCCTGAGAATCCCCACTCGTGCTGTGTGAATGACTCTACGGGTGCGTTGCATCGTGCTGAGTGTTCCCAGTTTGCGTTTGTACACATCACCATTGCTGTTAGTAGTATTGGTGTCATATAGGTTTGTTGTTGTTAATGATATCTAGCACGTCTGTGACCTCTACCCTGTCCTCTCTTTCCTGCGCCTTGTGGAACATTTTCTCAACCTCCCCCTCTACCTTCTTCAATACGCGGTGTAGTTCGTTGCTTGTGTTTATGTTCATACGCTAAATAGGTTATCTATCTCTTGTTTGAGGTCTGTTAGGGTTTGGTTTCTTGACTCCACGCGCCCCCTCAATAATGCGTTTTTTATATTGTCGGATGCAAACACTTGCGGTGTGGTTTCTGCATACTGCTTCATCCCCTCCAACAACTCCACCACTGCCTTGTGTGTGTTGGTGCGGTCTTCTTTAATACAGTCGAACAACTCCAGCTCCGATAGTGGGTATTCTGAATATTTGTACTTATTCTCTACTTTATCTAGTGGTGTTAGTTTCATACGCTATCCATGTTAATGCCCTCTGAGTAGTCTGCTGCTGTTGATATCGCCTTCATTGTTTCAATAAAGGTGTCTAGTTGTTCGTACAAGCTTTCCTGATCCCCAAACTTGGCATCAATAGTGAAGTCTTCCTTGATACCCAACTGCTCAGTTTCGCTTACATGTTCACCTCCTGTGGTCATATCAGGGCGTGTAAGACGGATAAGGAACCCCCCTGCCTCCTTGACTGTTGTGGCTTCATTTAAGAACCGAACGTCGTCTACTACAACATCTGCGGTGCCTAGTTTTTCTAGCGTGTCTTGCCACTTGTCTGTCCAGTAACTGTCGCTGTCCTTACGTCGCACATCAGTCCCGTAGTTCTGCATGAGAGCACGCATGACTGGGGGTTTCTCTTTAAACAAAGGGTCGGTGGTGTATTTAAATTCCATTCCCAGCCGTGGGCACCCCCCTAGAGAATGAACATCTTTGATTGCCTCTAATGTTTCCTTCAAGTTCTCCTTCATCTCCTTCACCAGCGCATCCTTCATGTTGTGGCGTGTAAAGCCGTGTTCCTTCTGGAGGTGTTCCGCAGCAGTGCTCTTACCTACTTGCTTGAATCCTATAAGTCCTATAATCATATTAATTCTTAAACCTGGTAACTACTTTTAGTTTTCGTATAGCAACCACCCAACAAATACCAAAACCCCCATAACAACTAAACTCCCGCCTAGTGTCGGTTTTTCGTAAACACCGAGTGCTGTTGTTAAGTAAAACCAGGTGTCATTTAACAACCAGAATCCTAACAACCAAACTGTAAACATTACATTTTTCATACCTTAAAACTTATATACTAATAACCCCATTGTGTAGTACAATGGGGTTAAAGTAAAGGCTAGTTATCAACAGGTCTAATCCTGTGCGTCGTTTATCATAAACTGGAAGAAAGCCATGAACTCATCCTCGTCTGTTACGTCTGCGATCTCTCTGAATCTGTTGAACTTCTCCATGTGGTACGTTTCTAAGTCGTACGGAGTGTAAATTTCTTCTAATTTCATATTAGCTGTATTGTACCACGGAGAATTTAGGTGTTTTAAGAGTTATCCACTTACTGACACGATTCACAAGCTTCTTCTGGGGCCATATGTAGTTTGAACTTTGGTTTTGGGAGCATTTCTTTGTACTTGGAGATAAGGTCGGTATAGTACTCGTAATAGTTACTCTCTTTAGGATTATTCTTGTTTAATTGTGCTCGTGCAACTTCTGCTTTAGTGATCTTTGCCTTAAGTTCTTCTGTCATATTAAGATTGTTTACTTGGTAGTATGTAATTATAGCACCCTCTTTGATAAGGCAATAAATGAAAAGAAGCGCAAGATTTCCTGCGCTTCTTAGGTTCAAAAGATGAGTGTCAGCAACGAGTACTTACCACTTGAATAAAGTATCCCGTTGGCGTTTAACCAACTTGATGCTCCTTTCGTGTATCCAAGTTTGAGCTTCGTGAGTGTACCAACAACCATTCCGTTAGGGTGGATCTTTGGTGTGTGCTCATGGGCGCTTATAAGCACAAGGTTGTTATTCGAGAATGACATACTTGTACCCCTAGCTCCGTTCATACCACGATGACCATGATAGTCAAGACCTACGCCCTTCACACGGTATTCCTCGTCTTCGTTAAGGAATCTCACGTTCTTAGCTATCTTGCCGCACAACTCCATTGCCGTTCTGAGGATTGGCTGCTTAGTACCATTTGAT
>Ga0209504_1000427_pt1 | contig 37271 bp, 55 predicted proteins | sample COGITO_mtgs_1005_FD_184791 | JGI IMG/M metagenome (GOLD analysis project Ga0209504, IMG submission 184791) | Pelagic marine microbial communities from North Sea - COGITO_mtgs_100511 (SPAdes) (version 2) | ecosystem: Environmental > Aquatic > Marine > Epipelagic ...
TGTTGATCGTCTGTGTTGAACTGTTGCCAGTATAAAGGTAGGTGCTGAAGACATCTTCAACATACTCACCCCCACCACCAACACCAGCGGCGGCTTGAACTACGTCACGTACTGCCATATTAAGCTCCCGCCATTCCAAGTCCGAGGACAAAACCACGCCACGTCGTTCCACCGTCATGCGTAAAGAATGCCAGTGTGTCAACACCAGCCGCTGTCAGTGTGGGAGCCGTTGCCGCCGCCCAAGTAACGCCTGAGAAGAACGTTAAGGCCGCAGAGCCACCGTTGGTCACCTCAAGCACAAATGCACTTACAGAGCCACTAGAGGCCACGTTGCTAACCGTTAGCGTTTGAGCGCCTGACAAGGTGTAGGTGAAGTAGTTGCCAGCAGACAGATCGATGTCGTTAGCACCCATTGCCACCTTGGTTTCCTTTAAGGCGGTCATCGTTTGTGCAGCAGTAAATGTCTGCGCTACATCTAGTTTAGCTGTGTCAGCATCATAGGCTTGAACAGAAACACCAATAGCTGAAGTAGGTACAACACCTGTTAATGTATTGTCTGCGTAAGCGATGGTCTTATTGGTTAGCGTATTAGTAGACGTAGCGGTGAGGTAATCACCAGCGTCAATTAAATAGGGGACAGATGCCCACGCAGTTGTGCCATCGCCAATCTTAATCTTACTTGTGTCAGTCTCAGCACCCATCTCACCTAAAGCAAGGATTGGGTTGGCTGTAGTCCAGTTAGAAGCGGTATCCCGACGAATTTGAATTATGCTAGCCATTAAGCTGTACCTCCGTTAATTACTTGAGAAATTGTATAAACACTATTAGAAAAACCACCATCTACATAAAGAATTTCTGTTATTGTAGTTGTTGTGGGTGCTACTTGAATCCAACCACCGCTTGTATAAACACGCATTTCAGTCTCTTCAGTGTTGTAATATAACGCACCTATTAACAAAGCATTACCGTCATTGTCAACACTGGGGTTAGAAGCCTTTGAGCCTAAGTAGCGATCATCAAACTCATCAAAAGAGGCAGCAGCGGCTATTGCTGAGTTGTCGGCGTCTGTGGCATACCCTGATGCTTCTACTGCGCTTGCAGCGGAGTTAATGGCTGATTGATTAGATTCACCAGCCTTAGTTGTTGAAATACCAGCTTGATTCGTTGAAATAACAGCTTGATTTGTTGAAATAACAGCTTGAGCAGTAGCATCGTCAACCACTCCCGCAGTAGAAGCAGCACTGGCAGCAGCAGCATCTCGTGCAGTTTCAGCCAAACCTTGAGCAGTTTGAGCACCAGTTTCAGCTGTTTCAGCGTTAGTTTCAGCCAATTCAGCGGCTGTTTGCGCTGTTTCAGCATTAGTTTCAGCTAGTTCAGCAGCTGTTTTAGCCGCCTCAGCAGCCGTCTTAGCCGCTTCAGCATCAGTTTGAGCAGATTGAGCAGCAGTTTTAGCCGCATCAGCAGCAGTAGCATCGGCAGCTACACCAGCCTCAGCAGCTTCGGCGGCAGTGGCAGAAGCTTCAGCTTCAACAGCGGCTTCTTCTGCTCTTAGCGTTAATTCTGTAACTTCGTTTAAGGTGATGCCACTGCTAATGTCACCAGCACCTCCTACTCCACGATAGATAGCCATGTTTTCTCCTTGTAAACCTTTGTTGAAAGGCTCTAACAAAAGCCCTTTAACAAAGGAAACCCTCCGAAGAGGGCTCCTTTAGCCTAATTAGGCTGTCATTGCAATTGCAACAGCAGCTTCATCACGCAACTCTTTCACGCCATACAGCATGTCAGAGGTAAACAATGTACCCAAGTACTCTTGCTTGTACTGAGTCTGTGAGCGTACGCCCAGCTGCTCACCCAACACAAAGGCATCCTTGTGGAACATCATACCAATACGAGCGTCGCCAGTGGCAGTCTCGCAGTTGGTAGAGACGTAAACCTTAACGCCATAGACGTTACCGATTTCACCGTTACGGATAGTGTTGTTATTACCAACGTCACCCACAAAAGCTTGCTCAGTGAAACGAGCCAAGCCCATCATCACGTTACGAGCCACTGGAGGCAGAACCAACACACGACCGTCCATAGGCACGTCTTGATCATCCAGAGTTTGGATAATCTTACGGATACCTGCGTCAGTGATAGCTGATTCGTTACCGCCTGTGTACAGGGTAGAACCGTCACCACCGATAACAGCCTTGTTATAGGCAATAGTACCGTCACCACCTTGTGAGTCACGACCCAACTGGAGGAGATCAGTATCAACTTGCTTAGCCAGCGCATAACCAGCGTCGCCCGTGTAGAACTTACGCAGTGATGACAAAGCTTGAGCTTCCGTGATGTCTTCAATCATACGGCTATACTCGTAGTGCTTGTCGATTACCAACAAGACTTCAGTATTTGCTGTTTGTTGAATAGTCACAGCAGTTGCTGCGGCTTTTACAATGGCAGAGCCACGAGTGGGCTTAGGGATATGGAGAGTGTCGCCTTTTTTGCCCTTGAAGGACATCTTAGAGACGAGGTTCGCCATAACGAGGTTTTGCTTGTAGGCTGCGATGATTTCGTCAGACCACAATTCTGGGATGAAGGTACCAGCGTTTGCTTTTGTTACAACGCTTGTAGAACTACCGGGAAATGCTTGATTTGCCATAATTATCTTTCATAATGTTTATTTAACACGACCCTCCGCATAAGCATTCATGATTTCTCCAGAAAGCTCTTGATAACGGTCAGGGTCAGTACGCATGAGATTAATGATGTCGGCTCTGCGATAGGTTTTCTTACTTGCTGTCTCTCCAGATCCTTTGGTTGAACCAGTGGATGCTGAACGAATAGCTTGCTTACGCTCAATCTTCTCAACCGCTTCTGACTGGTTAACTACTTGTTTTCGTTCTTTCCAAGTAGTTAACAGTTCATTAGCTGCGTCAAAGTCGAAATTGCGATCAGCTCGACTAAATAGCTCTTGCCTTACTTTGCTCTTACCAATCCATTCACCAAAGCTACCGTCTTGAACGACTTCAGTAAAATCAGGGTGAGCGCTTTTAAGGTTTGCCATCGCCTCTGCCCTCTTTAATTGTCCGTTAAGCTCTTCCGCTTGGCGAACCTTAGGGTGTCGATCAATAGCTCGTGCAATAGCTTGGTCGGGGTCGGTAAAGAAATCTATCTCATCCTCGACTGCTGGGGCTTGTTGTTGTTGTGAGACGGTTTGGGTTTGTACAAAGTCATCTACAATGCGCCGAAGTTCGCCAACTTCACTCCCTTGTTTGCCGATAGCTCTTTCGGCTTCTTGATGCATACGGACAATATCTTTAACAGACTTGCCTCTGTACTTATCGGGAATGTCATCGTCTTCTTGGGTTGGCTCCTGTGGAGCTTCCTGTTCTACCTCTTCAACAGAGGAAAACTCTTCGCCTTGTTGTAGGTCTTCTTCACCTTCGTCCATAAATGTTGCCATTAAACTCTCCGTGCTAAATAAGCATTGTGGAATATAATTATGTGCTTATGCTTAATCTAAAGCGGCACTCTTTTGTTCCTGCTTTATCTTCTCGTTTCGCTTCCGTTCCCACTGCATTGCTGCTCCAGGAAAATCTCCGGTCACGCCCTCAAGTTTGACCATAGGCTTGCTAACGATACGGATAGCAGGTTGACCACACACTTTACATTCGGTTGTTCGGAGTTCCGAATCGATGTAAGCTTCTGTAATGTGATCGTCTGAGCAGATAAACTCATAGATACGCTTAGGCATATTGTTCCTTCTCAAAGTCCTCGTAACTGTTTTTAATCGATGACTCGTAAGAAAGGACTCGCTGCAACGCTTCTATTTGTCCTCTGCGGAACCAGAATTGTTTCTCGTCTGGAATGGTAGTAATATCCTGAAGCAAATCCATATTGTCGGATATATCTTCTACATATTGCTTCCATCCCTGTGAGGAAAACAAATCTAATAACGTTTCGTAATACTGTTGTAATTCTTTGTCCATCTCTTTTTCCTTTCTTTGTTAGGAGAGATGTTGCTATTATACCACACTTTTAACAATTTGTCAAGCGTTTTGTTTACTTTGCATTTGCATAGTAGCAATACGCTCATTGCTTTGTATGTCTTTCTCTTTAAGCATTAGATCGGCAATCTTTGCTCGTTTGGCGAATTCAGCTTCATCTGCGTTACCTGTCTGTAGGTTAGTAGAGAGAGCTGCCGCCAACTTAGCCTTAACAACCTCTGGCTCCAATTGAGATTCGATTGAATACTTCTGGGCACGAGCTTGCGCTTCCATAGTTTGAGCCTGTATCAATTCAAGTTGAGCCTGAGCCATCTGAGCCTGTTGCTCCATTTGCTGTTGTTGCGCCTGTTGTGCTTGTTGTTCTGCTTCTGGGTTAGGTTGCATAGATTGTTGCAACTGAGCCATGAGTTCTTCACGGTTAGACAGACCCATGTTGTCAATAACAGCAGATACCAGCATTGGGTACATTGGGCTATCTTGACCCAACGTCTGCAACAGTTGAACCAGTTGTGTTACCTCGTACTCACGGGCAATAACACCCAGAGATGATGAAGGTACAAACTTATAATCGCTAACAGGGTAGTTATCAGGGTCAAACTGCATGTAACGCCATGCTGTCTTCTCGATCATAGGGATCAGGAAGGACTCTTGGAAGTTAATCAGGGTACGCTTGTGGCGCTTAATGATTGCACCCATCGACATGGACACAGCACCAGCAGCAGCGTCACCATTGATAGTGCCGGGGATGCCAGCAGCGTCAATAGCACCAGTAGCCATCTGAACCATCTTCTGAAGCTCACCTGCCTGAGCAAAGGTTACCTGATCTAGGTTACCAAACTTAAATGGCTGGAGGATTTCAGCAGGGTTGCCGTTAGTCAGGATAGTCTTGCCCGGACGTACTTCCATCTTAGCCCCACGAGGCATACGAGAAGCGTCCATAGCGATCATAGGATGCACGGTGAGGGCTAGGGCATCAATACGAGCACGAAGCTCAGCATCAAGCGCCTTCTGGCTGTTATAACCCTTCTCACAGATACCACGACCCCAGAAACGAGAGGGAACTACATCCCAAGGAAACGCTACAACAGGACGATCCTGCATCATGTAGGGGTTCTCTTCGATCTTGAGTAGTTGACCGCCGTTGGCAATAACAATGATTGCCTCAACGTAGCCCTCTTCCTCTTCTTCTTCATCGTCATCAGATGTCAGCGTCTTAGACATCTCATCATCATCTTCCTCGTCTAACATGGCCTCGTTAAACAAGTGTTTTGGCACTAAACCGTAGTATTTAGTAAGGCGTACCTTATCTTCGTCAAAAGTAGACAGCTCTTTGTCTGCTTCCAAGTTAATGTCGGTAGCTGCGGTCTCAATATCAACATCACGATAGATACCGTTCTGTATACCTAGCTTAACTTGGTGTGTTGGTACAAATTCGTCAATAACAACACCTAAAGCATCCTCAATAGAAGTAGCTACAGGGTCAATTAAGAAGTTTTGTGGTAGAACAGGGCGTAGTTTAACAACAACACGGTCTACAATGTTAACACCAACCGCTTCCATCGCACCATCCATAAGAGGTTGCGTAGCTGGCTTCATTTCCTTGACTTCTTCGATGACTATTTCGCCAATACCAGTGCCAAAAACAGCAGAGTTTAGCAAACACTCAGCAACAGCCTTACGTGTCTTAGTAAAATGGAAGTCTTCTGTTAGTTGCTCACGTAAATAAGCAATATCTTGTGGGTCTTTGTCGTTGCGGTCATCACGAATGTCAAACCACTTACCACGTCCAAAGGTAGCTTCCTCTACTTCAGCTACAGATGACTCTACGGCTTGTTGTAGGGCAGGGGAAATAAGACGTGAACGCTCTGAATCACGAGTTTTATCCTCAGCAGCCCAAATACCACGCCAGAGACGGTAGTACTCGTCAAACTTTTGCTCGTAGTTAGCCTGATAGTGATCACGCCACTCATCGGCTTTGTTAATAACCCAGTTTTCTAACTTTGGGTTAGCAAATTTGTTGTCATCATCCATATTAATATCCTGAAATTGTGTCTAAGTACTCGTACTCTTCCTCTTCAAAATCTAAAACATAAGCTACTTTTGCAAGTTGCTCAATGTAAGATAATGCATCGGGTAAGTCATCATGTACTAGTTTGTTTGGAAACTGGAATAGTTGGTCTAGGAACTCGTTGTTCCAATCACCCTTGTTAAGCTTAACGTAACCATTCTCAAAGCGCCCTTGCAGCGCCCATACGACACGATCTGTCTTCTTCTTATTACCGTGTGTAAGCTCATCAACCCTAAAGAAGGTTTGACTTCTCTTCATAATGTCGTTCATGTAGGGCATAACCGCCTGTCTAGCGATACCCTTCTCAATCCCAACTGCTATAGGTTCGTACTTCTTAACAGCATCAAATATCTTCTTAGCTGTTTCTTTAACATCCCACCTACCGTAGATAATCTCTGCTACCCACCAACCATTTTCGTTGGCTTTCACTATAGCCATAGCAGTAGAGTCAAGGCGAGTGTTTTTAACACCCTTACTTCCATCTTCCTCAAAACCCGCTAAGTCAACCGCTATGTAGAAGTCACCCTCTTTAGGCTCTTCCTCATCAAACTTTATCCACTCTTCTTTGAATAACTCTCCACCTGCCGCCTCGAAAGATGCCATAAACTCCTGCCGGAATGCAAATGAGGACATGCTTTTCTTAGCTGCCTCGATTTCCTTTGCGTCAAGTAATGGGTTATCAAACGAAGTGAAGTGGAAAGACTTAAATGTCTCATCTTCACCCTTTAGTCCATATTGATATAAATCGTAGAAGTGGTTTCTACCCATAGGCGTACCAATGAACATGGCACGACCCTTCAAGTCAGCTAAAGCAGGTCGAAGGATTTGCTCCCACACCATCGGCTTCATATCTGCATACTCGTCAAGGACTAAGAATTTTAACGAAACACCCCGCATCGTTTCAGGGCGGTCAGCACCTTTGAGACTAATAGTTGCCCCATTGATAAGCTTAATCTGCAAGTTGTTAATGTGGCTACCTGTAATGACAGCATGACCCACCTCAAGCAGGACTTGCCACATGATGTCACGAGCTTGACCTTGTGTAGGAGCAACATAGAATACATGACCTTTTTCGCTTTGTAGCGCTTCAACTATTAATCGGTAAGCAGCTAACCTACTCTTACCAGTACGCCGACCAGCCGCTACCACATGGAAACGAGTCTCGTCAGCCCATACCGTCTTTTGCCACGGTAACAGCTCAATCTTTAAATCACTCAAGGTTTTTTAGGTAAACGGTCTTTTTACCTTCCTTAACAGCACGTAGCACTTGGTTGTTATTCTTACCCTCTTCGAATGAGCAGTGAACCCATCCGCTATTTGGCTCACCTTCTTTGTAAAACTCTAGGATGAGTTGTTTGAAAGTAAGGTTATCAATAATCCACTTAGCTAAATCTTTATTGTCTAAACCCGGAACCTCGAAGTCAGCCGCACAACCCTTACAGTGGTCGCTTGTAGTACTCCCACCAATCGCCTTGTTTAACTCAGGGGATCGGTAGCCACTGGTGACGGTAACTACCCCATGTGAGTCTCTAACCTTCTGTAGCACCATGTTACACAGGGTGGTTAAGTTGTTTAACACCTCATTGTTTGGTGTGTTGTCAATATCCTTGCGAATTGCCGTATCACTTTTAGTTAACTCTTGGAGGCTAAAATTGCGTGAAAGTTTCATTATTTTTTCCTTAAATCTATAATCTTCTCTAACGTTCGACCACCAAAGTAGAAGGACATGATTAACATACCCCACTGCCCTAGTAGCTCAACGTAAGCGCTATTGGTGTTCATATCGAAAGCACTCATAATAGCAAACACAAAATAGCCTATAAGGATGGCTATTAGTGTCATGGGTCGTATGTTTTTAGATAACCAACTGTCGCTGGTCATATCAGAGTTTAACCTAGCTGTGAGGTTGTTTTGCTCTGTTTCGTATAGCTTCGTCTCGTTAGCTAACTTTGTTAACTCACCCTCTTGGGCTAACCGAGCTAACTCTATTTGCGCCTTCGCCTTAGCCTCTGGGTCGGGGATAAGTTTGTCAATTAACTTACCACCTATATTAAGTAATGAATCAAGTACCACTGACATCCTCCACGTCTATATAATTGTCCTCGTCAATCGTGACTGACTCACCAACACCACTGATGGTGATGTTAACAGATGGCCTACTGTTTGATGAGGTGGCCTTATCGAAATATGACATGGGTAACATACGGTCAACCAAAAGCTTCCACGCCGCTGCTTGATTCTTGTGGTCATCGTCAAGTGCAGCGTCTAAGATGGAGTCTAACACCTTGCGGGATTTAGGTGACGCCATCAACCGAGCTTTAAATTCCTCGATGGCTGAGGCATCCCCTTTAGGTCTACCAACTGGTCTTTTCTTAACTTCGGCTAACCTATCTTTCGATGGTCTACCCTTTTTCTTTGTTGGATTATCCATTGCTGGTTCCCCTATGTAGCACTAACTAGGCTATATAGACTACATACTTTCTAGTGCTAGTTAGTCTATATAGCTATGAACTATGAGGTAGTGGTTAACCATATTTAGTAACCAGAAACATCATACCCTATATAGTACATAGTATAACACACTTTTGCTATTTTGTCAAGTCTTTTCTTCACTTTTTTACAATTAATTTAGGTCAAAAATACTGTTCAGTCGAAATAGTCACCTTAGCGACTTCGACTGTTAGCTTTCCTTTTCTTGTTAACTCTCTCCTGTTAGCTGTTTAGTCAAAAGTGCTTAAAAATTAAGCAGTTATGCTTGTTAGCTATATAGACTATCTGTCTCTAATTAACCCTTATTTGTTCTTAAAATACCCTATTTTGTATCTGAGGTGGTACTACAAATATACAACGCAGACCAAGCCCTCCCCGGGGGTGTTGTTGTAGCTACGCAACAGTAATTGGGGACAGAGTTATCCACAGGTTATCCACAACTGTATAGACATACAGGTAAAGTTATCCACAGGTTATCCACAGGCTATATAGTCATGTGTGAGGGTCTATGCTGGTGGCTATACAGTTAGACAGACAGACCAGACAACCTATAGCAAAAGACTATCAAGATAAGCAGCCGATTAAAACATACAATCAACAAAAGTATTGACAGCGTAGAAAACTACGTTATCATTGATACATCAACAACCAAACCTAAAGGGGTTAACAATGACAACATATAAACAGCGTCAATTTAAAAGAGACTTAAAGCGTAGCCTACCTAGTTTCTTAGCGTCAGTCATGCTAGTGTCGATCTTGACGCTAGGTTTTATTGTCTTTTCTATCTAAGGGGTTAACATGATACGCATTAGCAAGACAAGTAAACTAGATGGCATCCTCTCCTGGTCACTGCAGGCCATCGAGACGTGCCCAGGGTCGCTAGGCAAAGACGGCGCATTAGTCCCGGCTTGTTCGGGTTGTTATGCCACCACTGGTAACTATAACTTTCCCAACGTCAAAGCCCCACGGCTAGAGAATAAACAAGACTGGCAACGTGACGCATGGGTTGCCGATATGGTTAAACAGTTAGACAGTAGCCGTTATTTCCGTTGGTTTGACAGTGGTGATATGTACGCCATCGGGTTAGCCGATAAGATGTTAGAAATTATGGAAGCAACGCCGTGGGTTAAGCACTGGCTACCAACCCGCATGGCTAAGTTTCCTAAGTTTGCTAAAGTTATAGCTAAGATGCAAGCGTTGCCTAATGTGATGGTTAGGTTTTCAAGCGATAGCGTATCGGGTGAATTTGATGCCCGTCATGGTTCCGTTATCATTGATAACCCCGAAGCATTGCCCAGTGGTGCTACCTTGTGTGAAGCATACGCTAACGACGGTAAGTGTAACGGGTGTCGCTCATGTTACAACAAAGACGTGCCAGTTATTGCATATCCGGCGCATGGGCGTAAGATGGCTAAGGTTATCCGTATTTTGTCCAACAAGGTTTAAGGGGTTTAGAATGAAACAGTTTATTATTGACGGTTTAGGTTATGCCATGTTTACAATGGTAGGTGTGGTTTTGTTAGCCGCATATTTTGATGTATTATATTTCACACAGTAAGGGGATAAAATGACTGAAGAGCAATTGTTTGAGTTTTTTGCATACCTTGCCGATTACATTAATGAGGAGCTAGAAAGAGGGGCCACTATTGACAAGTACAGTATTAGTGATGCTTACTTATCTTTTATGGGGGGTTCTGACGATGAATGAGGGGGTTTTATGCTAAAAGCAACATACATAAACGTTGAAGACGGTATATGCGCTACTGTCACCGAAGTGACTAAAGGTTATGCGGTAACCTTGATCGACGCCGACAGTGAAAGTATAGTAGCTACTAGGGTTTACGATAACGTTGACCAAGCGAGGGTTTGGGCGTTAGAATTTATTAAAGGGGTAAAACATGATTGACCAAGCGCAACACCACATTGACGAAGCCACACGGCTTATCAAACGAGCGATTATGACCGATACCCTCATGGGCAACAATCAGGCGGAGTATGTGGCCTTCTTAGACTTATGGGAGAGTCTCTACGACCTCGACCGCCTGATAAAGAATTGGGACGAAGACGAGGACACGGTAAAACAAAACCTACTAGCAGACGAGCGTTAACCCTAGGACATAATCGGCAGATTCTCTAATAATACTACTATTAGACTTTCTGCCGTTGTCTCTGGGCTAGGGCTTTTCCTAGGTTATCGGAGCTATACATGAAATTAGACCAACTACTACTATCGAGCGGTGGCAAATTTATCACGGTTACCTTCACCAAAAAAGATGGCAGCCTACGCACTCTCACGGGTCGCTTAGGTGTTACCAAGCATTTAAAAGGCGGTGTAAGCACTTTAAACCCTAACCTATACGTTACCATATATGACGTGCAAAACAACGGCTATAGGGCTGTTAACCGGTCTACGATCCATTCGGTAACGTGCGAGGGGGTAACTCATGAGTAATTGGTTGTTAGCGCTTGCTTTAGGGGTTATTCTGTCACTCTCACATTATCTAAACTAGGGGTTTTTATGGTATCAAATAAATTGGTAGTTTCAGGCTACAACGACGGGGTGTTGTTAATAGAATTGACGTATAACGGGTTGTTAGACTTTAAGCAAATTGATAAGATATGCGAAACACTACGACAACCACTCAATGACATGGGTGAGCGTGTAACGTTTAATATCTCTATCATTGACGATAATTTTTAAGGGGTTACCATGAAAAAGTACAAGGTTACAGTGCGTAAGTGCGTCTATTATTACGCCGATATTGAGATGCAAAGTAATGGTGTGACAGATGATGACGTGTTCGAAGATGCTTTCATCGCTATGGATGATATGGACGCTGCCTCTCTCATTGAAGATGATGATGAGCTAGAAATCCTAGGTGTTCAAGACTTAGGCACTGGTAGATATATCAATATATACGAGGTTAGCGTATGATGTACGAAATTCAGACTAAATGGTCACACATGGTTGTCTATCGCACCACCGAGCGTGGTAATGCGTTATATTGGCTCGAAGAGAATAACCAAGAGGGGATATTTGTGCTTGTGAAGGTGAAAAAAGTATGATATATTTGGCGGGTGCTATTTTGTTTATAATTTTAATTGGGAGCTTAGAATGAGATGTAATTGCTGTAATGTAATATTATCACCATTTGAGAGTACTACCAGGAAAGTGAGTACTAATGATTTCATTGACATTTGTGAGAAATGCTTGTCAACCATCGACGAAGATGTCAAGGTTTTGACCCGTGAAGATTTACGATCAGAAGTTGGCACGGATCTTGCAAACTATATAGACTGTTTTGACCTAACAAAGGATAATGATGAATAATAACGAAGAAGCTACGTTGTACTACACTGTTAATGACGCTATTGATGTTATCAATGCAATAGGTTTAGAATTATTTTTAGAATCTCTCTTCAAAGAGTCAAAAAAGCGTTCGTTAACCATTGATGAGATGGAGGCTATGAGAACGTTACATGACAGTTGGGAGTTATAATGGCTAACTACAAAAAGATGCATATACCCTGCGACCATTGCGGAAGTAGTGATGCAGCAGTTATCAACGAAGATGACTCGAAATATTGCTTTAAGTGCAATGTGCGAGACAAGCCACAGAATGGATTTAATATGGTTACCCTACCACAGGTATCAACCACACCCCAAAAGCCTCACCTGAGCCGTTCTGATGCGTTTCAGAGCGGTATTAGTGACCGACGGTTGGCGCTAAAGACAGTCGAGGCTTATGGTGTTAAGTTAACAAACGAAGGAGAGGTGTTATTTCCCTACTTTGACAAAACAGGTACGCAGGTTGCCAACAAGGTGCGGAGTAAGGATAAACAGTTTAAGGTTGAAGGTGAGTGGAAGACAGCCCTATTGTTTGGTCAAAACAACTTCTCTAAGGGTGGTGATGTTGTTACCATTTGCGAAGGTGAGTTTGATGCGTTAAGTGCCTACCAGATGATGGGTGGTAAGCAAGCTGTTGTCAGTATCCGCTCAGGTGCTCAGTCAGCGCTTAGTGACTGTAAGGCATCCTACGAGTGGTTAGACTCATTCAGTAAGGTTGTTATCTGTTTCGACAATGATGAGGTTGGTCGTGAAGCTGCGAACAAAGTGGCTGACTTGTTTGGTGGTAAGGCGTTGTTATTCCAACATAGTCAACAACACAAAGACGCTAGTGACTGGTTGGTGCAACGTGCTGAGGTATTATTCTCTCAGGCGTGGTTAGCATCTGAGAAGTATAAGCCAGAGGGTATTGTCACCATTACCGACATCAAGCAAAGGCTGTTAACCCCACCAGTGCCGGGTGTGCCGTGGTGTTTCTCTACGCTAACAGGGTTGACCTATGGGAGACGTAAGGGTGAGTTATATGCTTTTGGTGCGGGTGTGGGTGTTGGTAAAACTGACGTATTCACACAGCAGATAGCCTACGACATCGAGACGTTGAACAAGAAGGTGGGTGTTATCTACCTAGAGCAAAACGTGGTCGAGACAGGGCAACGGGTGATGGGTAAGTTAGACCAACGGCTATACCATGTACCTGACGCTGACTGGAACCGTACACAGTATGAGGAGAGTGTTAACCGAATTGAGGAGCGTGATCAGCTATACATGATGGAGCACTTTGGGGCTATGGATTGGAAGACGATTAAGGGCATCATTAAGTACTTTAACAAGGCGTATGACATTGAGCATATCTACCTAGACCACCTGACAGCGTTATCGGCGCAGGAGCAGGATGAGCGTAGGGCACTTGATGGCATCATGGCAGACATGGCATCGTTGGCGCAGGAGCTTGGCATCATCATCCACTTCATTAGTCACCTGACAACGCCAGAGGGTAAGTCTCACGAAGAAGGTGGACGTGTGATGGAGAAGCATTTCACAGGCTCACGGGCTATTGCACGTTGGTCGCACTACATGTTTGGGTTAGAGCGTAACAAGCAGCACACAGACCCGATTAAGCGACAGACAACGACGTTTAGGGTGTTGAAGGATCGGTTTACTGGTCGAGCAACAGGTATTAAATTTGGCTTGCAGTATAACCAAAACAATGGTATACTACGTGAATCAGAGCTTTTAATGGATGATGTATTATGATGGAAGACTACGGGTATTGTAGTAAGACGGGCGTATGCTTCAACCCTTTCGGTATCAAGCCTGAGTGGGTGCAGAAACGAGCATACAAGATACGACATGGGTTGTTAATTGAACAGACACAGGAGGCGTTGTTTTGACAGAGACTATTGGAACATCAAAAGTAACATTAATCCGTGAGAACGAGGACGGTAGTGCAGACTATCAACTCAACTTTTCACCGGAGGAGTTGGATGCGTTGACTAGGCTAGGTATATTAACCGCACTTCAAGTGGCGATTGAAGATGCTAAACGCCTAAATCCAGAGGAAGATGATGACTGATAAGATAACTAAGGATGGTGTGGCCTGCATCGACTTAAACTACTATTGGCGACCGATAGAGGAAGCACCACACGGTGTTAAGTTACAATTACTAAGTATGTATGGTGTGGCCTCTCACGGGTCGTTATCACCTGCTATAATTGAAGATGGTTTCTGGATTGGCTGGACACCCTTACCACGACGGAGGAAGTAATGATTGACAACATAACCCTATGGCACAAACATGCTCGACCAGAACCAACGGTGCGTGACCTAGATGTTCAGATAGGCTGTCACATTGAGGAGTTCATTGAGATGATGGATTCGTTGAACATAGACGCTAACAGTGACTTGGCTAGGGCGCTTGATGATTTAGAGGAGTTCGCTGACGCATTGAAGGCAGGTGTTAAAACTGTATCATCAATAGATCGTGAGCCGCTACTTGACTCACTAGCAGATCAAATTGTTACAGCTGTCGGTGTTGGTGTATGCGCTAAGATGGATATGGATGCTGCCGTAGAGGAAGTTAACCGCAGTAACTGGTCTAAGTTCAATTACAAAGGCTACCCTAAGTTCGATGAGAACGGTAAGGTTAAGAAGGGTGAGCATTATCGTAAGCCTGATTTGAAGGGGATGTTTTGATTAACACATCTTTTGTTAAGTTGAATGAGCTAATCTCGGAAGGTGATTGGGAGTATTTTGAAGATCGTGAGATGTCAATGCGTGAAGCCGCAGGAAGGATTAAGTTTATGAAGGATGTAACAGAGACGCTAGAGCAGCGTGAGGGACGTTATGGTGAGTACAAGGATGTGTCAGCCACATCACAGTGGTTAAAAGATATCATGCATGCGGGGGATAGTTGGAATGCGATGGAACCCTATATGCAGGAGAGCTTGGACTTGATTGCTAACAAGCTGGCACGTATTGTTAACGGTGACCCCTTCTATGATGACAGTTGGCACGATGTAGGGGGTTATGCAAAGTTAGTTGAAATTGAACTTGCTAAGGGGAAGTAATGCAACAACTTATTGAAGATACCCTAACTTACGATCCAGACACTGGTTTGTTTAAGTGGTTAGACAACTCTCGAAAACACGCTAAAGGATGGTTTAAAGGCACTCTTTGCAATGGATACTTGAGGATTCAGATTGGAAAAAAAGCATATTTAACACACAGACTTGCTTGGTATTTAATGCATGGTAAGTTTCCAAAAGATTTTATTGACCATAAGAATGGTATCCCAACAGACAATAGGCTATTAAATTTACGAGAAGCAACTCCACACCAAAACAGTCAAAATTGTAAAGGTCGTGGTACTTCTTTTAATAAAAAAGGTAAAAAATGGGAAGCAAGGATTAGTGTAAACAAAAAAGATTTATTCTTAGGGTTTTTTGATACAGAAGAAGAAGCACGTCAAGCATATGTCAAAGGTAAGAAAAAATATCACCCATTTTGGATTGAGAAGGAGTAAACGTGGACTTAGTTCTCGACATCGAGACAGATAGCAAGCAGAGTAAGATATGGCTTTGCTATACCCATAACAGCGACACGAATGAATACATATGTCACACAAAACCGGATACACTCATACCCTTAATAAACAAAGCAGAGAGATTGATCGGACACAACTTGATCGGCTTCGACGCACCAGTGCTCAACAAGCTGTGGGGAACGAAGATTGGATTGAAGAAAGTGAGAGATACCTTGATAATGTCAAGGCTACTCAATCCCTCTATCGAAAACGGTCACAGTTTGGCAGCATGGGGCAAGAGGCTAGGGAATCGTAAGGTTGAGTACACACGCATTTGGCATTGGATGAAAGGGTTACAATATGACAAGACTTCTACTACTCCTTATGACGATCCAGTTGATAACCTTAACCGCTTTTATTGTAGACAGGACGTGTCAGTAACTGTGGACTTGTACAAGTTGTTGTCTCAAGAGTTAAGAGGTTGGGGTGAAAGCGTACAGCTAGAGCATGACGTAGCGGCTATTTTAAAGAGGCAAGAGCAGCATGGATTTAAATTTGATAAGCACAAAGGTGAGGTACTTCTTGCTCAACTTACAGGTGAAGTTGCTGATATTGAAAGCGAATTGCAAGATACGTTTCCACCAATTGTCGAAGAACGAGTTAGTGAGAAAACTGGTAGAACTCTCAAAACCAAGGTGACCCCATTCAATCCCGGCAGTAGGCAGCAGATTGCTGAGAGGCTGGCGACATTGGGTGTTACCTTTACAGAGGAAACAGAGAAGGGAAGCACCATCATCAACGAGAAGGTGTTAGAGGGTATTGACCTACCAGAGGCTAAACTAATTGCTCGGTATCTAATGCTACAGAAACGCATCTCGCAGGTGAGTAGCTGGTTTGACGTTGTTAAGGAGGATGGTAGGGTACACGGTAGGGTGATAACAAATGGAGCCGTGACGGGGCGTATGACGCATATTAGCCCTAACATGGCGCAAGTGCCTAACAGTGGTAGTGAGTACGGTGTCGAGTGTCGTGAGTTGTGGACAGTTGAACCCGGTAACAAGTTGGTAGGTATCGACGCAAGCGGGTTGGAGTTACGTATGTTAGCCCACTATATGAAGGATGCTCGATATACAGACGAAATCCTCAATGGTGACATACATACGGCTAACCAAAAGGCGGCAGGGTTGCTCAATCGGAATACAGCAAAGACATTTATATATGCTTTCTTATATGGTGCTGGAGCTGCAAAGATTGGAGCAATTGTAGGTAGTGATGAGAAGGAAGGCAGGAAACTGATGAGGCGCTTCCTACGAAACACTCCTGCACTAGGTGAGTTGAAGGATAAGGTATCTCGTTTGTATGAAAGAGACGGGTTCTTACCGGGTTTAGATGGCAGACATTTGTTAGTGCGTAGCGAACATAGTGCACTGAATACTTTGTTACAAGGAGCAGGGGCAATTTTAATGAAAAAATCCCTAGTTATCTTGAACAACAAGTTAAAGTGTGGTATAATAGACGCTAAGTTCTGTGCAAATGTGCACGACGAGTGGCAGGTAGAAGTCTCGGAAGAAGACGCAGAGCAAGTAGGTAAGATGGCAGTAGCGGCTATCGAAGAGGCGGGTGTGGCACTGGGGCTAAGGTGTCCAACAACAGGAGAATATAATGTAGGTAATAACTGGAAGGAAACACATTGAACGAGCGTGAGTTGAAAGAGTTGGCTACTGTTGTTGATGGCGCAGATTGTGCAATCATCATTACAGAGAAAGATGGCGTAGTAAGCCTAGGTTTCAGTCAACATTTAAACGATATGGAAGTGTTAGATTTGTTAGCAGTTGTCACTTCCACATTTTATGACATTGCCGAAGAAGACGGTAGTGATTTGGTACATTAAGGAGTTAGTATGAATACAGAAGCAGTTAAGGTTAAAGCGGAAGTTATGTGGGCATTCTTGAACAAGCCCAACGAGATGAGTGGTAAGTTTCAGGTTGACCTATGTAACCTATCAGATAAAGCCGTAGGCGCTTTGGAAGAGATGGGTATTGAGGTCAAGACCAAAGAGGGTAAAGGCGCTTATGTCACCTGCAAGAGCACCCGACCAATTGCCGCCTACGACGATGGTGGCTCATTACTAGAGGGTGAAATCCTTGGGAACGGCTCAAAGGCAGCGGCTATTATCACGCCTTACGAGTGGTCATTCAAAGGTAAGAAGGGTGTTAGCCCATCATTGCGTAAGATGGTTATCACTGAGTTAGTACCCTACACTGGTGGTAGTGGTGGAGCGTTTGACGAAGACGATCTGCTGTAATGAATGCTCTACTTGATGCAGATATTCTCTGTTATCGAGTAGGGTTTGCTACCGAAGACGAGCATGAGAACACCGCTATCGAAACAATGGCGGTGTTTTTAGAAGATTTGTTAATGTTTGATCTAGTGGACACAGATGACTATGAGTTGTTCCTGACAGGCAAAACAAACTTTCGTAATGAAGTTGCGGTAACAGTACCTTACAAAGGTAACAGGAAGGATGTTAAGAAGCCGAAACACCTACCTCTCCTACGGGAATATTTACAAACGGCATGGGGCGCTAGTGTTAGCGACGGACAGGAGGCAGATGATGACATTGCAATACGGGCAACCGAGTTGGGTGAGGAAAGTATCATTGTATCAATTGATAAAGACTTTATGCAGGTTCCGGGATGGCACTACAATTTTGTAAAGAAAGTGAAGAAGCATGTGACACCAGAGGACGGCTTGCGCTTCTTTTACAAGCAAATTTTGATGGGGGATTCTGCAGACAATATCAAAGGGATATTTCGTGTAGGCGAGAAGAAAGCGACAAAAATGCTTGCCGACCTGAAGACAGAACAACAATTTTACCAGTGTTGTGTGGAGGGACTGGGAGAAGAACGTGTTTTAGAGAATGCGAGATTGTTGTGGTTACGTCGTTATCCGAATCAAATGTGGGAGCCACCGAGTGAAAAAGTTTAAATTAGCAGGGTGTACATGGGAGGTAGTAGAAACCGAGATGCCTGACCTAGGCTCTACAAACCCCGATGAGTGCAGAATTTTAATTAACAAGAAGTTAACAAAACAAGATAAAGACGTTACCTTTTACCATGAGCTTGTTCATGCGATTATGTTTACAATGGGTGAACGTGACCAAGACGAGCGCTTTGTAGAAGGGTTTGCTCAGTTGTTGTACCAGTATGAACAACAGAAAGTATAACGACGGAGAATGGACTGAGGCAAGGTTTAGGGCATTTATAATATCTGCGCTACGAGCTTATATGAAGCGATTCCCGCCTAAGTGGAAGGCTCTTAAAGACGCAGCGGTAGGTAGGTTAATTAACAAACGAAGTGGTAGGTTAGCAGAACATTATTTGTGTGCTGATTGTGGAGACTTCTTTATTGCAAGAGATGTACAAGTGGATCACATTGAACCCGTTGTATCTCCGAAGGAAGGGTTTCAAGATTGGTGGACATATATGAATAGGTTGTACTGTGAAGCGGATAACCTACAAGTGCTGTGTAAACCTTGTCACAAACAAAAGACAGCGGAAGAACGTAAAGAGAGGAAGAAGAAATGAACGTTAAGCTAATGTGGGTAACACCTCATGCCGAAGAGATGGTTGCTTACATGGCTCGTGTCTCAAACCCAGAGAATCAGAATAACGTAGCGACAGCGCCTAAGCTGCTACGTTACCTGATGAATAACAAGCATTGGTCACCCTTCGAGATGGTTAATGTTTGTATGGAGATTGAGGTAACACGGGACATAGCACGACAGATTCTGAGGCATCGGTCGTTTAGCTTCCAAGAGTTTAGTCAGCGGTATGCGGAGGCTTTGGATATGGAGTACAGTGAGGTACGGTTGCAGGATGAGAAGAACCGACAGAACAGTCTCCCTACTGAGGACAGAGAGTTACAGCGCTGGTGGGATGAGATGCAACGTAGTTTAATAGCGCAAGCTAAAGGGGTGTACGGAGCTGCTCTGAATAACGGGATAGCTAAGGAGGTTGCCCGGAAGGTTTTGCCAGAGGGGTTAACAAACAGTCGGATGTATATGAACGGGACGTTACGGAGTTGGATGCACTATGTTGACATCCGCTGTGACGAGGCAACACAAAAAGAGCATAGGGAAGTAGCAGATCAGTGTAAAGCGATTTTGACTGACTTGTTCCCTAGCATTTATGGAGAGAAAAATGGAAGATAAACAGTATTACCACTTTAAGAAGAAGTGCTCACGACCAAGTGTAGAGACCACCTCAGAACACTTCTACGTTTGTAATGAGGATGCCAGATGGGATGATGTCATGCGGCAGTTTGCTGCCTTTCTAGACTCCTGCGGTTATGTCGGTGTTTATGAGAAGGTAGACATCATGTTAGAAGACTACTGGGATACAGGGTTAGATACTGGAGGCTTTCGAGCATGAAGATACTTGTTATTCCTGACTGCCAAGTGAAGCCGGGAGTAGCTACTGATCATCTAACGTGGGCAGGGAAGGCTATCGTGGATTACCGACCAGATGTTGTTATCAACATTGGCGACTTCGCTGATATGCCCTCCTTGTCTACGCATGATAAGACTGGTAGTAAATACTTTGAAGGTAAGCGTTACAAGGATGACGTTAACTGTGTGAAGGTAGCCATGAAGAAGCTGTTGAAGCCTCTGCGTGATTTACAAGCAACACAGAAAATTACAAAGCACAAGGTGTATAAACCTCGTATGGTGTTAACAATGGGTAACCATGAGAACCGTATCAACCGAGCAGTGGCTAACACGCCTATGCTTGAGGGTGTGATTTCGACTGATGACCTAGACTACAAAAAAGATTGGGATGTATATGACTTTCTTAAACCTGTTTTTATCAATGGTGTTGGTTTCTGCCACTACTTCCCTGTTGGTGCTATGGGGCGACCAGCTAGTTCTGCTAGTGTTATCGTTAATAAGCTGCACATGTCTTGTGTTGCAGGGCATCAACAAGGTAAGCAAGTTGCTTATGGCAAAAGAGCAGACGGAACCGCCATCTGTGGGATAATCGCTGGTAGCTACTACCTACACGACGAAGACTACATGGATCAACTAAGCAACACACATTGGCGTGGGTTGGTCATGTTGAACGAGGTTAAGGACGGGGCTTTCGACGAGATGTTTCTCTCTATGAATTACTTACAGAAGAAATATGCTGACGATACCTGACATTTGTGATAAACTAAAACGTCTGGACGAGGTGACAATCTTGGAGCTGTTGGAGATTAACAGTGAAGAGATTGTCAACCGTTTTCAGGATAAGATAGAAGACATAGCTGATTATTTAGAGGAAGCACTTGATGACAATTAAAATAAACTTAGAACGGGACAAACTGTTCGACGCTCTCGGACTGCAACGGTTGCGTGAGAGTTACATGATGGAGGAGGAGGTTAGCCCACAAGAGAGGTTTGCGTATGTATCGGAAGCGTTCGGAAGTAATCCTGAGCATTCTCAGCGACTTTACGAGTATAGTTCTAAGCATTGGTTGTCTTATAGCACTCCCATTCTTTCTTTTGGTCGTAGTAAGCGTGGACTTCCTATTAGCTGTTTTCTTAATTACATTGAAGACAGTGCTGAGGGTCTCGTTGACAACTTATCTGAAACTAATTGGCTTAGTATGTTGGGTGGCGGTGTTGGCATACACCTTGGGATACGTAACAGTGATGATAAATCAACTGGTGTTATGCCACACCTCAAAATGTACGATGCTTCCTCTTTGGCTTACCGACAGGGCAGAACACGTCGGGGTTCTTATGCAGCGTTTCTTGATGTAAGTCACCCAGACATCATTCAGTTCTTGGAGATGCGTAAACCGACGGGTGATCAAAACCTGCGGACGCTTAACCTGAACCACGGTGTTAACATAAGCGATGAGTTTATGCAGGTGATCGAACGGTGTATGAAAGACCCAGAGGCCAATGACGATTGGGCATTAAAAAACCCCGCCAATGGCGAGGTCGTAGAAGTGGTCAGTGCTAAAGGGTTGTGGCAGAAGATGTTGGACTTACGTATGCAGACGGGTGAGCCATACTTCATCTTCATTGATACGGCTAACAGGGATATGCCTGAGTGGTTAAAGGATAAAGGGTTACGTATTAACGGGTCTAACCTATGTACCGAAATCTTCCTACCCACCAGCGCTGAACGAACGGCTGTGTGTTGTTTGTCTAGTGTTAACTTGGAGTACTATGATGATTGGAAAAATAATGATCAGTTTATCCCGGATGTTATGGAAATGTTGGACAATGTTGTCGAGTACTTTATCACTAACGCTCCTAAGCATATTAGTCGTGCTGTACGGTCTGCTACTGCCGAGCGGTCTGTTGGATTAGGTTCGTTAGGCTTTCATGCCTACTTACAGAAGAACAACATGCCTATCGACGGGGTGATGGCTAAGTTAACAAACAAAGATATTTTCGCTCATATTAACAAGGAGTGTGCTCGTGCAGATAATATTCTCGTTCTTAAAAGAGGCGCTTGCCCGGATGCAAGTGAGTTTGGCATTCAGCGTCGCTTTAGTCATCATATGGCTATCGCTCCCAATGCTTCTTCCAGTCTTATTATGGGTAACACTTCGCCATCCGTGGAGCCGTATCGAGCAAATGTTTTTCGGCAGGATACCCTAAGTGGTGCATTTGTCTACCGTAATCGATTCTTGTCGGAGCGTCTTGCTGGACTTGGTATGGATGACGATGACACTTGGGCTTCTATTATTGCCAACGATGGTAGCGTTCAGCATTTGGACATACCAGAGGATGTGAAGGAAGTATTTAAGACAGCGATGGAGATTGACCAGCGATGGTTAGTCGAGTTGGCGGCAGATAGACAGAAGTATATCGACCAAGGACAGAGTGTTAATTTATTCTTCCAGCCTAACACAACCATTGCCTACTTACATGCTGTACACTTCATGGCGTGGAAGATGGGGCTAAAGAGTTTGTACTACCTCCGCTCTGATAAGGTGCGTAAGGCAGACAAGGTTGGTGCTCAGGTTAAACGTCAACGTATTGAGGAGACGATTAATATGACAGCTATCGTGAACGGGGAAACATGCCTAGCTTGCGAAGGTTAAGTTGGATAAGGTGGCTAGAGATAGTCACCTGTCTACACATTATTGCTAACACATGGAGACAATGGTAATGAAACCACAATTAACAGAAGAGAGAAACACATTCAAGCCGTTCAAATACCCTTGGGCATATGACGCTTGGTTACAACATGAGCAGAGCCACTGGCTACACACGGAAGTGCCTATGGGTGAGGACTTGAAGGACTACCAGAAGAAGTTAACCAAGTCGGAGAAAGACTTCCTAACCAAAATCCTACGCTTCTTTGTGCAGGGTGACTTAGACATTGGTGACGGGTACTACACCCACTACCTACCAGTGTTTAAACAGCCGGAAGTGCGGATGATGATGTCAGGTTTTGCTGGTCGTGAGGCGTTACATGTAGCTGCCTATGCCCACCTGATTGAGACGTTGGGGCTGCCTGAGAGCACCTACAACGAGTTTATGCAGTATGGTGAGATGGTAGAGAAGCATGAGTACTACCAGACGCTTGGTGACGCTCCTATGGCTGAGAAGATTGCCACTATCAGCGCCTTTGGTGAGGGTATGCAGTTGTTCTCGTCGTTCGTCATGTTGTTAAACTTTGCTAGACACGGTAAGCTGAAGGGGTTAGGGCAGATTATTGCTTGGTCAATCGTGGATGAGACACAACACGCTGAGGGTATGATTAAGGTCTACCGTGATTGGGTGAAACAGAACCCAGAAGAGAGCAGTAGTGACCGCATCAAGGAGATTGCTCAGGAGATGGTAGCGCTAGAGGATAAGTTTATTGACCTTGCCTTTGGTATGTTTGAGGTAGAGGGTTTACGTGCAGAGGATGTTAAAACTTACATCCGATACATTGCAGACCGCCGCCTGATCAGCATGGGTATGAAGGGTATATTTAAGGTGAAGAAGAATCCTCTGCCTTGGGTGGATGGGATGCTTGGTGTTAGCCACACTAACTTCTTTGAACAACGTGTAACAGATTATTCCAAAGGAGCCACTAACGGCACTTGGGATGACGTATGGGGTAAGGCAGCTTAATGGTAACAAGAAAGAAAACAACAGACGCTGACACTAAACCGCAACATGGGTTGAAGATGCGACTGGATGACATGTTAACAATCAGTCCTAAGACAGAGAAGCAGAAGGAGTTCTTTGATGCCTACCAACAGGGTCATTACTTCTGTGCGCTGTCTGGGGTAGCTGGTACGGGTAAGACCTACATTGCCTTCTACAAGGCGCTTGAGGAGGTTATGGACAAGTCTAACCCCTATGCTAAGCTTGTTATCATCCGCAGTAGTGTGCAGAGTAGGGAGATGGGTCACTTGCCGGGAGATGCCGAGGAGAAGATGAACCAGTTTACAGAGCCGTACAAGCAGATAGCGGCTGAGCTGTTCAAACGCAAGGACGCATGGGATAGGTTGGTCGAGCAAGGGTATGTGGAGTTCCTCTCTACCTCGTTTATTCGGGGTACGACGTTTAACAATGCTATTGTTATGCTGGATGAGAGTCAAAACTGTACAATGCATGAGCTGGATACCATCATCACCCGTATCGGTCACACGTCCAAGTTCTTCCTGTGCGGTGACTACAGGCAGGTTGACCTAAAGAAGAGAGATGACAAGAGTGGGTTACTGGAGTTCCTAACCATCCTACGGTCAATGAAGGAGTTTACAGAGATTGAGTTCTCCATCGCTGACATTGTTCGTAGTAGTTTGGTTAAGAATTACATCATCGCTAGAATTAAACACGAGGATAACAAATGATTGCTATAAACATGCGCCTAGGTATTGGGTTTGACATTGAGCATAACGACAACATATGCCATGTGGTAGGCGATGAGGAGGGTAGGTTTATCGCTGCCTATGAGGGGCTTATTATTAGAATCCCCTTCTTCTCTGTTTACATCGGTGAGTTTAGCGAGTTAGATGAGGAAGTGTTGGAAGTAGAAGACTAATGTATAAGCAATTTGATAAAGAACTATTCGCCAAGTACGACGAGATGGGTAGGAGTATTGTTAAAGACTTTGTTAAAACCAAAGAAGTCAGAGCAGTCGATAACCCAGATAAGTATGGGATTGACTTGTTGTTATACAAAAATGATAGGTTAGTAGGTTTAGCTGAAGTTGAGGTGCGTAACTCGTGGAAGGGTTTAACATTCCCTTACGAAGATTTAAACGTACCCCAACGTAAGAAGAAGCTGCTGGATAACAATATCTTAACTTACTTCTTTTCTATCAATGCAGACGGAACAGCAATGTTTTACTGTAAAGCTAAGGAAGTGTTAAACTCTGAACTTAAAGAGAGTGGTAACAAATACATAGCCTCTGGGGAACATTTTTATAAGGTTCCTGTTGATAAGTTGAAATATGTAGTGCTATAAAAAAAGCCCCTAGGCATCACTGCTTAGGGGCTTTTTAGTTTATTGAGAAGAAGCTTTAACTGCTTCTACCAATGACCTGTATCCAGCGGGGTTAACTTCAGGAGCTTGTACTCTTCCTGCTAACATGTCAGATATTAGTTTTTGTGTTTGTTTTGATCTCATGGCTTGTTGCATCTTATCTGCCGCAAAACCACTACCAGAAACTAAAGCGGCTGAGATAGGATCGACAAAAGCAGCACCAAGAGTACCACCAGCTACGATTTGATTCCGTTGTGGGTTAAATCGAGCTACAAATGATAACAAAGCATCTTTAGTACCACTGTTAGCAGTTTGTCTAATTGCCTTTTGCTCGTCTGAATTAAATAAAGCCATCCGTCTCTTGTTAGAAGCTAGGTTAATCAACCCACGTCTAATCAATTCACTTTCAGAAGCTTTTGGGTCTAATGCTTTTGCTTCAGCGACATCAAGAACATCCTCTAGTATTTGAGCACGAGATGCTACTTTCCATTTGTTACGAGCAGTAGACAATGTTTTTAATGCTTCACCAACATTTTGTTTACCTGTGATAACATCAGTAGGTTTCAAACCAGCCATAAAGTTATCTATTGAGTTAACAACATTACCAGCCAGCAACTTAGTAACAGGGTCTTTACTAAGTTTCATTTGGTTAGCTGCTTGCCGCATTTGATCTAACGTGTCAAACTTAACACGTTGTTGCCCAATCATCATTTTATACTGGTCTAACAAAGTAGCTACTGGCTTATGGTCAGGTAGCGCAGGATTAAAGTTAAATTCCTCTAAATCCTTACGAATTTTACTGACCATACCTAAAGCACTAAGAGGCTTAACAGTGATACCTGCGTTCTTTACCTCAGTATACGCTTCATTAGCTTGTTTTCGTACGTCTGCAATAGTAACAGGAGTGGGTAATGGTTGACCTGTTTTAATAGCTTTAGCAGTAGCACCACCAGCCATAACACCAGCAGCAATACCAGCAGCAATAGATAACACAGGGTTTTCTGTTGCCTGTGCTACATCTTCACTAACCATAGTAGCCACAGGAGCAGCTACACCAGCCGCTGCTGTCTGAGCACCTAGTTGTTGTGTTAACGGCGCTAAAGCCTGAGAACCTACCGCCTTAGCCAAAGAAGCCTCAGCGCCTACGCCTGTCATAGCCCCTACACCGCTTTGTACGGCTCTTTCTAACTGGTTCTGAGGCTCTGGTAACCCCGCACGAGTCATAAGCTGTTGTTGAGCCTCTGAGGGGAGTGGTAACTGATACTCTTTTTCCCTAATTGCAGTAGGGGTTAGAGATGGGTTACGAAGACCCATATTAACAAGAGTGGTAGTAGCATCGCTGACCATACCCGGAATAGCGGTAACACCAGATATAGCACCACGGGCGGTTAGACCAATCTGGCGACCTAACTCATCTAACATGCTAGTCTCTTCAGGCTGTTCAGTCGGTGTTGCTTCTTCGGGTTGGCTCATCATAGAAGAAGCAATTTCAGCTAACCGAGTTGCTGCTTCAGAATCTCCAGCCGCATCAGCATTACGCAGAGCAGTCATTACTTCTTCATATGTGTATTCCATTATTTACCTTTTCAAATACTTATTAACCAATGCGCTATCTTCGGCATTAGGAACAACTCTTTTAGCTTTTGCTTCAGCTGCCGCAGCATCTCTTTCATCTGGGTTAATACCATTAAGAGTATCCAGCCAGTTTTGGTAATGTTTTTTAATTTTTTCTATGTTAGCACGTAATTGGTCAGGAGATTGTTCTTGCTTTAAAGAAGCTACTGTACTTTGTAGGGCTATCAATTCTCGCTCTGATACTTGACCCAATGCACCGCCTGTAGGACTAGCATCACGCATAGCTTGAAGTTGGTCAAAGCCAAGGTTAGCTTGAATAGTCTCTAAGTTTGCCTCTAAGTCAACTGCTTCAGAACCAGCTAACTTTTTCATTACTACACCGCCCAGACCAGCAGTACTACCACCAACTTGAGAAAGAGCAGTGTCAATTGTGTTAATAATACCAGCAGCTTTGAAAGCATCTGCTTTATTCTTTTTCGTCTGAGCAGCCGCAGCATCCGAAACTTTTTTATCACCCTCGGCTATTTTTTGCTGTGCAATTTGAATATCAAGCTGTTTAGACATTAAATTCAAAGCAGCTAAAGCTGCTGGGTCTCCTTGATTAGCCCTTAAATCTAACTCTAATTTTCGAGTAGCCATTGCCTGTCGTTTAGCGGGGTCAGTGATGCCAGCTAAATCCATTTGCTTTTCAAAGGCAGACTTAGCTTCTGGTTTAGGCGCTTTACCTGCTAGTTCAGCCTTATTATATGCTCCCATAGCCGCAGTAAATTCCGATGATCCCGGTGTCAAACCTTCATCAATTAATTGTTGAGCGTATGGAGATATTTTTTCTTTTTCTTCTTTTGTATAACGAACTAAATCGTTAACGTTTTTTGTCTTTTTATATTTAGCTACGCTCTCAGCTGTAAAATCTTTCAGTAAAGATATACTATTATCTGTAGGTTTTAATTTAGATGCTGCCTCACTCGCTTGTAAAGCCTCAGCCGTTAAACCAACAGCTTCAAACTCTTGTGCTACAGCGTTTAAAAAAGCTGCTCTATCTTTTGTATCTACACCACGAGCTTTAACTCTTTCAAGAGCCTCTCGCTTTTTAATAGCCTTCTCTTCCCTAGGGTCTTTAACACCCGCAATCTTCTGCACCCCTTGCCCTAACATATTACCCATGTTACTACCCACGGTAGCTAAGAAAGCCTGTGGGGTAGTAGCTTGACCTAACTGTTGTTGGAAAAGCTGTTGTTGTTTCATCTGTTCAGCACGTGGATCATACCCGCCTGTTAACATGCTATAAATATCTGTAGCCATTATGTCTCCTTATACATCAAAGGGGTTGCGTTGTACCCCGAGGCTGTTTAACTGGTTTAACTGGGATGCGGTAACAACAGGTGCTGGATTATTATTACTGTTAGTACTTGGATTTATCTGGTTGTTCAGCCTATTCATACCCATATTCATCAAGTTATTACCAAAAGCAGCGCCAGCATAAGCAGAGCCGGGAATAAGTGGGTTAGATGGCGTAGTGGCCTGATACTGTAATTGATTACCCTGCAACCCTGTTAGCCCTGTCTGTTGACGTTGATACGCTTCCTGACCACCTGTAAGCATTGCTTGAGGAGTACGTAGAGCACCTTGACCGTATGTTTGAGCCGCTGCACCTAAGTTGCTGTAGACGTTACCCATACCAGTACCATAGATACCAGCTTGCACTGCACCTGCTTGAGCCTGTTGAGCACCTAGGTTACCACCTAGTGTAAGTTGACCCATACCGTATTGTTCTGGAGCTTGTCCCGCATTGAACAACCCCTGTGTATATTGCAGTTGGTTAGCTTGTTGTGTTTGACCAGCTTGTGTAGCATTAGCGGCAATCTGAGCGTCAGCCTGAGCACGAGCACGATCCCTTTGGAATTGCTCTTGGTTAACATAACCGCCTACACCTGCACCAGCGGCCTCAGAGGAAATACCCATTCCAATACGACCTCGACTGAGCTGTTGGTTACGTAGGGCTAAATCTTCTGCCGTGCGCTGAGGCTGTAACAACCCCTGCTGTTGTGTCATGTACGCTTTGGCGGCTGCTTCAGGAGTGGCTGTTAGACCACCTGCTGCTGTCTGTGCTGTGCCATACAAGCTCTTCTGATACGCTTGCATTTCAGGAGATAGGTTAAACCCTGCTGCACCTGTGTCCTTATCAAAGAAAGTACCGCCAGTAGCTGTTTTGATTGAGTATGGACGGAAATTAGCCATCTCAGACATCTTAGCGGTATCAGCTAACTGACTCTGAGCAATCTCTGTCTGTACGTTACCAATAGCATTGGCAGCTCGTTCTTGAGCTTGAGCTAGAGTGATTAGACCAGCATCATAGTCAGCAAACGCTTGGTCTGCTACTGATCGTTGGATGCCTGTGTCTTGACGTAGAAGCTGGCGTACTCGCTGTTCTTCTGCTAAACGTAAGGCATCTGATGCTGCTTGAGCGTCTGATGCCTTACCTGCTGCGCTACTTGTTAATAAACCACCTACTAAAGCGGGGGCAACGGTTGTAAGTAAACTCATTATACTGTCCTCTTCCACATTTTAACAACCACATAGGGCTGTACGTTGGTATTAACCCCACCAGTAGCTACAGTGGCTGTGCCTGTTGTTAATGAATCTGTTCCTGTCGCTGCTGTCACGGAGTGTGTGTGAGTTGATGTTGCAATGTCTTTACTACCACCAGTTTCTTCTAACGTGTTAAACAAAGCATCTGTAGCATCTTGACCCACAATAACCTTACCAACACCAAACTCTACCCATGTACCAAAGCCCAACAAAGTAGCTGGGTTAGTGCCTAAGGTAGAAATATACAAAGCACCTACTGGGTAAATAACCTGAGCGACAAGCCCGGCATACGCAGAGGTGTTTTGGAAGGCCGCATTAACAAAAGCTGTTGTAGCTATTTGTGTTGTCTGTGTACCTACTGTAGCTGTCGGTGCTAGTGGAACCCCTGTAAAGTTAGGGCTAATTGCGTTTGACTTACTGTTAACTGCTGTTTGAATAGCGTTGAACTCATCGTCAAATTCCGTACCCTTGATGATCTTATCTGGATCACTAGGAAGGAGGGCATCCTTCGCAGCAAAGTTTGTAGCCTTAGTATATTGAGCCATTTATTCTGTCCTTCCGCCTTTAATGAAAACATCTATTTTTTGTACTGAGAGTTCTGCGTTGTTAACATCAGATTCAAAGCCAATTTGAATAGTAGAGCCGTAACCTCCCACGCTACTCCTAATCTTTTCTAACACAATGCCTTTTGAAAACTCACTATAATCTGTAACAGTAAAAGAAGTTTCCCATGTGCTTGTTACATCTGTCCACGCTGAGCCACTCCACTGATAAACATTGTTGTCATCTGTTGTCATGTAGGCATCCCCTGTATTAGGAGCACCGGGTAGCGAAGCGTAGTTAGCAACCACACCTTTAAACTCTGAGTAAGTAACAAACTTGTCTACGTTATACTCAAAGATTTCTCCAGCTTTCAACACAAAAGGATATGAACGATAAGCTCCAGAGTAATCCGTTGCTACTTTAATAGTAAACTGTTGGTTAGCTCCTCCTAGGATAGTAGCGCTAATCTTCTTTATAATCTTGTTAGTAGTAGGTGAACCAAAGTCAAAGTAGTGAGAGTAGTAACGAACCCTATAAGAAGCCGTATTATCTGTGTAACCTATGTACTTCCCAATGCCGTTAACCTTACCAATTAACACATCCCTGTTGCGTAAGCGTAGGAAAGAATCAGCCTCGTATTGGTTCCAAATAGTAACACGAGACGCTCCGTTCTCTAATGCACTACGCATGTCTAAACAAAAGACAGTCTTAATAGAAGGGAAAGATAGCAGGTAGAAAGCATTGATCTCAGAGTAAACACTAGATATATTGTCTAGGTTACCCGCCAAAGAAGCCTCTGTGTTAAGATCATCTAACAAATCATCTCGGACATTAACTGTCAAATCTCGCATAGGCAAGCTCTTCTCTTGGAGGAGGCGACCTAAGCTACGAACACCAGTGTCAGAGAGGAAGATTAAGTCAGTACCTGTATTCTGTACACTCTTGTGAGCCACACAACCGACACCAACAATAATATCCTGTAAAGCAAAGTCGATGGATATTGGGTTATCAGCACCTGAGTAGATGACAATATGATGGCGACAGAAGATGATTAAGAAGTTATTATGTGCCGCTATGGATATGATGTCATCAGTGTTATCAGGTAGCACCGAGGCAATGTTTAAGGAGCCGCTAGAGCCTCCATTGAAGGCAGGGAAAGCAGTATCTACAATGTCAGTAGACCAGTAGACAGCATTCTTAGTAAACGACCAGTAGCGACCCCAAGCCGCTATAACACCATTAGGATACGCTGTACCAAAGTTTTGAGTAACGCCTGTGTATGTTGTTATTGTTTTAACTACAGGAGTTGCTACTGAGCTGTAGATAAGAGGCTCTTGGCCTTCTTGCACCAATATAGAAGTGTCGTTTAAGTTAGCACCACTCCAGTTGTCACTTGTAATTGTGTATGCTGCTGGAGTAACATCTGTCAGAACCTCACCAACACCACCAGTAAAAACCTTGTTGTTACCCGCAGAGAGGATGTCTAAGCTATCGTCAGCATTAACATGCTCCAACATAAACTTAATAGGTTCTCCGCTAAGTTGGGCAGAGCCTGTGGTGGTTTGCATTGTCCACCCCTTACGTGCCCCTAGACGCCCATACTTATCAATAATAACATTGTCAGCTACTTCCGCAAAGTTGGGAGATAAGGTAACACCACTCTCTTGGGTGTTTAAACCGAAGAAACCGGGTGTTACAATGGAAAGAGCTTCAAGTTGTTTCATACTGTATACCACACCACTTCTTCAGGGTGACGATTAGCGTCCATAGCAATCTCGTCAGCCAAGGCTATCTCAGCAGACTTATAGGCATTGATACTCTGTTGTCCACCATCCTCACCACGCTCCTCTAAGGCCATCGCAGTGGCTAACAGGATAATAGGTCGTGTAGGGATATAGATACGATCTGAGTCATTAACTAACACTTGGTTACGCAAGACCACGTTAAAACGGGTGACATACACACCATCAGGGATCGGGTAGACATCAACTAAGGTGTCCCCATCATCACTGACGCCGTTAAAGGTGTAATACTGAGGAGAACCTGTAGGTGGGTTCTCTAGCATATAAGCCTTGTTAAACCAGCTAGAAGTTTGATACTGTAGCTCATTCCTAGAGGTAGCATCCCAAGCATCTAACACTTCAAAGTTATTACTACTACCTTGAATCTCGTAGTTAAAAGCCCCTGCTGTTGTGTTACCTGAAAGTGTCTGACGTAAGCCACCCCACTTCCAAGCTACCTCAGCCTGACTTTTAGCCTCGTTAACAAAGTCACCAATCAGACGAGCATAACTGTTTGAGTTACCTTCACCCTGTACTGTGTCAACCGTGCTTTCTCGCAGTCGCCGTAAAACACTATTTACTGCTTCAACATATGTCATTATGTATTCCTTTTGTAGTTATTATACCACACTTTTTATCTTTTGTCAAGGGTTAAACTACCGCACCACCATAATAACCACCGTTTGAAGGATCAACATCTATTGTTCCCGGGCCACCTCGGGCTATTAAATTATTGATACCTACCATACGCATTTCTCTTTCAGCCTTGGTTTCATTCTCTAAAAAAGCAATCTGCGCAGGTGTTAACCCAGTACCATAACCATCACCACCACCTCCACCCATTACAGCGTTATATTGAGCTTGTTGTTGTTGTTGTGCCGCCTGTGCCTGAGCAGCATACTGAGCTTCCAAGTCTGAACGCAGTTGAGACAAATCAGTCCGTGGAGCAGATAAGTACCCTTGGTTAATATCACGCACACCTTGAACAGAACTAAACAAACTAGAGATGTCTGAGGGTACTGGTGACTGGAAACCTGTGCTCATCATACCCGGTGTATCTACACCTTGGACAGGTTGAGGACGTAAGGTTGGGACAACACCGGGAGACGCTTGTGTCATGGGTTGTTGTGAATAAAAATTAATAGGTGCTTTACCCTGTATCCCTAAGTAATCATTTACAGCGTTATTAGCAACACTGGGGGCAGTTCCCATAGATTGCGTGAACAAACTGGCTACTTGGTTTGGTGTTAACCCTAGCTCTTGTCTCCGTGCGTCTATTAATCCTGATACATCTTCACCAGCAGCTATACGCCGTTGCATGTCTTCAAAGTAAAGTGCGGATGCATCTAGCTGTTCAGGTGTAAACTGAGTCCCTTGGTTAGTTAACATAGTTCCCGTAGTAGCTGACCCCATGTTATTAACAACATCTTGGAAACCAACTTCGCCAAACCTCTGCTGATTAATTAGATTTTGCTCTTCAACAGTAGGCGCATAATTAGCAACAAACTGAGTAAGAGGGTTTGTAGCGTCAGTTTGTGCCGCATAAGCAGCTGTTGCACCGGGGTCTAATTCTAGTACTTGATCAACTTGCTCAAATGGAATGTTGTTTTGCCGTGCGTAGTTAAGCAGTATCTCTCTAACATCAGTACCTTCAGGGGTTAACCGTTGAGCTTCTGCAATAATTTCTTCTCTAGTAGCCATATTATTCTCCGTCAAAAGCTAAAACAGCTTGTTCTTTTCTTAAATCAAAAGAAGCCATGGCATTCATTAAAGAACCAGCTTCTGTTAAAATTTGGAGTGAATCTCCGCTTTGCATTACCATGCTATCGCTAAACTGTATATAGTTGTTAGCAGTTAATACATATCCAGTTATAATGTAAATCTTATGGGTAATGTCGTGAGCGTGTTGCCAATAAATACTAACAGTTTTATTGTTACCCTGTCGGTTACTAACAAAAAGCGTACTAACCTCAGCTTTATAACCAGCAGGAACTTTGAACAACTCTGTTAACGTATCGGGTTGTATTACTTTACCTACTGAATGTCTCATTTCTTCTTCTTCTTATTCTGTTTTGAACGCCCATTACGTTCTGGTAATTTTCTATTCATAGTTGACCTTTCGTTACAATAAGCCAGATTATACCAGCTATAATGACTACCCCTGTTACAACAGAAGCGATAATTAAGAATCCATTAATCCAAGCCCACATCAACTCTTTACGTTTCATCTGGGCTAAAACAATCTCTCTAGCCTCAGCATTACGTTTACGCTTGGCCTCAGCTTGAAACTTTAACCAATCATCCCACAAGCCCGGTCTGCCTTGGTAGATGAACATCTCTTGTAGGTCTTTTTCATTTTGCTTAATCTGTTCGAGAGCAAAGAAAGCCTCAGAGTCTGATCCCGACTGACTAGCTTTCTGGACTAACTTACTCTTGTTATCAAAGAACTTAAAGATGTGCTGACCAGCTGCCATAATGTCACCACCGTTGGCTATGGTTTCTTTAATCACACCAAAGGCAGCATTGGCTATCGCTAGTTCAGCAAGCATGTTATTTCCTATATTCTGCAATCATAAACGAGAAAGCGGTAACAACACCAGCAATCCAAAGTAAGGGTTTAGCCGCCCTAGCAATCCATTCTAAAACTGTAAAAGCCCCTTCGGCGGCAGAGAAGGCTTTAACCACATTCTCTGTCTCCTCATTTAGCTTATCCACCTTAGTCTCGACTGCCAGTAACCTTTCATATATTTCTTTATGGGTTACTTCTGCCATGATTATTCAGGCTTTTCAGGCCACGTGATGTCGTTAGGAAAGCCCGCCTGTGCGCTTACGTCACGCAAGGCTTGTCGGTAGGTTGCCCATTCAGTTGCCACCCCTGTGCCACCCTCAAAGGCTTTGATAGCCATCCAGTCGCATGAGGCGATTAAGCCATCACGGGTAGCACGGGCGGCATTAGCGGCCTCTGCATCCTTAGTGGCTGTGTACGCTTGTTCCTGCTCTGCCTTGGTGACAGTCACACCCTCGTCATTAACATAGTCAGCGAACATATCACGCTCGACATACGCTTCCACCCAGTTGCCATTGGCATCCTGAGTAACACCATTACGACTGACCACCTTGTACTCACCAGAAGCCGCTGGAGCAGGAGCCGCCAACACTGGGTCAATTCCTAAGAATTCACAGATGTCAGCAGTCCATACCCGAGGCAGGGATGTGTTGGGCATTGAGCGGCGAATCTCGCCTTGAGTTTTTACAGCACCACTGGTGCGATTACGATATTCAGACATGATATTGATCCTTTAAAAGTCTGTTGAGGGTTAGGCAATTGCCAAGAAGATGTAGCTACCACCACTAGCATTCAAAGCCGCTGGCGCTGATGATGTAACTGTAAATCCAGATGCTAGTGGGTCAATGTAATCTGTGTTAGTAACTTGAGCCGCTGTGCTGTTCAAGAGCAGGTATGGGTCATTGCCACTTACGATCCCCCTAGCTGAGTCCCACACGTACCAATCACCAGATGCATCAGTTCGCTTGATTAATATAAACCTTGCACCTGCGCTGAAGCCACAGTCTACATTTACGTTACTACCAGTTCCGCTGTAGCTTCCCACTTTACTTACACCGGGTAGGCTGGAAAAGAGGTAGGCGATGTAGGTATGGGTACTCTGGTTCAAATCGCTGTTTGTCCCAACCGTAAACACCGATGCAGTAGGAGACGTATTGTTCCAATAACTAATATGAGCATCTAGTGCCGCCGTGGTATTCAACACCATCATTGCCGTATTACCCATTCCAGACGCATACACCTTCCAATCAGCGGCGTTGCTCCGTTTTTTAACAATCATCAACTCAGGCGCAACACCTAAGTTATGCACCTCAGTATGAGCAACACCCGTCCCCGTATAAGCCACCACATCAAAGAAGCCGGGGGCACGTTTGAACATCCAAGAGTAGTATGCTGAGTCTCTTGCTGAAGAGTCCCAGCCATTCATATATCCAAACTGCGCTGCTGAGTTAGCACTTTCTGCCGCTGTACCGGTTGCATTAAGAGTTTCCCCTTGTGTCAGCCTTTGTGCAAAAGTTGTAGCATCGGATACTGTGGTGTGCTTTCTAATTGCCATGTCTACTGGAAAACCTGATATAAAACCCGGTATATCAACACTATTTCCATTATCAACAGAAAAAACCTCAGTCCCAGACTCAGGAGTCTTCATCGGGCGGCGGATGGCTATGTAGATGTAGGTTCCACCAGAAGCGTTAATAGTAGACGAAGACTCAGTTATCTTGAAACCTGTGGCTGTGGGGTGCGTAAAATTAACGGCGGATCCTTCTGCTACGCTTACATCGGCAAATAAATAAGCATCATTACCGCCATTAGGCATTCCTCGCATGGTGTCCAGTAAAAGCCAATTAGATGTTGAATCTGAACGCTTAACTAAAAGATATTGGATCTCATAACCTAAATTAATTTCAGGCCCGTTAGTACTCCCATTACCTGTATAACTCCCACAGCTAATAACATTCTGCTCGCCATCGTCGCCAAAGCCTCCTGCATCGTGTGCGAAGACGTATGCTACGTAGGTTCCACCAGAGGCGTTGACTTGAGAGCTATTACCTAAAGTAATTACTGAGTCAGTTGGATTAACATTTCCCTGTCCATCTACAGCTACAAAAAATACCGCATTAACTTCAGCATCTGTAAGATTAAGACGTAAGAATTTTTCTGCTGTTAAACTTCTATGCCAAGCAGTCCAATTAGATGTGGTATCAGTTCTTTTGATTATGACGCAACCCGGAGTAGAACCTAGATTATGGCTAATAGTTTTACCTGAAATGCCATCACCCGTCCACGTCACCACATCAAAGAACTTTGGAGCCTTGCGGAATGTCCATGAGGCGTAGGTGTAGCTTGAATTATTAGTTCCAAAAGAACTTTCAACAGTAAACCCGTTTGAATTAAATGAAGAAACTTCTGATAAGCCCGACGCCGCTTCAGCGCCGGATGAGTTAGAAGATAAGGTATTAAATGGCGTTCTTGCACTATCAACAAGCCGATGATCTATAGCACCCCTAGACTTAATCCAAACTAACCCACCCTCACCATCAAGGTCAATCCCGTTGTTGATCGTCTGTGTTGAACTGTTGCCAGTATAAAGGTAGGTGCTGAAGACATCTTCAACATACTCACCCCCACCACCAACACCAGCGGCGGCTTGAACTACGTCACGTACTGCCATTACGCCATCCCCAATCCAAGGACAAAGCCTCTCCAAGTTGTGCCGCCGTCTGATGTAAAGAAGGCTAGTGTGTCAACACCAGCGGCTGTCAGTTCGGGAGCCGTTGCCGCCGCCCATGTGACCCCTGAGAAGTACGACAGACCCGCAGAGCCACCATTGGTCACCTCAAGCACAAATGCGCTCACAGAGCCGCTAGAGGCCACGTTGCTGACTGTTAGCGTTTGAGCGCCTGACAAGGTGTAGGTAAAGTAGTTGCCAGCAGACAGATCGATGTCGTTAGCGCCCATTGCCACCTTGGTTTCTTTAACACCCGTCAGCGTAGGGGTTGTTGTAGGGGCTACGCCTGTTAACGTATTATCAGCAAAGGTAATAGTCTTATTGGTTAGCGTATTAGTAGACGTAGCGGTAAGGTAATCACCAGCGTCAATTAAATAGGGGACAGATGTCCACGCAGTAACACCATCACCAATCTTAATCTTACTTGTGTCAGTCTCAGCACCCATCTCACCTAAAGCAAGGATTGGGTTGGCTGTAGTCCAGTTAGAAGCGGTGTCCCGACGAATTTGAATTATGCTAGCCATTAAGCTGTACCTCCGTTAATTACTTGAGAAATTGTATAAACACTATTAGAAAAACCACCAT
>Ga0209504_1000430_pt1 | contig 37165 bp, 31 predicted proteins | sample COGITO_mtgs_1005_FD_184791 | JGI IMG/M metagenome (GOLD analysis project Ga0209504, IMG submission 184791) | Pelagic marine microbial communities from North Sea - COGITO_mtgs_100511 (SPAdes) (version 2) | ecosystem: Environmental > Aquatic > Marine > Epipelagic ...
CTGCCCTGGCTGGAACTGAGCGTCACCCTCGGCATTTCCCTGGTGCTGTGTTTGCTGACTGCGCTGCGCTTGCGCGGGCCCTGGCCGGTGACTGAGCAGGAATATGCGGTGCAGCTGGGTTGCGACCTGATTATCCACAGCCTGTTGCTGTACTACTCGGGTGGCTCGACCAACCCCTTCGTTTCCTATTACCTGGTGCCGCTGACCATTGCTGCGGCGATCCTGCCTTGGCTCTACACCATCACCCTGTCGGGGCTGGCGTTGGGCGGTTACACCTTTTTGTTGATCTGGTCGCACCCGCTGGATTTACCGCAGGGGCCGCGCGAAAGCCTGCTGATTTACGGTATGTGGCTGAGCTTTGCCTTGGCTGCCGGTTTGATCACCTTCTTCGTCGCGAAAATGGCCGAAGAGCTGCGTCACCAAGAAGAGCTGCGCGCCGAGCGCCGTGAAGAAGGCCTGCGTGACCAACAGCTGCTTGCCGTCGCAACCCAGGCTGCCGGCGCCGCCCACGAATTGGGCACACCGCTGGCGACCATGAGTGTGCTGATCAAGGAGCTGCGCCGCGAGCACCAAGAACCGACCCTGCAAGAGGATCTGGCGGTGCTGCAGGAGCAGGTCAAGTTATGCAAGGAAACCCTGCAGCATCTGGTGCGCGCCGCCGAGGCGGATCGGCGTCAGGCGGTGGTCGAGCTGTCGTCGGTGGAGTGGCTGGAGGCTGCGCTCAATCGCTGGCACCTGATGCGCCCGGAAGCCAGTTACCGCTATCAATGCTTAGGGCGAGGTGCGCCGCCACGGATGATGCCGCCAGCTGACCTGACTCAGGCGCTGCTCAACCTGCTCAACAACGCTGCTGATGCCTGCCCGGACAAACTGGACATTCGCCTGGACTGGGATCACCAATGGCTGCGCCTGAGCATTCGGGATTTTGGCGACGGCGTGCCGCTGGCAATTGCCGAGCAGCTGGGGCGACCGTTCTTTACCACCAAGGGTAAAGGCTTTGGTCTGGGCTTGTTCCTCAGCCAGGCCAGCGTCACCCGTGCCGGCGGCACCGTTAAACTGTATAACCACGAAGAAGGCGGCACGCTCACTGAGCTGAAGTTGCCGCGCGCCTATGGCCGAGCTTAAGGAAATACCCGAATGAGCGATGAAGTGCTGTTCGAAGGCGAAGAACAACCGCACCTGCTGCTGGTCGATGACGACCCCACGTTTACCCGCGTCATGGCACGCGCCATGAGCCGCCGAGGCTTGCGAGTTTCCACTGCCGGTTCGGCGGACGAGGGTTTGGCCATTGCCGAGCAAGACATGCCGGATTACGCCGTGCTGGATCTGAAAATGGAAGGTGACTCAGGCCTGGTGCTGCTGCCCAAGTTGCTGGAGTTGGACGCCGAGATGCGCGTGGTGATCCTTACCGGTTATTCGAGCATTGCCACCGCCGTGGAGGCGATCAAGCGCGGTGCCTGCAATTACCTGTGCAAGCCGGCCGATGCCGACGATGTGCTGGCCGCACTGCTGACTCAGCATGCCGACTTGGACACCCTGGTGCCGGAAAACCCGATGTCGGTGGACCGTCTGCAGTGGGAGCATATTCAACGCGTACTCAGCGAGCATGAAGGCAATATCTCCGCCACGGCGCGCGCCCTGGGCATGCACCGGCGCACCTTACAGCGCAAGTTGCAGAAGCGTCCGGTTCGGCGCTAAGCATCCGCTTGCGCTCTGCGTCGCGTCGGCCCTGCTGGGTTAAGGGCAGGCTCTAAAGATTGCTTTTATGGTCTGTCATCCATGGCAGCCACGCTGCGGGCCGCCGCTGTGCGACGTTAAAAATCATTTCCGGCATTTTTTCCCGCATGAAAGGTTGCTGAAAGCTTTTCGCGGGGCGGCCTTGCTATCATTAGCGCCCTATCTAAGTAGTTGCCAGGGGCTGTCATGCTCGCCGTTGTTCAGCAAACCATCAGCGTTACGGCCCCTGTATTTTCCATGCTGTTTCTCGGCGTGGCCCTCAAACGTTTCGGGCTGATTGATACGGGGTTTATCAACACCGCGTCGACGCTGGTATTTCGCGGCACACTGCCGACCCTGCTGTTTCTGGGGATCATCAAGGCCGATCTAAGTACCGCCTTACAGCCGGCGCTGCTGTTGTATTTTGTCCTGGCCACGCTGGGCTGCTTTTTGCTGGCCTGGGGCTGGTCGGTTTTACGCTGCCCTGAGGCGGATCGCGGTATCTACACCCAAGGCGCTTTTCGCGGCAATAACGGCATTGTCGGCTTAGCCTTGGCGACCAGCATGTACGGCGACTACGGGCTCTCGGTGGGGGCGGTGCTCGGCGGTGTGGTGATCCTCAGTTACAACGTGCTGTCGGCCATCATCCTGGCTATGTACAGCCCGCAGGCCAAGACCGATGTCTGGAGCCTGAGCAAAAGCATTGCTACTAATCCCTTGATCGTCGGTGTGTTATTGGCGATTCCGTTTGCCGCGTGGCAAATCCCACTGCCGGCTTGGCTGCTGACCTCCGGCGGTTACTTTGCGCAGATGAGCCTGCCGCTCGCGTTGATTTGCATTGGCGCCACGTTAACCCTGGACTCTTTGCGCCAAGGCAGCGGCGTGGCCGTCAGTTCCAGCCTGATGAAAGTGTTCTGGTTGCCGTTGCTGGCCACGCTAGGCGCCGGGTTGTGCGGTTTTCGCGGTGCTGATCTGGGCATTCTGTTTCTTTATTTTGTCAGCCCAACAGCGGCGGCCAGCTTTGTCATGGCCAAGGCGGTCGGCGGTAACGCTCAGTTGGCGGCCGCGATTATTGTGATCACCACCTTGGCATCGGTGGTCAGCACCAACCTCGGGTTGTTGGTCCTGCAGTGGGTCGGCTGGATCTAAGTAAAAGAGCGAGCGGGGAGTCGGCGGTTATGGCTCCAGGCAATACGCAACCGGGTTAAATGTGAGCCACTCTGAAACTTCAGAGGGCCGTCACCGGCTGCGATTGTCAGGGGGTGTACAAGTCGCTACCCTGCGCGCCTTCGCGCCTATTTAAAGGACTAAATCATGCGCAGCCTGTTGTCGCTCTTGTGCCTGGCGCTGCCTGCATCGATGGCCCTGGCCGAGCCCACGGCCAGCCTGGAAGGCCCTACCTCGGGTTGGCGTTATTCCGGGCTGCTCGACCGCACCGAGAATGCTCGCGTCGCTTACCCGACGCCGCCGATTGACCGTGGTGCGCAACGCAACCGCAGCATGATCGAAGGCAAACTCACGGGTACCCAAGGTTTGCGCCAGCCCCATAAGCTGGCAGTCAACGGCAACCCGCTGCCCCTCTATACCGACGCCGAAGGGCGCTTTGCCCGCCCGTATAACTTCGCTGCCGGCTCTAATAGCGTTGAGCTACGTGCCAATGGTCAGCCGCTGCGGCGCATCCAGTTTTATGAAGCCAACACGCTGAAAACCCCGGCCCGGGTGCGCATCGTGCTCGGCTGGGATGACCCACAGGCCGAGCTCGACTTGCACGTGGTCACCCCTGATGGCCAGCATGCTTTCTGGGCCGACCCGGTGATGAGCAATGGCGGCGGCCTGGATGTCGACAGCGTGGATGGCCCCGGCCCGGAAATGTTCACCATGACTGCGCCGCTGCATGGCACCTACCTGATTTACGTGAATTACTGGGGCAACCTGAACAGTCAGGGCTACAACTTCCAAGCCGGCAGCAACCTCAACGAGGTGATTACCTCGCAGATCAGCCTGGTGTTCAACGAGAACACCGTCAATGAAAAGCGCGAGACGTTTGTGGTGCCGCTGCGCACCATTGGTGATCTGCTGCTGATCAAGTCTTTCAACTATTGAATGTTCCCTGTGCGGGGATGAACCGGGGTTTGTAGACATGAGCGAAAACACCACACCTGCTGCTGCCGGCGCAGACGTACCGGTTCTCCGGCGCTTGCCTCCGTTACTGCTTGCCCTGGCCGTGGTGTTGCCCGTGGCGGCGGCTGGGGTTTTCGGTTGGTTGTGGCAGGGTCAGCAGGCGACTCGCCAATTGGCTGAGGCGAACCTGCTCGGCTTGGACCTGGCGCGCCCGGATGTACTGATTGAAAGCGCCTCGCTCAGTCGGTTGCCCAAGGATCTGCTGGCCGTGCCTTTGTTGCGCGACACCCTCACCGAGGACTTGGTGTTCTATTACGAGACCAATGCCGACCGCTTAGGCCTGACGGGCAGTCTGCGGCGCATCATCTATGAGCACGACTTGCAGTTGCGCGACAACCTGCTCGATGAGTTACTTGATCAGCCGGCCGAGGTGGCCTTGTGGCGTGATGCTGGCGGGCGACTCAAGCACTTCTTGGTGATAATTGAGCGTGGCGGTTTGGCCAAGGCATTAGAGCCGTTGGCCAAAGTGGCGCTGGACGATAGCCAGTTGAGCCAGGCAGGCGAATTTATTGTCGATGGCAGCGCGGTCCCTTTCTACCGCTTGCGCTACAACAACGACCGCTCGCTGGTCTTCGCCTCCCATGGCGATCAGCTGTTACTGCTGTCCAGCGCCGATATGTTGTTCGCTGCAGAGCCCGAGCCCGAGTCTGAGCTGGCGTCTAGCGCAGCGGCCGCTATGAGTGCGGACGCTGTGGCACCGGGTCCGGATGAGACCGAGGTTGCCGCTCCAGTGCCCAGTGAGCCGTTATTGGCGAAGGTTTCGACCGACACGCTTGAAGCCCTGCTTACCGGCCTGCACCCTTTTCCTGAGCGCTTCGGCCTGGACGCCCGCGCCTCACTGAGCCAGCGCGTCAGCCTCAGTTCGGATTTTCTTGGCCTTGGTTATCAGCGTTTTATTCCGGCCTTTGCAGGTTTACGTTTCGAGATGGACGAGCAGGGCTGGCATAGCTTCCTGGCCTTGAATGAGGTTGAGGATCAGGCCGCGTTCGACTTCAGCCCGGTATGGCGCGCCATGCCTATGGGGGCCAGCGCCTGCGTCGCCCTGCCAGTGGCCGCGGCTGTGCCCGAGCGGTTGTTAAACAAGGTGGGGACTGAAGCCAAGGTCGCCGCCGAGCTGGGCAGCCAGCTCAGCGGTACGGCTGGCCTGTGCTGGTACGCCGATTCGCGGCTGCACTCGCCGTTACTGGTCGGAACACTCAAGGGCGAAGCCAGTGCGCAGACCGATGCCGAATTGGGCGCGTTATTCGGCAGCCTGATCGGTGCTTGGGAGGCTAATGCCGACGGCGGGGTCTTCCCGGTCGAAAGCAGTGAGCGGGGCACCGTGCATCAGTGGCAGCGCGACGTGGGCTCCAACTTCGGCCAGTACCCAGCCAGCCAAGCCGCTCAGCCCGATGCGCTGGCCGCCCGTGGCTATTTTCGCGTCAGCTTGGCGCGACACGGTTCGACCCTGCTGTTCTCGCTGGATGACCGCCTGGTATCCAAAGCCCTGAGTACGTTGGATAAGCGCTTCCCGCCGCTGGCCGACGTGCTGCCCAAGGATGCGTTGGTGCCGGCCTACCTCGCGCCGCAGAGTTTGGCCGCGCTGCTAGAGCGCGAGACCCTAGAGAGCCTGCCGGAAGACATGGAGCCGGTGTTTCGCAACGCCGCGCAAAACAACTTACTGCCCAAGCTGCGGGCGCTTTCCGAGCATGGCAAGTACGCCCTGACCCTGCCGGCTGGCAGCGAGCCGGATAGCGCCTGGCAGTGGCTACCGCTGCAGTGGCGCGCCCTGTGAAAGCACGCTATTTCCCCTTGCTCGCCGGCTTGCTGCTGTGCAGTCAGGTGTTGCTGGCTCAGACCGCTCCGGCGCTGGATGCGCAGCAGTCTCAGGTGTTTCGCGCCTGGTTTGTGCGTATCGCCCAGGAGCAGTTGCGCCAAGGTCCTAGCCCACGGTGGCAGCAACAGGATTGTGCGAGCCTGGTGCGCTTTGCCGCCAACGAGGCGCTCAAGGTGCACGACGCCAAGTGGCTGCGCGCCAACGGCCTGTCCAATCGCTATTTACCGCCGGAGCTGGAGCTGAGCGCTGCCCAGCGCCAGCTCGCCCAGCAGTGGCAGCAGGGCGGCGGGCAGAACGGCCCTTACGTCAACGCGATCAAGCTGATCCAGTTCAACAGTCAGTTTGTTGGACGTGATCTCAATCAGGCGCGTCCCGGCGACCTGATGTTCTTTGATCAGGGTGACGACCAGCACCTGATGATCTGGATGGGCCGTCACATTGCCTATCACACCGGTACCAGCACCCAAACAGACAACGGCATGCGCTCAGTGAGCCTGCAACAACTCATGACATGGAAGGACACCCGATGGATACCCGACGCATCCAACCCCAACTTTATCGGCGTCTATCGGCTGCACTTTCTCAGTCGATGAAGGCGCGCGCTAGCTGCATCGTGCTGCTGCTCAGCCTGCTACCTCTGGGTGTCAGCCAGGCCGACGACAGCGTGGAGCCGAGCGGCTATGCGCCGGTGGCCGGGCAGTCGTTTTTTCTGCTTGCTGATGCCAGTTTTGCCAGCGACGAAGTGGCTCAGGTGCGCCTGGAGGCGCCGGGGCGCGACTATCGACGTTACATGATGGAACCCTACGGCGGGGTCGATATGCGTGTGTACCGCATCGACCAGCCGTTGGACTTTCTCAAGCGGCAGAAGAATTTGCACCGGGTAATGGCTGAAGGCGAGTTCAAGGGCGAGGGGCTGTCCAATACCCTGAGTTACCTGTGGGATAGCTGGTACCGCAAGTCGCGTCGGGTGATGCAGCGCGCCTTTTCCTATGAGTCGCGCAAGCAGGTTACCGAGGAAGCGCCGGAGCTGAAAATGGGCGACGCGATCAGGGCGCCGACCCCATTCGAGGCGCAGCCGCAGTTTGCGCCGATCAAAGGGTTGCCGCTCATTGCTCAGTTCCGCTACCCGCTGTGGGATGCCAAGCCGATTCAGCCGCCTGAGGGCGTCGAGCTGGCCGGCTCATCCAGCTCCTTTATCAGCGTCAACCCGGGCAACGTGTATATCCCCCTAGGCAAGCTCAAGCCGGGGCTGTATCTGGTTGAAGCGTTGGTGGGTAAGTACCGTGCGACCACCGTGGTATTCGTTTCCAACACCGTGGCGGTGAGCAAGATCGCCGGCAACCAACTGCTGGTCTGGACTGCGCACAAACAGCAAGGCGGCGCGGTGGCGGGGGCCAAGGTGCTGTGGAGTGACGGTTTGGGTGTGATGAGCAGTGGCAGCACCGATGAACAGGGCCTGCTGCGCCTGACGCACGCCAGCCCGGAGCGCTCTTACGTGCTCGGTGAAGACAGCGAAGGCGGTGTATTCGTCTCCGAGAATTTTTATTACGACAGCGAAATCTACGACACCAAGCTTTACGCTTTTACCGACCGCCCGTTGTATCGCCCCGGCGACTGGGTGGAAGTAAAAATAGTCGGTCGTGAGTTCAAGAATGCCCGCGATTCGGTGGTCGCACAGACCGCCGCGCTTAAACTCAGCGTGCTGGATGCCACGGGTACGGTATTGCAAAACCTCGACCTGACCCTCGACAGCCTGGCGGGAACCCAGGGCCGTTTCCAGTTGCCTGAAAACGCCGTGGCCGGTGGCTACGAACTGCGTTTCAGCTACCGCGACCAGCTCTACAGCAGCGCCTTTCGCGTTGCGGACTACATCAAGCCGCACTTCGAAATCGCCCTTGATCTGAACAAGGCGGATTTCCGTACCGGCGAGAAGGTCAGCGGCAGGCTGGTGTTGCTCTACCCGGACGGCAAACCGGTGAAAAATGCCCGCCTACAGTTGAGCCTACGTGCCCAGCAGCTGTCGATGATCGACAACGAGTTGCAGTATCTCGGTCAATTCCCCGTAGAACTCAGCAGTGCCGAGCTGACCACCGATGGCCAGGGGCGTGCCGAACTCGACCTGCCGGCGGCGGACAAGCCAAGCCGTTACCTGCTTACGGTATTTGCCAGCGACGGTGCTGCTTATAGGGTCAAGGTCAGCAAGGAAATCCTTATTGAGCGCGGCGCTGCACGTTATCGTTTGGAGGCGCCAACGCGCTTCAGCACGGCGGGCGATGCGGTGTCGTTCACCTACAGCAGCGAGCAAGCGACTGAACTCAAACCGGCCCGCTATGAGTGGGTGCGTCTGGAAGACCAGAGCCAGCAGAGCGCCAGCCTGGACGACGACGCAGCAGGTTTCAGCCTCAATTTCGAACGCCCCGGTACTTACAGCATCACGCTTAAGGACAAGCATGGCCTGATCCTTGGGGCCACCGGCCACTCGGTCAGTGGTGATGGCGTTAAGGCGGTAGCGGGCACCGTAGAAGTCTTGTTTGACCAGGACGAGTATCAGGCCGGCGCCGAAGCGGTGGCACTGATCACCTTCCCCGAGCCGGTGAGTGATGCGCTGCTGACACTGGAACGCGACCAAGTGGAAGCCACCGCACTGCTGTCTACGGGTGGCGATTGGCTCAAGCTGGAGAAGCTCAACGACACCCAATACCGCGTGCGCATAACGGTCGACGATCACTTTGCGCCCAACCTGACGTTTTCCGTGCTTTACACCAAGGGCGGTGATTACAGCTTCCAAAACGCAGGTATCAAGGTCGCCAAGCCGCAGTTGGAAATCGCGATCAATGCAGATCAGGAGCGCTATCAGCCGGGGGATACCGTGACGCTCGATCTGGCCACCCAGTTCCAGGGCAAGCCGGTCGCTACACGCCTGACGGTCAGCGTGGTGGACGAGATGATCTATGCCCTGCAGCCGGAAATCGCACCGGGCATCGACCAGTTTTTTTATCACCCGCGGCGCAATAACGTGCGCACCAGTGCCAGCTTGTCGTTTATCAGTTATGACGTGGCACTGCCGGGTAGCCCAACCGCACCGGGGCGGGCCAATCGCAGCGAGCGAGGGGTCAAGGTGCTGGAGCGGCCACGCCGTGAGGAAGTCGACACCGCCGCCTGGCAGCCTGACCTGGTCACCGATGCCGAGGGTAAAGCGCGTTTGACCTTCCGCATGCCGGACTCACTGACCCGCTGGCGCATCACCGTGCGCGCAGTCAATGAGGCTGGCGAAGTGGGGCAACGCAAGCACTTCATCCGCTCGGAAAAGCCGCTGTACCTGAAATGGAGTGGGCCGACCCTGTTCCGCGCCGGTGACCAGCCGCAGCTGGGCCTGTTCGCCTTCAACCAGGGCAACGAGAGTGCTCAAGCCGAACTGGTTACCCGCTATGCCGGCCAGGAGCAACGCCAGTCGGTCGAGCTGGAAACGGGGGTGAACTACCTGGCGTTGCCGCCTGCCAGTCTGGTGGCTGGGGAGTGGAGCGCTGAGCTGGTGCAGGATGGCAAGCCGGTGGATGCCCTTGCCGTGCCCCTGCGCGTCGTCGGCGAAGGCTGGCAACGTTTGCACTCGCAGAGCTTAAGCCTGAGCCCGGGCAGCAATCCCCTGAGCCTGCCGGCCGATGCCACGGCTATTCGCCTGCGTTTAGACGCGAGTTCGCAAGCGCTGTTTCGCGCGTCCCTCGACGATTTGCTCGAGTACCCCTATGGCAGCGTCGAACAAACGGCCAGCCGCTTGCTGCCGCTAAGCCTGGCCTACCCGGTGCTGGCCAAGGAAGAAGCCCGCATCGGCGAGCGCCTGCGTTTGATCATGCAAAACAGTCGGCTGCGCCTGGTGCAGATGGCCGGCCCGGAAGCCGCGTTCACCTGGTGGGGTGAAGACGGCGAGGCGGATGCTTTTCTCACCGCCTACGCCTATTACGCCGATTGGCATGCCAGTCGCGCGCTAGGCATCAGCCTACCGCCTGAGCACTGGCAACGGGTGTTGGAGGTTTACGCCAAGCAAGCGACGGCTACACCTTTGCTGCAGCGCGCACTGATTCTCGATTTTGCTCGCGAGATGCAGTTGCCGGTAAATAGTCTGCTGGAAGGTCTACTGGCTAACCTGAGCCAAGCCGGCGAGGGTGATGAGGTGAGCCTGGATGATGCCGGTATGACCAGCGTGGTGATGGCCGCGCCCAACTCGACGCTCGGCCTGGCATTGGCGCGGGTGCTCGCCGCCGATCTGGCAACGGCGACCAAGGTCAGCCTGCCGGCGGCCTTCGTTGCCGATCTGGATGACGCTCGCCAGCGTGTGGTGAGCAGCATTCACCCGTTCGCCGCTGCGCTGCGTCAGGCCCATGGCCAGCCCGATCCGGCGCAGGTCAACGCCCTGTTGCAGCGCCTGACACCAGAGCAAGCGACACTGGAGCGGGCGCTGGCTCTGACCTGGCTGCACAACCGCATCGAGCAGACACCGGTGCTCGCACTGCCAGCGCCGGGTGCCGGCTGGCTGGCCCAGCAGGGCGCGACCGGCGAGAGCTGGTGGCAATGGCAAGGCCAGGAACCACCTACCGCGCTGCTGGTACCGACCGAACAGAGCGGCACTGTGCAAGCCTCGCTCAGCTTCGACAGCGCCGCCGCGCCGAGCGGCGAGCTGCCGGTGCAGGTTAGCCGCCGTTTGCTGCGTCTGGTGCCGGGTGAGAAGGCCTTCAGTTTCAGCGTTGAGGCGGTGGGTGACGGTCCGTTGTCCAGCGCTGAGCTGTATCTCGATGAGGTGACTCTGCAAGGCGACGCCGAGCATGCCTATCGTTATGGGCTGCTGGAAGTGCCACTGCCTCCGGGCGCCGATGTCGAACGTACCACGTGGGGTATTCAGGTCAGCGGTTTGGGCTCGGCTGAGGCTGCGCCGCTGGAGAAGGCACGTCACGAGCCGGGGCAGATGCTCTACGCGGTGCCACTCGACAGCCTGCAAGGCACGGTGCAGCTGCGCCACCTGGTGCGGTTTTCGCAGAAAGGCCAGTTTCACCTGCCGCCGGCGCGTTATGTGCGCCTATACGACCCGCAGCAGCAGGCCGTTGAGCAGAAGCCGGCATTGACTGAGTTGCAGGTCAAATAAGCGGTGCGTGCACTCTGCTGGCTGGCGCTGTGGCTGCCCCTGCTCGCTGAAGCGGGGCAGGCGCCCCTGCAAGTGGCGTGGCGCACCAGTCAGGGCGACCAGCTGTTGCAGTTGGACCGCGAGCAGGTGCTGGCGCGCGGCAGCTTGCCGAGCCAACTACAGGCCCCGCTGGGCAGCTTATGGAAACTGTTTGTTTACGCCTATTTGGTGGATAACCAGCAGGACGATCCTGGCTATACCTGCAGCGGCCAGGACCGCGAAGAAGTCTATTGCTGCCAGGCCGGCGAGCGCATCGACCGCGACCAAGCCTTGGTCAAGTCGTGCGGTTTGTATTTCACCCCGGTGCGTTTAGGGCTACAGGCTGGCGAATGGCAGCGCTACTGGGCGGCGCGCCGAGCGCCGGCCTGGTTGCTTGACCTCGACCGTCTACAGCCGCAGCGACGAGTCGCGGTGAGCGAGTTGCTTGAGGTGCTCGCCAATCTACCGGCCCAGGCCGAGGCGCGGCGGGTGTTGCTCGATGTACCGCTGCATGCACCCGATGCGGCGGTGCTCGGTGCTCTCGGCGGACGCCTACGGGTGAAGACCTGGAGTTGGCTGGCCGATGACGATGCACAGGCCCGCCAAGGCGGGTTTGCCGGCTGGTTGGTTGATGGCACGCCGCTGTGGGTCGGTGGCTCCGGTACCAGTCAGAGCATTCTGCGCAACTATGCCGAGGTGCTTGGGCGCACGTTGCCGGCCCCTTGGCCACAGGAGTTGGGTGCCTGCGTGGAGGTGGCATTGTTTGATCGTTACCCGCTGCGGCAGGTTTACCCGCTAGAGCGCACTGCAGTCAGTGGCGAGCTGCGCGGGCACTATAAGGTGGAATTTGCCAATGGCAACCGCTTGCCCATCGAGAGCACTGGTGAACTGTTTCTTCTGCGCGAGGGTGCCCAGATGCGTCTCGTCGCACGCCTGAGCCGTGAGGAATATGTGGCGCGGGTACTGGATCGCGAGGCTGCTGCGCACCCTGCAGAGGCCGCCAAGGCCCTGGCGGTGACCATTCGTAGCTACCTGCTGCAGAACGCCGAGCGGCGTGGTGAGTGCCTGGCCATACGCGATAGCAGTGCCAGTCAGCGCGTCGCCCCCCGTCCCGCTTCAGCCGCTGCGCGCGCCATCGCCGCGTGGACGGCGGACCTGGTGCTGGCGGGTAGCGCCGTGACCTATCACGCCGACCTGCCCGGCCCTGAGCGTCTCGTGTGGAAGCAGGCGGTGGAGCAGGCCGAGTCGGGGCTGCGTTACGACACCATTCTGACCCGTGCTTTTCCGCGCGCCAGCCTCAGCCGTTGGGATAAACCGGTGGCCGCCTGCCAGCCGCTGGATGCTGCCGAGGGCTGGTTGCACACGCAGCGCAGGCAGTGGCGTGCGACCCTCGATGGTGAGCCGGGCTACAGCGAAACCGCGCAGTTCACCGTGTGCCGCTTGCCTTCCGGTAATCCCTATATCGACCGTGAGCGCCGCCGTATCTACGTGCGTGGTTTACTGTCGCTGCAGGATCGGCTCGACCTGACGCACGAATACCTGCACTTGGCCTTCGAAGCTCACCCCAATGGCCAGGACGAGGACTACATCGAACGCCTCGCCCGTCACTTGCTTCTGGAATAGACCCCATGACCCTTTGTTTGCGTTCTACCGCCCTGTGTCTGATGGCTTTATTGCCGATTGTTGCCTGGGCCGAAATTCGTCTGGACACCCCGCGTAGTGGCTGGCGCCAGGGCTCGGCAGAGGGTGTGCACTTTATCCAAGAAGTTAACTATCCGGCGTCCTCGGTCAACAGTGCGCCAGATCAGGCCGATACCGCGCGTATTCGCGGGCAGATCAAGGGCGTTACCAAGGGTGATGGCGCGCCGGCGCGGCTGATCGTCAACGGCATCAGTATGCCGCTCAAGGTGCAGGAAGATGGCGGCTTTGACCGTCCATTCGTGTTCCCAGCCGGCAGTAATAATGTCGAGGTGCGTAGCCCGGATGGGCAGCAGGCGCGCCGCGTGCAGTTTTACCACCAGGGCAGCGGCGAGACGCCGGCCAAATTGCGTGTGGTGCTGTCCTGGGACAGCGACAACACCGACCTGGATCTGCACTTGGTGACTCCCGACGGCGGCCATGTTTGGTATGGCGATCGCTCACTGGCTAACGGGGCGGCACTGGACGTTGACGTAACCAGCGGTTTCGGCCCGGAAATGATCGCCTCACCAACCCCGCTCAAGGGGCAGTACCTGGTCTATGTCAATTACTACGGTGGCGCGGGCAACCCGGAGTCGAGCCTGACTGTGGCGCAGATCACCCTGATCAGTGAGGAAGGCACGCCAAGCGAGAAACAGCAGTCGTTTCTGGTGCCGATGCGCGCGGCGGGCGAGCTAACACTCGTCAAACAATTCAGTTATCCGTGATGCCCCTCAGCTGAGCGGTGCCTATCAAATAAGCACCGCTAGGGCAGGTGGTTCCCAGGTTACAGCTCAGGTGCTGACGCTTGCCAGGCCTCGATAACCTCTTGGGCGGCGCGAAACGCATCGATGGTCGCCGGCACGCCGGCATACACCGCGCAATGCAGCAGCGTCTCGCGAATCTCCTCCACCGTGCAGCCGTTATTCAGCGCGCCGCGCACATGGCCCTTGAGCTCTTGCGGGCATTTCAGTGCGGTCAGCGCCGACAGGGTGATCAGGCTGCGGGTCCTGCGATCCAGGCCTTCGCGGGTCCACACGCCACCCCAGGCGTGCTCGTTAACGAAGTCTTGCAGCGGCTGGGTAAAGTCAGTGGCGTTACCCAGGGCGCGGTCGACAAAGGCATCGCCCATCACTTCGCGGCGCGCTTTCAGGCCTTTCTCGTGGCTATCGTTCATGGTTCAGGTCGCCTCATTACGCTGCTTGCGCCACGCGCGGCCGGCGATGATCACCAGGGTCACGGCGGTTAGCGGCAGGGCATAGCCGAGCATGGCGTTACCGAAGGATTCGGCGAACGGTTTGCCGGTGGAGAACAGCACCAGATAAACCGTGTAGGCCGCGTAATAAGCCAGAAACAGCAGGCCTTCCCAGCGATTGATACGGTAGCCACTGAAGAAAATCGGCAAGCAGGCTACAGCCACGGCGATCATCACCGGGAAGTCGAACGCTAAGGCATTGGCCGCCACGTTGATGGCCTGTGGTGAAACCATCGACGCCAGGCCCAGCACGCAGAGCAGGTTGAAGATATTGCTGCCGACAATGTTGCCCACGGCGATATCGCGCTCGCCTTTAAGGGCGGCTGTGATCGAGGTGGCCAGTTCTGGCAGAGAGGTGCCGATGGCGACCACGGTCAGGCCGATCACCAGCTCCGACAGGCCCAGGGCGCGGGCCAGGCTGACGGCGCCTTCAACCAGAAAGTTGGAACCGCTGACCAGCAGCACCAGACCGGCAATGATTAAACCCAGATTGATTGCCCAGGCGTAGGGCTTGGCGGGTTCGTCGAGGCCGAATTCCTTGGCGAACTCATCATCTTCGTTAACGTCTTTACTGCGACGCGAACTGATGATCAAAAAGGCGGTGTAGCTGATGATGCCAGCGAACAGCAAAGCGCCGTCGAGGCGGCTGAGGCTGCCGTCCCAGGCCAGGGCATACACCACCAGGCTAGCTCCGATCATGATCGGCACGTCCAGGCGGATCAGTTGGCGTGAAACGATCAGGGGGGCGAACAGTGCGGTCATGCCGAGAATCAGCAACACGTTGGCGATGTTGCTGCCAACCACGTTGCCGATGGCCAGGTCGCCACTGTTATTGAAGGCGGCTTGTACGCTGACGGCGGTTTCTGGTGCGCTGGTGCCGAATGCGACGACAGTGAGGCCGATTACCAGCGGTGGAATGCCGAACTGTGCGGCCAGTTTAGCGGCGCCGCGCACCAGAACTTCGGCGCCGGCCACCAGCAGCACCAGGCCAGCGATCAGGTAAACAAAGGTCATCAGGGTCATTGCAAGGGGCTCCAGAAAAGTGGCGTTAGTTTAATCATCGGCTTGCGGTGCGCCAGAGGGCAGCTCTGCGCGCCATCACCTTCTTTTGTAAGCGCTTGTGTTTATTGTGTCAGTTGCTGCACGCGCACCGGCGCTATGCCGTCGCTCAGCATGCCCAGTTGCTCAGCGGCCTTTTTCGACAGGTCGATGATGCGTTTTCGGGCGTAGGGGCCGCGATCATTGATGCGCACCACCACGCTCTTGTCATTGCGCAGATTGGTCACCTTTACCAAGCTGCCGAATGGCAGGCTACGGTGCGCGGCAGTCAGTGCGTGCTGGTCGAAACGTTCACCGCTGGCGGTTTTATTGCCATGGTGGCGGGCGCCGTAATAGGACGCCTGACCTTCGGCGCGATAACCGTTTGGGTCGATTTGACTGTGGCTGGCGCAGGCGCTGAGTAGCAGGCTGGCGATGGCAATCAAGATCAGGCGCATAGAACCTCTGCTGGTTTTGGCGTGTTGTTGGGTATCGCTGTGCTCAGGCTCCGCGCCTCGCCCCATCCTACGAGTAAAACAAAGCCGGGCTAGCCCGGCTTTGTTATTACAAGCCATCCTTGGCCTGCGGTCGGCTGACGCGGCGGTTTAGCCTTCGAGCTTTTTCTTCAGCAGTTCGTTGACCTGCCCGGGGTTAGCCTTGCCTTTCGAGGCCTTCATGGCTTGGCCGACGAAGAAGCCAAACATCTTGCCGCGTTTGGCTTCGTCGCTGGCGCGGTACTGTTCGACTTGCTCGGCGTTGGCCGCCAGTACCTCATCGAGCATGGTTTCGATGGCGCCTGAGTCGGTGACCTGCTTGAGGCCCTTCTTCTCGATCACCTCGTCAGCCGTTGCACCTTCGCCGGCGGCCAGGGCTTCAAAGACCATCTTGGCGATCTTGCCGCTGATGGTGTTGTCCTTGATGCGCAGGATCATGCCGCCCAGTTGCTCGGCGGACACTGGCGATTGTTCGATCTCCAGGTTGTCCTTGTTGAGCAGGCTAGACAGCTCACCCATCACCCAGTTAGCGGCCAGCTTGGCATCGCCACACACACCGTTGACGGCCTCGAAGTAGTCGGCCAGTTCACGGCTGGCGGCCAGTACGTGGGCGTCGTAGGTGCTGAGGCCGAACTCGGCTTCAAAGCGCGCGCGCTTCTCGACCGGCAGCTCCGGCAAGGTGGCGCGAATTTCGTCGAGGAAGCTTTGCTCGATCACCACCGGCAGCAGGTCCGGGCAGGGGAAGTAACGGTAGTCGTTGGCTTCTTCCTTGCTGCGCATGGAGCGGGTTTGGTCTTTGTTCGGGTCGTACAGGCGGGTTTCCTGCACCACCTTGCCGCCGTCTTCGATCAGCTCGATCTGCCGCTGCACTTCGTGGTTGATGGCTTTTTCGATAAAGCGGAACGAGTTGACGTTCTTGATCTCGGCGCGGGTGCCGAATTCGGCTTGGCCAACCGGGCGCACCGAGACGTTGCAGTCGCAGCGCAGTGAGCCTTCGGCCATGTTGCCGTCGCAGATGCCGAGGTAGCGCACCAGCGCGTGCATGGCTTTGACGTAGGCCACGGCTTCCTTAGCTGAACGGATGTCCGGCTCGGAGACGATTTCCAGCAGCGGCGTGCCAGCGCGGTTGAGGTCGATGCCGCTCATGCCGTGGAAGTCTTCGTGCAGGCTTTTGCCGGCGTCTTCTTCGAGGTGCGCGCGGGTGATGCCGATGCGCTTCTGCGTGCCGTCTTCCAGGGTGATGTCCAAGAAACCCTTGCCGACGATGGGGTGATCCATCTGGCTGGTTTGGTAGCCCTTAGGCAGGTCTGGGTAGAAGTAGTTTTTGCGGGCGAAGATGTTGCTTGGCGCGATTTCGGCGTCAATGGCTAAGCCGAACTTACAGGCCATGCGCACCGCTTCGGCGTTAAGCACCGGCAGGGTGCCCGGCATGCCGAGGTCAATCAGGCTGGCCTGGGTGTTGGGCTCGGCGCCAAAGGCGATGGCGCTGGCAGAGAAAATCTTCGATTGAGTGCTGAGTTGGGCGTGAATTTCCAGCCCGATTACGGTTTCCCATTGCATGCGTGTCGTCCTCAGAAACCAGCCGGAGCTTGGGTGTGCCAGCCAGTGACCTGTTGGTACTGGTGAGCGACGTTGAGCAGGCGGCCTTCTTGGAAGTAAGGGGCGAGCAGTTGTACACCGACCGGCAAACCATCGACGAAGCCCGCAGGCATCGACAGGCCGGGGATGCCGGCCAGGTTGGCGGTGATGGTGTAGATGTCTTCCAGGTAAGCGGCGACCGGGTCGTTGTTTTTCTCGCCGAGCTTCCAGGCCAGGTTTGGCGTGGTTGGGCCGAGGATCACGTCGACGTCGTTGAAGGCGGCGACAAAATCATTCTTGATCAGGCGCCGGATTTTCTGTGCCTTCAGGTAGTAAGCGTCGTAGTAGCCGGCGGACAGCGCGTAGGTGCCGACCATGATGCGGCGCTTCACTTCCGCACCGAAGCCTTCGCCGCGCGAGCGCTTGTACAGGTCTTCCAGGTTCACCGGGTTCTCGCAGCGATAGCCGAAGCGCACGCCGTCGAAACGCGACAGGTTGCTGCTGGCTTCGGCCGGGGCGATCACGTAGTAGGCGGGAATCGCGTGCTGCATATTCGGCAGGCTGATCTCTTTAACCGTGGCGCCGAGCTTTTTCAGCTCTTCGACGACTGCCATGACTTTTTCACCGATGCGCGCATCGAGGCCGGTGCCAAAGTATTCCTTAGGCAGACCGATACGTAGGCCGCTCAGCGGTTGGTTGAGTGCTGCCAGGTAATCGTCGACTGGTTGGTCAACGCTGGTGCTGTCCTTGGCGTCGAAACCGGCCATGGCCTGCAGCATCAGGGCGCAGTCTTCAGCGTTGCGCGCCAATGGGCCGCCTTGGTCGAGGCTGGAGGCGTAGGCAATCATGCCCCAGCGCGAGACGCGGCCGTAGGTCGGCTTGATCCCGGTGAGGTTGGTCAGTGCCGCCGGCTGGCGGATCGAGCCGCCGGTGTCGGTGCCGGTCGCAGCGGGCAGCAGGCGCGCCGCAACGGCTGCGGCTGAGCCGCCACTGGAGCCGCCCGGAACGCGGCTTAGGTCCCAGGGGTTTTTCACCGCGCCGTAGTGGCTGGACTCGTTGGCCGAGCCCATGGCGAATTCGTCCATGTTCAGCTTGCCCAGGGTCACCGTGCCAGCGCTGGCGAGTTTGTCGACCACCGTGGCGTTATACGGGGCTTTGAAGCCGGCGAGGATCTTCGAGGCGCAGCTGGTCAGCACGTCTTGGGTGCAGAACAGGTCCTTGTGGCCAATCGGTGCGCCGAGGAGCGCGCCGTTTTCGCCTGCTGCACGGCGGGCGTCGGCGGCCTTGGCCTGCTCTAGTGCAAGCTCTTCGGTAACCGTAATAAAGCTGTTGAGCTGCGGGTCGAGTTGGGCGATACGCGCCAACAGGTTGCGGGTCAGCTCTTCAGATGAAAATTGCTTGTCGGCGAGTCCGCGGGCGATCTCGGCCAGAGTCAGTTGATGCATGGCTAGGCGTTTCCCTTACTCGATGACTTGCGGAACCAGGTACAGGCCGTTTTCCACGGCAGGAGCAATGGCTTGGTAAGCCTCGCGCTGGTTGCGTTCGGTGACCTGGTCGGCGCGCAGGCGCTGAGTGGCTTCCAGCGGGTGCGCGAGCGGCTCGATGCCGTCGGTGTTGACGGCCTGCATCTGGTCAATCAGGCCGAGGATATTATTGAGGGTCTCGGTGGTACCCGGAATATCGGCTTCGTTCAGGCCCAGTCGAGCCAGATGAGCGATCTTCTCCACGTCGGAGCGTTCAAGCGCCACAGGTTTCTCCCTAAATATGAAAGCGGCGCAGTTGCTGGCCACTTTTGGAAATGTGAACGGGTTACCATGCACAGGTGCGCAGGGAACAGATAGTGATGAATGGCGGTCATAGGCCGCGATGATGGGCCGTAAAGCCCGTAAAAACCGGCAATCTAACATATTGGCGCCTTGCTCAAAATCCCTGCCGTTGTTAGAGTTTGCCGCACTTTTTTACCCACGCGTTGCCTAGGGTCCTTATCCCATGTTCAAAAAACTGCGTGGCATGTTTTCCAGCGATCTGTCGATTGACCTGGGCACTGCCAATACCCTGATTTATGTCCGCGAGCGCGGCATCGTCCTGAACGAGCCGTCTGTCGTGGCTATCCGCACCCACGGCAACCAGAAGAGCGTGGTAGCGGTCGGCACCGAAGCCAAGCGCATGCTCGGTCGCACCCCCGGCAATATCGCGGCTATCCGGCCGATGAAAGATGGCGTGATCGCCGACTTCAGCGTCTGCGAAAAGATGCTGCAGTACTTTATTAACAAAGTTCACGAGAACAGCTTCCTGCAGCCATCGCCGCGTGTGCTGATCTGTGTGCCATGCAAATCAACCCAGGTCGAGCGCCGCGCTATTCGTGAGTCGGCTCTCGGTGCCGGTGCCCGCGAAGTGTTCCTGATCGAAGAGCCAATGGCGGCTGCCATCGGTGCCGGCTTGCCGGTTGAAGAAGCTCGCGGTTCGATGGTTGTCGATATCGGCGGTGGTACCACTGAAATCGCGCTGATCTCGCTGAACGGTGTGGTGTATGCCGAATCCGTACGTGTCGGCGGCGACCGTTTCGACGAAGCCATCATCACTTACGTGCGCCGCAACTATGGCTCGCTGATCGGTGAGTCCACAGCTGAGCGCATCAAGCAAGAAATCGGCACCGCTTATCCGGGTGGCGAAGTGCGTGAAGTGGACGTGCGTGGCCGTAACCTGGCTGAAGGCGTACCGCGTAGCTTCACCCTGAACTCCAACGAAGTGCTGGAAGCGCTGCAAGAGTCCCTGGCGACCATCGTGCAAGCGGTTAAAAGCGCGCTGGAGCAATCGCCGCCTGAGCTGGCTTCCGACATCGCCGAGCGTGGCTTGGTGTTGACCGGTGGCGGCGCATTGCTGCGTGACCTGGACAAACTGCTGTCGCAGGAAACCGGCCTGCCGGTTATTGTTGCCGAAGACCCGCTCACCTGCGTTGCACGCGGTGGTGGTAAGGCGCTGGAAATGATGGACCGTCACACCATGGACCTGCTGTCCTCGGAGTAACGCGTCAGTTGCAGGCCAGCCGGTTGTCCGGCTGGCGCAATGTAGGTGCCGCACTTTCCTATTGAGCCTAAGCTGCAACCGGGTCTTACCCCGCTTGCAGCTTTTGTTTTGCTGCCTGATGCCGTGAGGAGCTGCCGATCAAACCGCTATTTGCCAAAGGACCTTCGCTGGGTGTGCGCCTGTTGGTGTTCACTGTGCTGTCGGCTGCGCTGATGGTGGTCGATGCCCGCTTCACGCTGTTACAGCCGTTACGTGCGCAGTTGGGCTTGATTGTTGAGCCGGTTTACTGGGCTGGTCGATTGCCGGTGCGGCTGTGGGAAGGGGCTACGCAGGAGCTGAGCACACGCAATGAATTGGCCGCTGAGAATGAGAAGCTCAAGGCTGAGCAATTGATGATGCAGCGCCGCTTACAGAAGCTGGCGGCGCTGACCGAGCAGAACGTGCGCCTGCGTGAGCTGCTCAACTCGGCGGCCTTGGTGGATGATGAGGTGCTGGCCACCGAGCTGATCGGCATCGATCCCAACCCGTTTACTCACCGCATCCTGATCGATAAAGGCGAGAAGGACGGCGTGGTGTTGGGGCAGCCGGTGTTGGATGCGCGCGGCTTGATGGGCCAAGTGGTCGAGGTGATGCCTTATACCTCGCGCGTGTTGCTGCTGACGGACACCACCCACAGCATTCCGGTACAGGTCAATCGCAATGGTTTGCGCGCCATCGCCAGCGGCACCGGTAATCCAGAGCGTCTGGAGCTGCGCCACGTTGCCGATACGGCCGACATCAAAGAAGGCGACCTGCTGGTCAGCTCCGGCCTGGGTCAGCGTTTTCCAGCGGGTTACCCGGTGGCCATGGTCACTGAAGTGATTCATGACTCCGGCCAGCCCTTCGCGATTGTGCGGGCGATGCCCACTGCCATGCTCAACCGTAGCCGCTACATGCTGCTGGTGTTTACTGACCCACGCACGCCAGAGCAGCGCGCTACCGAGTCGGCGCAAGCCCAGGAAGCGCTGGACCGTGAAATTTTGCAGCAGGCGCAGCCTGCCGTTGATGCGCCAGTAGCGCCCGCCAATCAACCGGAGGCAGCGCAATAATGGCCGCGCGTTCAAGCAATACCTGGGTTGTCTGGCTGACCTTTGCGCTGGCGTTTCTGCTGAGCGTATCGAGCATGCCTAAATTCATGGAGCTGGGTCGGCCGCTGTGGCTGGCGCTGTTTCTGACTTACTGGGTGCTGGCATTGCCGCACCGTGTGGGCATGACTACAGCTTGGGGCGTCGGCCTGTTGGCGGATGTGCTCAATGGCACCTTACTTGGCCAGAATGCCCTAATCCTGACGCTGATTACCTTCCTGGTGCTGACCCTGCACCAGCGCCTGCGCATGTTCCCGATGTGGCAACAGAGCATGGTCTTGCTGGTGGTGTTTGGTCTGGCTCAGTTGGTACAGCTGTGGCTGAATGCCCTGACCGGCAGTCGTCCGCCAACCTTGGCGTTCGTGTTGCCGGCGCTGGTTAGCGCCTTGCTCTGGCCCTGGGTTTGCACCCTTTTGCGTGGGCTGCATCAACGTCTAGGCGTCAACTAAGCAAGGCATCTTGGTCTTGCGTTTATCCGACAGGGAGAAGTCAGCATGGCCACCCTTTATCTTGCCTCCGGATCGCCGCGTCGCCGTGAGCTGCTGACGCAAATTGCCGTGCCCTTTCGCGCACTAATCGCCCCAATTGATGAAAATGCATTGCCAGACGAGTCGCCAGTCGCCTATGTAGAGCGTCTGGCGCTTGCCAAGGGGCAGGCTGGACTGGCGGCATTGATCGATTCTCAGGACGCTGTTGTGCTCGGTGCTGATACGGCCGTGGTGCTCGACGGGCGCATTCTCGGTAAGCCCGCCGATCGTGATGAGGCGTTGGCGACCCTCAGTGCGCTGTCTGGGCGCAGCCATCAAGTGCTGACGGCCGTAGCGTTGGTGAGCCGCGAACGGGTCGCTTCACTGGTGGTCACAAGCCAAGTAACGTTCCGCGCGCTGAGCCTGGCTGAAATTGAGGCCTATTGGGCCAGCGGCGAGCCGCAGGACAAGGCTGGGTGTTACGGTATCCAAGGTCTGGCGGCGGTGTTCGTCAGTCAGTTGCACGGCAGTTATTCGGCGGTGGTGGGTTTGCCGTTATGTGAGACTGCTGCGTTGCTCGCAGAATTTGCTATTCCGTGCTGGCAGTCGTTGCCAGATCACAGTCAAGAGGTTGCGGGTCGCGGGTGAATGACCGCCTTTATCGGCGCTGATTCCGGGCTTTCAGCTTTATCTCAGAAGAGATGAGCGCATGAGTGAAGAGATCCTGATCAACATCACGCCGATGGAATCGCGCGTGGCGGTGGTGGAAAACGGCGTGTTGCAGGAAGTGCACGTTGAGCGCACGCAGAAGCGTGGCATCGTCGGCAATATCTATAAAGGCAAAGTGGTACGTGTGCTGCCGGGCATGCAGGCGGCCTTTATCAACATCGGCTTGGAACGTGCCGCGTTTATTCATGCGGCGGAAATTTCCAGCCGCGAAGGCTCTGCAGTGGAGAGCATCAGCGCGCTGGTGCACGAAGGCCAGAGCCTGGTCGTGCAGGTGACCAAGGACCCGATTGGCAGCAAGGGCGCACGCCTGACCACGCAGCTGTCCATTCCGTCGCGGTACCTGGTCTACATGCCACGCACAGCGCACGTCGGCATCTCGCTGAAGATTGAGGATGAGGCTGAGCGCGAACGCCTCAAGCAAGTGGTGACCGATTGCGTGGCCGCCGAAGGTATTGAAGAAGCCGGCGGTTTTATCTTGCGCACCGCCGCCGATGGCGCGGGTGCCGATGAAATTCTGGCGGACATCCGCTACCTGCGTCGCCTGTGGGAGCAAATCGCCACGCAGATGAAGGTCGGCTCGACGCCGCTGGTGATTTACGAAGACCTCAGCCTGGCCCTGCGCACCCTACGTGACCTGGTGAGCCCGAAGATCGAGAAGATTCGTGTCGACTCGCGCGAAACCTTCCAGAAAATTACTCAGTTCGTTGCTGAGCTAATGCCTGAAATCGCTGATCGTCTCGAGCATTACCCTGGAGAACGGCCGATTTTCGACCTCTACGGGGTCGAGGATGAAATCCAGAAGGCGCTGGAGCGCAAGGTGCCGCTTAAATCGGGTGGCTACCTGATCATCGACCCGGCTGAGGCGATGAGTACCATCGACGTGAACACCGGTGCCTTTGTGGGCCACCGCACGCTGGAAGAGACCATCTTCAAAACCAACCTGGAAGCCGCTACGGCGATTGCCCGCCAGCTGCGCCTGCGCAATCTAGGCGGGATCATCATCATCGACTTCATCGATATGGAAGATGAGGAACACCAGCGCCAGGTGCTGCGCACCCTGGAGAAACAGCTGGAACGCGATCATGCCAAGACCAATATCATCGGCATCACCGAGCTGGGCTTGGTGCAGATGACCCGCAAACGCACCCGTGAAAGCCTCGAGCAGGTGCTGTGTGAGCCGTGCAGTTGCTGCCAGGGCCGCGGCAAGCTGAAAACCCCGGAAACCACCTGCTACGAGATCTTTCGCGAAATTCTGCGCGAGGCGCGGGCCTATCAGCCGGAAGGCTATCGGGTGTTGGCTAACCAGAAGGTGGTTGATCGCTTACTCGATGAAGAGTCCGGCAATGTCGCCGATCTTGAGGCATTTATCGGTCGCACCATCAAGTTCCAAGTCGAGACCATGTACTCCCAGGAGCAATACGATGTGGTGTTGCTCTGACATGCGTACATACCGCCCGAGAGTGAACTGAATGCAGGTCTTTGCGCGCGGTTTTGCCCTGCTGCTGCGTGGCGCACTGGGTTTTTGCGCCTTGGCGCTGGTGCTGGCGGCCCTGTATGTCAGCCTCGGCCGCGAGTTGGTGCCTTTGGTGGCCGAATACCGCCTGGAGGCCGAAGACAAAGCGCGTGAGGCGTTGGCGATGCCGGTGAAAATCGGTGCATTGGAAGGCCTGTGGCAGGGCTTTTCTCCGGTGTTCACGGCCCATGACGTGGCGATTGGCGAGGGTGGCGCGGCACTGCAGCTGGACCAGGTGCGGGTGGTACCCGATGTTCTGGCCAGCCTGTTAGCGCGCCAAGTTCGAATTGCCCGGCTAGAGCTCGACGGCGTGCAGCTGGTGGTGGCGCAAAGTGAAGACGGTAATTGGTCGCTCAAGGGCTTGCCCCCGCGCAGCGAGCCCGCGCCCTTTGATCTGGCTCAGGTGTTGGCCCAGTCACAGGCGGTTAAGCGGCTGTCGCTGCTCAATAGCCAGGTGACCGTGCAAGCCTTCAATCAGCCGGTGCGTACCTTGACCTACGTCAACCTCACCGTGCGCAATGGCAGTGTTCGACAGCGCCTGGATGGTCGTGTGCTGCTACCGGATGGCCAGCCACTCGCCCTGCAAGTGCGCACACGTTTGCGTGCCGAACACTGGCAGAAGGCGGAAGCCGATGTGTACCTGAGCCTGCCGCAAAGTGATTGGGCGGCCTGGGTGCCGGCGAGTCTACTGGCGCAGTGGCGGCTTGAGCAGTTGCAGTTGGGCGGGGAGGTCTGGCTGAGCTGGGCCAAGGGCGGTGTACAGCGCGCCGTCAGCCGCCTGCATGTGCCCCAGCTCAAGGCCGGTTATGCCAAGCGCAAATCAATAGCGCTGAAAAATGTGGCCCTAAATGCCTATTTCACCCGTACGGAGTCGGGTTTCAAGCTGTTACTGGATGATCTGGCGTTCAGTCGCGATGACAAGCGCTGGGGTGAGGTGAGTCTGGCACTGACCCAGCAGGCCGAGAGCGCCGAAGTGCAGGAGCAATGGTTGCTCGGCATCGACCGCCTCGATCTGGCGCCGTTGCAACCGCTGGTGGCGGCGCTTGCGCCACTGCCGGATAACGCCTTGGCGCTGTTGGAGCAGCTGGATCCGCACGGCGCGCTGCGCAATATTCAGCTCGACTTGCGACCACAGTTAACTGACAGCAAGCGCTTACAGTTCTCGGCCAACCTAGAGCGTGTTGGCTTTGCGGCGTGGCACGGCTCGCCGGCGGCGGAGAATGTCAGTGGCAGCATCGGTGGTGATTTGGGGCAGGGTGAACTGCGCGTCGATAGCGAAGATTTTTCCCTGCACTTTGACACCCTGTTTCCCAATCCCTGGCACTACAAAACCGCCAACGCCCTGCTGACCTGGCAGATTGATGAGCAGGCGTTTACTTTGCGCAGCCCGTATCTGCAGGTGGTGGGTGACGAAGGCCCCGCCGCCGGTGATTTCCTGATTCGTTTGCGCATCGACCCAAGCGAAGAGGACTACATGGACCTGCGCGTCGGCCTGCGTAACGGCGATGCACGCTACACCGAAAAATACCTGCCCAGCCGCTCACCGGGCTTGAGCCATGAGCTGGATGCGTGGTTGAAGACTGCCATTCGAGGCGGTGCGGTAGATGAAGGCTATTTCCAGTACCAGGGCTCGCTGAACAAGGGCGCCGAGAATGCCGCACGCAGCATCAGCCTGTTCTTCGCCGTACATGACGCCGAGCTCGCTTTTCAGCCTGGCTGGCCCGCGCTGCGTGAGGGGCGTGGGCAAGTATTTATCGAGGACAGCGGCGTGCGCGTCGAACTGGCTGAGGGGCGTTTGCTCGATAGCCAGGTGCGCAACGCCCAGGCGCTGATCGCGACCTCATTACCTGGCAAGCCGCCGCGCTTGCTGCTAACCAGCGAGCTGAGCAGCAGCGTCAAGGATGCCCTGCATATTTTGCAAAAAGCCCCGATCGGCACGGCAGAAACCTTTGCCGGTTGGAGTGGTGAAGGTGCGCTGACCGGCAAGCTCAAACTCGACTTGCCGCTGCGCAAGGGGCTGGCGCCTGAAGTGGTGGTGGACTTTGCCACGCAAGGCGCGCAGCTCAGCCTGACTAACCCGGCGTTGCAATTCAGTCAGTTACAGGGGGCTTTTCGTTACAACACCGCGAGCGGTCTCAGTGCCCCGGATATTCGCGCCCAGGTGCTTGGCCATGCGGTGCGTGCCAAGGCGTTGGCTGAGGGCAGTCGTGGTAAAGCGCGCAGCCGCATCGAAGCCAGCGGGCAGATTGCTGTCAAGGAACTGAGCACTTGGTTGGGTGTTACTCAGCCACTGCCGGTCAGTGGCAACCTGCCTTATCGCCTGAACCTGACCCTGGACGGCGCCGACAGTCAGCTGCGTGTGAGCTCCACCCTCAAAGGGGCGGCGATTACTCTTCCAGCACCATTCGGCAAGACAGTGGACGAGGAGCGTGCAACACAGTGGCGCATGAGCCTGGGCGGTCGTGAGCAACGTTACTGGCTGGATTATGCGCAGTTGCTGAGCCTGACGTTTGCAGCGAGTCCGGGTCAATTTAACCAGGGCCGTGGTGAAATTCGTTTGGCCGACGGCCTGGCAAACCTGCCAGCGGGTCAAGGTTTACGGGTGCGTGGGCGAGTCGCCGAGCTGGATTGGTCGGCCTGGCAACAGGTGTTACAGCCTTATGCCAGCGTGCCAGTCAATGATGCGCAGCATTTGTTCAAAGATGCGCAATTGCACATTGGCCGTTTTAACGGTTTTGGTATCAGCCTCGATATGTTGGAGGTGGGTGTTACGCGCGAGGCTGCGACGTGGGTGGTGAGCCTCGACAGTCCGCAGTTGAAAGGCCAGGTTGGGGTGCCGGATGGCGGCAAGGCGCCGATTGCACTGGCGCTCGACTACCTGCGTTTGCCCGCAGCCGCGCCCAAGGCTGCGGTTGAGCCTGTGGTGGATGCGCCAGATGCGTTGGCGGCCGTTGATCCGAGCAGTTTCCCGGCGCTGGATGTGCGTATCAGCGAGGTTTTTCAAGGCGTCGAGCCCCTGGGTAGCTGGTCACTCAAGGCGCGCCCGGTAAGCGCAGGTGTGCGCTTCAGTGAGTTGGACCTCAACCTTAAAGGACTCAAGATTGCTGGGCAGGCCTCTTGGCAGCACACGGCCAACGGTGTGCGTACGGCCTACAAAGGCCGGCTGGGTGGTGCAGACCTGGCCGATGTGTTGATTGCCTGGGGTTTTGCGCCAACGGCCAGCAGCCGAAGCTTTCATCTGGATGTGGACGGTGACTGGCCTGGTTCGCCGGCCTGGTTCGGCCTGAAGCGCTTCAGCGGCTCGCTGGATGCTTCTCTGCGTAAAGGGCAGTTCTCGGAAGTTGAAGGGCCTGCTTCGGCGCTTAGGGTCTTCGGTCTGCTGAATTTCAATTCGATTGGCCGACGCTTGCGCCTGGACTTCTCCGATCTATTGGGCAAAGGCCTGAGCTATGACCGGGTCAAGGGTCTACTGGAAGCCAAGAACGGCGTGTTCGTAACCCGTGAGCCAATCGCTCTGGAAGGGCCGTCGAGCAATCTTGAGTTGAATGGCACGCTGGATATGACCACAGACCGCATCGATGCCAAATTGTTGGTGACTCTGCCGGTGACAAACAACCTGCCGTTGGCGGCACTGATTGTCGGTGCGCCAGCTATTGGTGGGGCGCTGTTCATTGCCGATAAGCTGTTGGGTGACCGCGTTGCGCGGTTTGCCAGTGTGCAGTACGACGTCACAGGGCCTTTGAAAAGTCCGGATATCAGTTTCGATAAGCCCTTCGAAAAACCGCAGTAAACCCCCAGCGATTGATAGGCAGCCGTGCAGTCTGCCGCTATGGCTTGTAAGCTCAAGCTTGGTATTGGCATTGAGATAAGGCAGACATGAGCCTCGCAGTTGTTCAAATGGTCAGCCAGGACGATGTCCTGGCCAATCTGGCGCAAGCTCGGCAGTTGCTTGAGCAGGCTGCTGCGCAAGGCGCGCGGCTGGCTGTCTTGCCTGAGAACTTCGCGGCCATGGGGCGGCGTGATCTCGCCGCATTGGGGCGTAGCGAGGCGCTGGGCGAAGGACCTATCTTGCCCTGGCTGCGACAGGCAGCCCGCGACTTAAAGTTGTGGATCGTCGCCGGCACGCTGCCCCTGCCTCCGGACGGTGAACCCGAGGCCAAGGCGCACGCCTGCTCCTTGCTGATCGATGAGTGCGGTCAGCGGGTGGCGCGCTATGACAAGCTGCACCTGTTTGATGTGGATGTCAGTGACAGCCACGGGCGTTACCGCGAGTCCGATGACTACGCGTTTGGCAGTCAGGTGGTGGTGGCGGATACCCCGGTGGGGCGTCTGGGGCTGACGGTCTGTTACGACCTGCGCTTTGCCGAACTCTATAGCGCCCTGCGTGCGGCAGGTGCGGAATTGATCAGCGTGCCAGCGGCGTTTACGGCTGTCACCGGTGCGGCCCACTGGCAGGTACTGACCCGTGCGCGGGCAATCGAGACGCAGTGCTACGTGCTGGCAGCCGGGCAAGGTGGCACGCATCCCGGTGGGCGCGAGACCTTTGGTCATTCCGCGCTCCTCGACCCCTGGGGGCGTGTACTCGCAGAGTTGCCGCACGGGCCGGGCGTGTTGCTGGCTGAGCGCGATGCCGCCGAGCAGGCGGCGATTCGTCAGCGCATGCCGGTGATGCGACATAAACGATTTTTTGCAGCGGCCGAACCGCGGCTGCCAGGTTTGGAGTAGCTATGAACAATATGTTGGTGTCTGTCAGTGAGCATCTGCTCGGCGCAGGCGGTTTGACCATTGATCATCTGCCCGGCGTTTTGGCTGAGTTGGCCGGGCCGGGAATTGATGCCGCTGACCTGTATTTTCAGAGCCAGGTGTCGGAAACCTGGGCGTTGGAAGATGGCATTGTCAAAGAGGGCAGCTTCAACCTCGATCAGGGGGTGGGGGTGCGCGCCCAGTCCGGCGAGAAAACCGGCTTTGCCTACAGTAACGCGATTACTGCCGACGCCCTGAGCCAGGCTGCGCGTGCCGCCCGCTCCATCGCACGGGCCGGCCAGAGTGGCCGTGTACAGGCCTTCAGCAGCCCGCTGGTCAAGCCGCTGTACGCGCAGGACAACCCGCTGGATGTACTGGGCCGGGCGGAAAAGGTCGAACTGCTCAAGCGTATTGATGTCGCTACGCGTGCGCTCGATCCTCGCATTCAGCAAGTATCTGTCAGCCTGGCTGGCGTCTGGGATCGGGTGCTCGTCGCCGCGACTGACGGCAGCCTGGGTGCTGATATCCGTCCGCTGGTGCGCTTCAATGTCAGCGTGATCGTTGAGCAGAACGGCCGCCGTGAACGGGGCGGGCATGGCGGTGGTGGGCGCACCGATTACCGCTATTTCCTCGAACAAACCAGTAATAACGAAGAACGGGCCATGGGCTATGCCCGTGAGGCTCTGCGCCAGGCGTTGGTTAACCTGGAAGCGATTCCAGCACCCGCTGGCAGCATGCCCGTGGTGATGGGCGCTGGCTGGTCCGGCGTGCTGCTGCACGAGGCGGTAGGCCATGGCCTGGAAGGCGACTTCAACCGCAAGGGCAGTTCGGCCTATAGCGGTAAAATCGGTGAAAAGGTGGCATCGAGCCTGTGCACCATTGTCGATGACGGCACCTTGTTTGAGCGTCGCGGCTCGCTGAGCATGGACGATGAAGGCACGCAGACCCAATGCACCACGCTGATCGAAAACGGCGTACTCAAGGGCTATATGCAGGACAAGCTGAATGCGCGGTTGATGGGGGTGGCGGCGACGGGGAATGGGCGGCGCGAATCCTATGCGCACCTACCGATGCCGCGCATGACCAACACCTACATGCTCGCCGGTGAAAGTGATCCGGAAGAAATCATCCGTTCGGTGAAAAAGGGCATCTACTGCGCCAACCTAGGCGGCGGTCAGGTCGATATCACCAGCGGCAAATTCGTGTTTTCCACCAGTGAGGCTTACCTGATTGAGGACGGCAAGATTACCGCGCCGGTCAAAGGCGCGACCCTGATCGGCAATGGCCCGGAAGCCATGAGCAGGGTGTCGATGGTCGGCAACGACCTGGCGCTGGACAGTGGCGTGGGGACGTGCGGGAAGGACGGCCAATCGGTGCCCGTTGGTGTGGGTCAGCCGACGCTGAAGATTGATGCGATTACTGTAGGTGGAACGGGCAGCTAAGGGTTCGAAATGGGTTAGCCATGGGGTTAACCCACCTGAATGCAGCGTGCGTAGGTTGGGTTAGCCGAAGGCGTAACCCACCCTCAAGGTAAGCTCAACGCAAGCCGCGTTGCGCTTCATCCAGCTCGCGGATGTATTTGAAGATTTTGCGTGAAGCGGCCGGTGCTTTGTCTTGCGCCAGTTCGTGCTGGCTCTGACGGATCAGTTGGCGCAAGTGTTGGCGGTCTGCGTCGGCATATTCGCTAACAAAGGCTTCCAGTGTGTCATCGTTACCGTTGATCAGCCGGTCGCGCCAGCGTTCTAGGTTATGGAAGCGTTCGTTGTACTGGCGGGTGGAGGCATCCAGCTGGTCGAGCAGGGTCAGGATGGACTCAATGTCCTGATCGCGCATCAATCGACCAATAAACTGCACATGGCGTTTCTTAGCAGCGTTGGCCGTGTGCTTGGGTGCTTCGGCAAGTGCGCGGCGCAGCTCGTCGGTTAGCGGCAGCTTATTCAGCAGGTCGAGTTTCAGGGTGGTTAGGCGTTGCCCCAGATCTTGTAGCGCATGAAACTCGCGCTTGATTTGGGTTTTGCTCTTCTCGCCGGAGAAGTCGTCAAGGTATTCAGACATGGTGGCGGTCCAATGGAAAACGCCGACATGATAGCAGCAAGTTTCCAGCTGTAAGCGTCTGGCCTGTGTGGCCGCGTTTGCCGCTTATCGTTCAGGAGTGTTTATGAGTGCAGTAGATACCGTCGGCCCGCAGGGCGTGCCGCAATTGCAGGCCCAGGTCGAGCAGATTATTGCCGAAGCCAGAAAGCAGGGTGCGAGTGCCTGCGAGGTGGCTGTGTCGGTGGAGCAGGGCTTGTCTACCACTGTGCGCCAGGGTGAAGTGGAAACGGTTGAGTTCAACCGTGATCAAGGCTTTGGCATCACCCTCTATGTCGGTCAGCGCAAGGGTTCGGCCAGCACCTCGGCCAGTGGTGACGCGGCGATTCGAGAAACAGTCGCCGCTGCTCTGGCCATCGCCAAGCATGCCTCTGAAGATGAATGTGCCGGTCTGGCTGATGCTGGGCTGATGGCCCGTGAGTTGCCGTCGCTGGATCTGTATCACGCCTGGTCGATCACCCCGGAGCAGGCGATTGAGCAAGCATTGAGCTGTGAAGCTGCCGCCTTTGCGGCTGATTCACGGATCAAGAACGCAGACGGCACCACCCTCAATACTCATCAGGGTTGCCGGGTTTACGGCAACAGTCATGGTTTTGTCAGCGGCTATGCCAGCACTCGGCACAGTCTCAGTTGCGTGATGATTGCCGAAGCAGACGGGCAGATGCAGCGGGACTACTGGTATGACGTTAACCGTCAAGGTGAGCTGTTGGCCGATGCGGCCAGCATTGGTCGCCGCGCCACCGAGCGTGCTGTCAGCCGTTTGGGCGCACGCCCGGTGCCAACCTGTGAAGTGCCGGTGCTGTTCGCCGCCGAGTTGGCGGGCGGGTTATTTGGTAGCTTCCTGGCGGCCATCTCCGGCGGCAACCTGTACCGTAAGTCATCGTTTCTTGAAGGCACATTAGGGCAGCAGTTGTTCCCTGAGTGGCTCAAGCTGGACGAGCGCCCGCATATTCCACGTGCCTTGGGTAGCGCGGCTTTCGATGGTGATGGTCTGGCGACTTATGCCAAATCTTTCGTCGAGCGCGGCGAGCTGTTGTCCTATGTGCTGGGCACTTATTCCGGGCGCAAGCTGGGCATGCCTAGCACCGCTAACTCCGGTGGTGTGCATAACCTGTTTGTCAGCCATGGTGATGAAGACCAGAAAGCCCTGCTCAAGCGTATGGGGCGTGGCCTGTTGGTCACTGAGCTGATGGGGCAGGGGCTGAATATGGTGACCGGCGACTATTCGCGTGGCGCCGGCGGTTATTGGGTGGAGAATGGTGAGATCCAGTTCCCGGTTCAAGAGGTCACTATCGCGGGCAACCTGCGTGACATGTTCAAACAGATTGTTGCGGTGGGTAATGATCTGGAGCTGCGCAGTAATATCCGTACGGGCTCAGTACTGATTGAGCGGATGACCGTTGCGGGCAGCTGATTGGCAGGCATAGAAAAGGGGCTGAACGTTTAAGCGCTCAGCCCCTTTTCTATTGGGTGACGTGTTACTCGCCTTCGTCGAAGAAGTTGTTGATCAGTTCGCAGAGTGCGGCGATTGCATCGCCATCCTGTTCACCTTCGGCGTGCAGGTGCACGGTGGTGCCCTTGCCTGCCGCGAGCATCATGACCGCCATGATGCTCTTGCCGTCGACCAGGCTGTCGGGTGTGCGGCCGACTTTGACTTGGCAAGGAAACCGCCCGGCGACGCCGACAAACTTGGCCGCAGCGCGGGCATGCAGGCCAAGTTTGTTGATGATGATGATTTCGCAGGCGGGCATCGCGGCAATTCCTTAACTGAGGTCGCGGTGACGAATCTGAACGTTTTTCAGGATGGGCTTAAGCGTCTCGCCAATACGATTGGCCAGGTAAACCGAGCGATGGTGGCCACCGGTGCAACCAATGGCCACCGTGACATAGGCACGGTTGCTCGCGGCAAAGCGGGGTAGCCACTTGGTCAGGTAGGCGAGGATATCCTGGTACATGTCTTCAACATCGGCCTGGGCTGAGAGGTATTCGACCACCGGTTGATCCAACCCAGAAAAATCGCGTAAATCGGGTTTCCAGTAAGGGTTGGGCAGGCAGCGCACATCGAACACCAAGTCGGCATCCACTGGCATGCCACGCTTAAAACCAAAGGACTCGATTAGGAATGCAGTGCCCGGCTCAGGCTGATTGAGCAGGCGCAGCTTGAGGCTGTCACGTAGCTGGTACAGGTTGAGATGGGTGGTGTCGATCTTCAGGTCAGCCAGATCGATGATTGGGCCGAGCAGCAGGCTTTCATCGGCAATGGCTTCGGCCAACGAACGATTTTCGTTGGTCAGCGGATGACGCCGGCGGGTTTCTGAAAAACGTTTGAGTAAGGTTTCTTCGTCAGCATCCAGGTAGATCACATCGCACTTGATGTGCCGAGCGCGTACCTCTTCGAGTAACTCGGGAAAGCGCTTGAGGTGGCTCGGCAGGTTGCGCGCGTCGATGGAGACGGCGACCTGTGGATGCAGCAACTCGGTGTGCACAAGCGCCCGCTCGGCCAGCTCAGGCAGTAACCCGGCGGGCAGGTTGTCGATGCAGTAGAAGCCGTTATCCTCCAGTACATCAAGGGCGGTGCTTTTGCCTGAACCGGAGCGGCCGCTGACGATGATCAGGCGCATGCTTAAGCTCGATTGAGTTGGCTTTGTACGTCAACTACGACCTGGTACAGCGCTTCGCTGCTTTCAGCGTGACGCAAGCTGGCGCGCACATCGCTGCGGTCGAGCATGCTGGCGATCTGTCTCAGCAACTCCAGGTGAGCATCGGTGGCCGCTTCAGGCACCAGCAGGACAAACAGCAAATCCACTGGCGCACCGTCGATCGCGTCGAAGTCAACGGCGGCGTCGAGACGCAGCACTGCACTGATCGGCGCGCTACAGCCGGGCAGACGGCAGTGCGGAATGGCGATGCCATTACCGAAACCGGTTGAGCCGAGCTTTTCGCGGGCGATTAGGCTTTCGAAAATGTCTTGGCCATCCAGGTCAGGCAGCTCGCGCGCCACCAGGTTGGCAATCTGTTCGAGAACACGTTTTTTGCTGCCACCCGGCACGTTCACTAAAGAACGGCCGGGGGTCAGGATGGTTTCAAGTCGGATCATAGGAGATAGACGACGTCAGCGGGCCATAGCGCCCTGTTGACGATCGAGCTGTTTTTCCTTGTGTTTGATGAGTTGTCGGTCGAGTTTGTCAGTCAGTAAATCGATGGCGGCGTACATGTCTTCATGCTCGGCATTGGCGACGACTTCGCCGCCTGCAATGTGTAAGGTCGCTTCGATTTTCTGTTTGAGCTTTTCGACCTCCATGATGACTTGTACGTTGGTGATCTTGTCGAAGTGGCGCTCCAATCGGCCGAGTTTTTCGGCGATGTAGTCACGCAGGGCGTCGGTCACATCTAGCTGGTGTCCACTGATGTTGACTTGCATACCGCTTTCTCCTTGTTGCCGTGTGTAAGAGGCAGGCGAGAGGCCTGCCGCCGGGACACTGTGGCGTGGAAGACTCTGGCAGAACGAGCCTGGCACCGTCGCTAATCACTATTGGCAGTATGGCTGCTTTTGAGCAAGGGCGAGGCCTGGGCGTGTACTGTGCAGTGCTTGGATCTTCCTTCTGTGTGCCGCATTAGATCAATCGTTTACGCTCACTGGAAGGCGCTATTCCGAGGGATTCACGGTACTTTGCGACCGTGCGGCGGGCTACTTGAATGCCTTGTGCTTCCAGTAAACCAGCGATCTTACTGTCACTCAACGGCTTTTTCGCATTTTCCGCGGCCACCAGTTTTTTGATGATGGCGCGGATCGCAGTCGACGAGCATTCGCCACCCTCGGAGGTGCTCACGTGACTGGAGAAGAAATATTTCAGCTCGTAAATGCCACGCGGCGTATGCATGAATTTCTGCGTGGTCACCCGTGAGATGGTTGATTCGTGCATGCCTACGGCTTCGGCAATATCGTGCAGAACCAGGGGCTTCATCGCTTCGTCGCCGTAATCGAGAAAGCCGCGCTGATGTTCGACGATCTGCGTGGCTACTTTCATCAGGGTTTCGTTGCGGCTTTGCAGGCTTTTGATAAACCAGCGCGCTTCTTGCAGCTGGTTGCGCATAAAGGTGTTGTCAGCGCTGGAGTCGGCGCGTTTCACAAAACCGGCGTATTGCGCGTTGACCCGCAGGCGTGGCATGGCCTCCTGGTTCAGCTCTACCAGCCAGCGTTCGTTGTGTTTGCGCACGATCACATCGGGCACTACATATTCGGGTTCGCTTGATTCGATTTGCGAGCCGGGGCGCGGGTTGAGGCTTTGAATCAGGTCGATCACCTGGCGCAGCTCGTCTTCCTTGAGTTTCAGGCGGCGCATTAGCTGGCTGTAGTCGCGGCTGCCAAGCAGGTCGAGGTAGTCACTGGCCAGACGCTGTGCTTCGCTCAGCCAGAGCGTTTTGGCGGGCAGCTGGCGCAGTTGCAGGAGCAGGCACTCGCCCAGGTTCCGCGCGGCGATCCCGGTGGGCTCGAATTGTTGAATGCGGTGCAGCACGGCTTCGACTTCGTCGAGCTCGATGTCCAGCTCCGGGTCGAACGCCTCGACCACTTCCTCGAGAGTTTCTTCGAGATAGCCCTGGCTGTTGATGCAGTCAATCAAGGTCACGCCAATCAGGCGATCCTTGTCCGACATTGGGGCTAGATTGAGTTGCCAGAGCAGGTGGCTTTGCAGGCTCTCACCGCTAGACGTGCGAGTGGTGAAGTCCCATTCGTCGTCATCATTGGTGCTGCTGGGCAAACTGCTGGCGCTGGTCTGGTAGATGTCTTCCCAGGCAGTGTCGACGGGTAGCTCGTTAGGAATGCGCTCGCCCCAGTCACCTTCTTCAAGGTTGTCCACGGTTTGCGTGGCTTCCTGGTAGTTGGTTTCTTGGTACGGCGTTTCAGGCTGTTCGCTGGGTGTGGCGCTTTCTGCGCCATCAGCCATGGGGTCCGAATTGTCGAAGTCATCGCCTTCTTCCTGGCGCTCGAGCATCGGGTTGGACTCCAAGGCCTCCTGGATCTCTTGTTGCAGATCCAAGGTGGACAGTTGGAGCAGGCGGATGGCCTGTTGCAGCTGCGGTGTCATCGTCAGCTGCTGGCCCATTCTCAGGACTAGCGATGGTTTCATTGCAGACCTTATTTACCGGCGTCTGTGCGCAGCCACTACAGGGCGCTTTTAAAAAGCGCCACTAGGAAGCAAATTATATGCCTGACTCTAAAGGTTTTGCCTAGCCTTGGCTGCAGTAGGCTTAAGAAAAGCCGTGGTTACAGCCTGAACTCATGCCCCAGATACACTTCTTTCACTGTCTGGTTGGCCAAGATGGTTTCGGCATCGCCTTCGGCGATGAGTTGACCATCACTGACGATATAGGCCGTTTCGCAAATATCCAGGGTCTCGCGCACGTTGTGGTCGGTGATCAGCACACCGATGCCCTTGGCTTTGAGGTGGTGAATGATTTGCTTGATGTCGCCGACCGAGATCGGATCGACACCTGCGAAGGGCTCATCGAGCAGAATGAATTTGGGGTTGGTCGCCAGGGCGCGAGCAATTTCCACGCGACGGCGCTCACCACCAGACAAGCTCATGCCGAGGTTGTCGCGGATATGGCTGATGTGGAATTCCTGCAGCAAACCTTCAAGTTCCTTGCGGCGCGCGGCGCCATCGAGGTCTTTGCGGGTTTCCAGAATGGCCATGATGTTGTCGGCCACGCTGAGCTTGCGGAAAATCGAGGCTTCCTGCGGTAGGTAGCCAATACCCGCACGGGCACGGCCATGCATGGGTTGGTGGCTGACGTCGAGGTCATCGATCATCACGCGGCCCTGATCGGCCTGAACCAGGCCTACGATCATGTAGAAGCAGGTGGTTTTGCCTGCCCCGTTGGGGCCGAGCAGGCCGACAATCTGCCCGCTGTCGATGCTCAAGCTGACGTCGCGCACGACCTGACGGCCTTTGTAGCTCTTGGCCAGGTGTTGGGCTTTCAATGTGGCCATTATTACTGCGCCTGCTGTTCGGCTGGTTTGTTCTTCGGCTGGATCACCATGTCGATGCGCGGACGTGGCGCGGTGACGTTGGTGCCCGTGGCGCGACCGGCGTTGACGATCTGGCGCTGGGTGTCGTAGACGATTTTCTCGCCTTCGAAGGTGTTGCCCTCTTGAATCACCTTGGCCTGATCGATCAGTACTACGCGCTCGTTGGCCATAAAGTATTGGATGGTCAGGCCGTAGGCCTTGACGATCTGCTTGTCGGCTGACGGCAGTTGCTCGTAGTAGGCTGGCTTGCCGACGGAGGTGAATACCTCGACATCACCCTGGGCGTTCTGAGTGATGGTCACAGTATCGCCGGTGACCTTCATGGTGCCTTGGGTGATAACTACGTCGCCGCGATATACGGCAACGCCTTGCTTGTCATCCAATTCCGCACTGTCAGCCTGAATACGGATCGGCTGTTCACGGTCGGATGGCAGTGCCCAGGCGCTGACACTTCCGAGTGCGGCGCTGAGGCTGAGTAGTAGGGGGAGGGTGTTAACGAGCCTCATGCTGACCTCTTACGTTGGACAGCAGGA